>JGI10211J34971_10002396_pt1 | contig 15296 bp, 11 predicted proteins | sample Etolagsediment_FD_34971 | JGI IMG/M metagenome (IMG submission 34971) | reverse complement strand
CCCTATGGCTTTTTGATGGGAAGAGTTCCGGATGAAGAGGACCTGCAATCCAATCGATTGGGAAAAAAAATAAGGCAATTATCCGGTGATGATACGGAACAGGGGAGCGATTCGCATCAGACGTAAAATGGTCTTTCCGTAGACTCACAGAGCTGGAAGGTACCAAAGAGCTGGAATGTGCCACATAGTTGCACAGGTCTTATGAAGCATAAATAGACGTGGACGCTGAGGGGTTTTTAGTTTTGGGTAAAATGTCATTATCGAAGTAAACGGAGCCAAAAAAAGGAGTTATATGTTACGAAATACCATTCGAATAGCATCTGGGCAAGGATTTTGGGGTGACCTGCCTAATGCACCGGCCGAACAGGTAAAAAATGGATCTGCAGACTATCTGGTAATGGATTACCTGGCAGAGGTAACCATGTCTATCATGCAAAAGCAGCGTTTGCGGAATCCAGCGTTTGGGTATGCCAGGGATTTTGTTGATGTTATCAAAGAGGTACTCCCTGAAATTTCACAATCCGGCCTTACTGTAATCTCTAATGCTGGTGGCGTCAACCCGATGGCATGTAAAGATGCCATTATGCAGGCGGCTAGAGAAGGAGGATACGATACTCTGAAGGTAGCCGTCGTTCACGGGGACGATATCCTTCCCGAACTGGATACCTACCTTGGTAAGGGGCACGAGCTTTTCAATATGGAAACAGGAGAATCCATTCAGTCTGTAAAAGACCAATTACTAAGCGCCAATGTTTATTTTGGGGCAAAACCGATTGTGCAAGCGTTAGAAACCGGGGCAGACATCGTAATTACAGGACGTGTGACCGACACGGGGCTTACACTTGCACCTATGATCTATGAATTTGGATGGGATATGCTCGATGCAGATCTCATGGCAACCGGAACCATTGCAGGACATATTATTGAGTGTGGCGGGCAGGTCAGTGGCGGGAATTTTACCGACTGGGAGAGTGTGCCACATTTGGAATCGATTGGGTTTCCTGTGATCGAAGCTCATGCAGACGGTACATTTTATGTAACCAAGCAACCAGGTACAGGAGGGCTGGTTTCTGAAATGACCGTTAAAGAGCAGCTTTTATACGAAATTGGTGACCCTGGCAGTTACATCACGCCGGATGGAATCGCTGATTTTACGACCATTCAGTTATCACAAGAGGGGCCAAACCGGGTAAAAGTATCTGGAATAAAAGGACGGCCGGCGACCGATACCTATAAAGTTTCTGCAAGTTTTACCGACGGCTACAAACTTTTTTCAACACTGGTATACTGCTGGCCTGATGCTGTAAAAAAGGCTGAATATGCGGCAGACCTGTTAAAAAAACGATCGGATCGCCTGGGTTTGAAACTGGACGAGTTTCGATTCGAGTTGATCGGATTGAATGCCTGCGATGAACACCCTGTATCGCATCCCAACCCAAACCTGACTGATATTCCCGAAATTCAGCTTAGGATTGCTGCAAAGAGTTCCAGTCGAGAAGACCTAAACCGTCTTGGAAAGGAAGTAGCACCACTGATTCTCACCGGTCCGTCCGGTGTTACGGGATTTGCCGGTGGCCGTCCCAAAGCCTCGGAAATTGTTGCATATTGGCCAGCTCTTTTAGAGAAATCGGCTGTGCAGCCGATCGTAGAGTTCTTTCATCTCTGATTTTCTCCACAAAAAAACATAACCCGAAGGCTGGTCAAAACTTGTTCATCGTGTCTAAGAACTTTCTTACCTTCCAACTCGTGGCGAGGGATTGTTTCGCCAACATGATGGATTAAACTTATCAGATTATGGTTATTGGAATTATCGGTGCAGGTTTATCTGGTCTTATTGCCGGACGGGAATTATCAAGGGCGGGGCATGATGTGACGGTGTTGGAAAAAAGCAGAGGTTTCGGTGGCAGATTGGCAACACGCTATGAGTCTGACAATCCTTCTGTGAAATTTGATCATGGAATTGCATCCTTTGAGGCGACCACCCCTGAATTCAAGAAATTTGTAGCCGAACTCATGGAGCAAGACCTGGTGATGCGCTGGGGAGACAATCGATGGATCTGTAATGAAGATCAAACGCTGATGAAAGATCCTGCCGCTAACCCTTTGCCACAATTCACCGCGAAGGGTGGAATGAACCGGATTGGCAGGTATTTGAGCCGATGGGTAGAAGTGAAGACCAATACTTTGGTTGGCGGTTTAACCTATTTTGGTCCCCGACGATCCAGGAAAAGAGCCTGGATGATCAATTTAACTTCTTCTGGTGTTTTTGAGGCGGATGCGGTGATTGTTGCCGTTCCTGCACCCCAGGCATATGGTCTTCTGCAAACAGCAACGGATGAAACCGATATGCTTCGAATGATTCGTGTGATCGATGAGATCCGATACGAAAAGAGTTTCTCATTGATGCTTCGATATGATGGCATAGAACCGCCTGATTGGGATTCTATCTCATTTAGAAACAGTCGGTTACAGATGGTTTCTAATGAAAATTCGAAAGGAAGAAATGAATCCGGATGTACGCTGGTTGTACATACTTCCCCTGCCTTTAGTGAAGTACTAGCCTCTCTTAACGACAAAGAAAAAGCAGAAAAAGAGATTCTGAAGGCACTTGCGGAAGAAACTGGCCTATTTCCTCTTCATCCACAATGGTCGCAACTGCATTTCTGGAGATATAGCAGAGCAGTTCAAACTCTCGATCAGCCATATATGCAAGTGGGTTCCGATGATGCACCTTTAGCTCTCACAGGCGATTATTTTAGTGGAAATCGTCTTGAAGATGCATACCATTCCGGAAATGCACTGGCACAAGACTGGATCCGGAAATTTAGCTCCTGATGAAATCAATCCGTGAGCTTAACAAATATGTACGACCTTACGTTTGGCTCTATCTGGCCGGGGCGTTTTTTTTAACGGCTTCAAACCTCTTCTTGATATGGACTCCGGCTCTGATTCGTAAAACAATGGATGAAGTAGAGCGGGTTGCTACTGCTTACAACCTCAACGGTGAATCCGTCATTACGATCCTTTTTCGCAGTGAAGCATCATCGGTTCTGGCCGTTAACTCACTGCTGTTGATCGGTGCAGTAACCGCTTATGGAGTGCTTCTTTTTGCAACACGACAGACCTTGATTGTTGGTTCCAGGAGAATCGAATTCGATCTTCGAAATGAGGTAATCGAAAAACTCTTTCGTTTGCCACAACGATATTTCGACCTGCACAAAGGGGGAGAGACGTATATCCGTACCACGGAAGATATCTCTAGGGTTCGTGACTACTTCGGGCCGGTCATCATGTACAATATCAACACAATCACAAGGGCCGGGTTTATCATTACCATGATGCTGATCGTATCACCGGAACTAACACTTTGGGCACTGATACCGCTACCCTTCCTTTCCGTTTTCGCATATTGGGTCAGTGGTTACATCCATAGGTACCAGACCATCATCCAGGAAAAATACTCCGATCTAGCCGGCTTGGCTCAGGAAGCCTTTAGTAGCATACGATTAGTGAAAGCCTACAACCGGGAAGATTATGAAGCGGAACGATTTGAGAAGGAGAGTGATGATTACAGGAAGGAGAAACTTAAGTTGGATCTGGTAGAATCTCTGTTTCATCCAACATTGACGGCACTCATTGGAAGTTCGGTCCTTATTGTAGTATGGCAGGGTGGAATAATGGTAATTGATGGCAGCATTTCCATCGGAAACATTGCAGAATTTGTGATTTATGTGGCTTATCTGACGTGGCCGATCGCTTCGCTGGGTTACACATTAAATTTGTTTCAAAAATCAGTTGCATCCTGGGATCGTATCAAGGAAGTTCTTCATGAACCTGAACAAATGGACACTTACACTTCCAACAAAATAACTGACTCCAACAGACGTCTTCAAGGGGATATTGAGTTCAGAAATGTTTCATTTACCTACCCGAATGCGGATCAGGAGATGCTCAAAAATGTCAATATCCATATAAAAGCCGGGACAACAGTTGCTATCGTTGGAAGAACCGGCTCGGGAAAGTCTACACTTTTGCAGCTCATACCGCGGCTCTATGATGTAACCCTTGGAACTATACTTATCGACGGAGTAGATATACGTAAACATGATTTGCATCAACTACGCCAGCAGATTGGCTTTGTGCCACAGGACACGTTTTTATTTTCGGCAACAATCCGTGAAAATATAGCATTTGGGGATGATAAGGATGACTTCGAGACCATCCAAGCTGCCGCTGACCATGCCGGTATCCTGGAGAACATTATGGAGTTTGAAAATCAGTTTGAAACTCGAACAGGAGAACGTGGAATTACACTTTCAGGTGGGCAGAAACAGCGTATTGCGATAGCCAGAGCACTGATTCGAAAACCACAGGTTCTCATTTTTGATGACTCTCTTAGTGCCGTCGACACGGAGACTGAAAACCGTATCTTGACCTATCTACAAGGGTCCTTAGCCGGAATAACAAAACTAATTGTTTCTCATAGAATTTCTACTATTCAAAAGTCCGATATTATTTACTATATTGATCGCGGTGAAATCATCGAGCAGGGAACTCATGAAGAGTTACTTGAGAGAGATGGTAAATATGCCGGAATGTATCACAGGCAACTCCTCGAAAAGGAGATACAGCAATTATAAAGTTGTTTTGCCTCTACAATTAGTTTTTGAAAACTCGTTTATAAATCTATCTCTGAGCAGAGACACATTACAATAAAGTAAACACCTCTGTTTCTTTTCAAAAGATGCTTCTCACGTGAGCAGATTGAAAATAGAAAACAAATACAGCTAACAATTCCAAAAAGGAAAATACATACGTTGTTCGAAATACATTAAGATAAAGAATAAACCAAGGAGATCATTATGATAATTGTTCCACTCGGGGTTGCATCTGCTACGCCAACGGCTACTCGGCATTTGCCATCCGTCGCATTATGGCGAAATGGTGAAGTTCACATTTTCGATTGCGGGGAAAATACTCAAATGCGAATGCTTCAGGCCGGAATCAAACGCTCACGCATCGCAAATATTCTTATCTCCCATTTTGACATAGACCATTTTTCCGGATTGATTGGTTTACTATCTACCTTACAATTGCAGCGCAGGGAAGAAGCGCTCCGAATCGTTGCTCCTGCCGGAATACGGGAGTATGTGGAGTGGAATCTGAATTTTACAGGAACGAAACTCAGTTATGAACTTGAGTATGTTGAGATTCAGGAAGATATCGATGAGATGCGAGTCGTAGATGAGGAGGAATATTTTATTGAGGCGCGGCCGCTTAATCACACAAAATTTTGCGTCGGGTACCGGTTTCAGGAGAAAGACAAACCCGGGAAAGTTGATGCCGATAAGGCTGAGAAGTTCGGAATCATGGAGGACGCGCACTTTAAAGCACTAAAAGCGGGCGAAGATGTGACACTGGAAGATGGGAGAGTGATTAAGTCGTATGACATCGTTGGTCATCCCCGTCCTGGAGATAGTTTTGCCTACATTACAGACACCCGGTATTGTCCCAATTCTGTGAAATTGGCGATGAATACCAATATTCTCTACCATGAGTCAACGTTTAGTTCCGAATTGGCCGAAAAAGCCTATGAAACGGGCCACTCAACTGCTGCAGACGCAGCCAGAGTGGCCACCGAATCACAAACCAAACTTCTTGTGATTGCCCACTTCTCAGCCCGCTACACGAACTCGTTTCTGCTGCTAAAAGAAGCCCGTGAGAAGTTTTTTCCGGCATGGCTTGCCACCGAACTACGCCCCATCTTTACCGATCCGGCTCAGGAGAAAGGCGTCATTAAGCAACGGGTATACCTCAAAGAGATTGACGAACAACAGCAGGGGAACGACACGAACAAGAAAAATGATTCTCCAAAGAGAATGCGAAAGAGAAAAAAACCGGCAGAAGGGATGAAACCCAGAAAGCGCCGTCCCGCATCTACGCATACTACTGGCCGGTCGAGTTCCGATCAAAGCTCCGGTCGCCAAAATTATCGCGACAGGGACAACTCTTCCGATTATCAGACCAGAAAGCCAAAACATATCACTCCCCGAACTCCCTTTGATGATTTCGACCGATTCTAATCCGGTTCCGTGTTTTGAGTAAAACTTCAAAAGAAACGTCTTTTGACTCAGAATTGCTGCGCAGACTGTATGTCTTTTTCAGACCATACAGATACTGGGCATTGCTGGCTCTCATTCTTACGCTCACCGCATCCTTTTTGGGAACCTTGGGTCCTAAACTCACGCAGATCGCGGTGGATGACTACATCTTCACGGGCGACAAAGAGGGACTACTATTTATCATATTACTCTTATTGGCTGCTCTGATTGGGGAGTTTGTGGTTCTCATTGCAAATACCTACATCACACGTTGGTTTGGACAAGGTGCACTATTTTCACTACGTAATGCGGTCTTCAGGAAAATCCAATCTCTGCATGTTCAGTTTTTTGATAACAATCCGATTGGTCGGCTCATCACCAGAACCACAAGTGATATAGAAGCGCTTAGTTCGCTGTTATCTGATGGGGTGATTAACATGATAGGGGATCTTTTCCGGATTGTGTTCATTCTGTCCTTTATGCTGGCGATGAGCTGGGAACTTACCATCATTTCTATCTTGGTGCTACCTGTCCTATTCTATTCTACATTTTGGTTCAAAAACAAAGTTCGTGTTGCATTTCTGAATGTTCGCGATCAGGTTTCCAGACTGAACTCATTTATCCAAGAGCATATTGCCGGAATGGCCGTAATTCAGCTTTTTAACAGGGAGAAACGAGAGGGTGAAACATTCCGAAGCTTAAATGCAGACCACAGGGATGCTCATGTTCAAACAATTTTCTACTTTTCAATTTTTTGGCCCATAGTCGAGGTTCTTGCCAGTTTTGCCATGGCACTTGTGGTTTGGTATGGCGGTGCAAGAGTGTTATCGGGAGGGGTTACTTTTGGCGTTTTGCTTGCGTTTATACAATATGTGAGACAGTTCTTTGCGCCTATCCGTGGTTTGTCGGAAAAATACAACACACTGCAGTCTGCGCTCGCGTCATCGGAACGTATTTTCCAAATCTTGGATCAGGAAAATCCAATAAAGGATCGTCCAGGTGTAGACTTGATCACACATTCCGGAGACAAAGACTATTCTATGGGTACTGGTACATATAGTTCATCTGAAGCATCGGATCCGAATGGCTCTCTCATCCACCCGAAACGTAAACAATTACAGCCGGGAATCAGAAAAGAGGGCAGTGGGCATATTCGATTTAAAAATGTATGGTTTCGGTATCGGGAGGATCAAGAGTGGATTTTGAAAGATGTATCTTTTGAGGTTATGCCGGGAGAACTGGCAGCGATTGTTGGTGCAACCGGNTCGGGTAAAACGACCATAATCAATCTANTGATGCGATTTTANGACATCCAGCGCGGAGAAATATTNCTGGACGACCGCCCTCTGCATACCTATTCACTCGATGAGCTTCGAAGCCACTTTGGACTGGTTTTGCAGGATCATACGCTTTTTTCTGGAACGATTCTCCAGAATATTACCCTCGGGCATCCGGGGATCCGTGAAGAGCGCGTGAGAGAAGCAGCGATGGAAGTGGAAGCATATGACTTTATTTCGAGGCTTCCCGGAGCACTCAACTACCCGTTGGCAGAGAGGGGTGGTTCCTTGTCGATGGGACAAAAGCAGCTGATCTGTTTTGTAAGAGCAATGGTGTATGAACCGGATATTCTCATTTTGGATGAGGCAACATCCAATGTGGACTCGGAAACCGAACATCTTGTGTCCCGAGCCTGTGAAAAGATGATGAAAGACCGTACTTCGCTGGTGATTGCGCACAGGCTGTCGACGATCCGAAATGCAGATAAGATTCTGGTTATGCATAAAGGACAGATTCGGGAAACCGGTACGCATGACGAGTTGGTGAAGCAACCAGAGGGGATCTATCGAAAACTGGTAGAATATCAGTACAAAGATCAGCTTTTGGATTCCGCCTAAAGAACCATTTGTGTATCTTCTACGTGCATGCCAATCGTTCTGAAACCAAGGACATTTGGTCACCAAAGTTATATAGTTACCGCAAATATTTATAACCAAATGAGCATGAGTGAATTACAAATCCATAAAATGAACGACGAATTCGAGCGGCTGGATCTGCTCAGGGGGTATCTTTGACTACGATCGAAGAAAAGTAACCATTATTGAGTTGCAGGATCAGACACAGGACCCTGCTTTTTGGATGGATCCGGAAAAAGCCCGAACGGTGATGCGTAAACTGGATCATGAAAAAGATCTGGTATCGAAGTGGGATGAGTTGGACGAGCTTCGGGAAAGCTTACAAGTGTATCGCCAGTTTCTGGAGGAAGGGGAGGATGTGAAAGAAGACATGGAGAGAGAATGGGGGATCTTTATGAACGGACTGAAAGCCCTGGAACTCCGCAACATGCTTACCGGCGAAGACGATTTCCGGGATGCAATCGTCACCATCAATCCAGGAGCAGGAGGAACGGAGAGCCAGGACTGGGCCCAAATGTTGTTTCGGATGGTTACCCGATGGGCCGAAAAGAAAGGGTATGATGTACGGGTTCTGGAATATCAGGATGGGGAAGTTGCAGGACTCAAAAGTGCGACACTGGAAATTGTAGGCGATCAGGCCTATGGGTTTCTGAAATCGGAAAGCGGCGTCCACCGACTTGTACGAATATCGCCATTCGACAGCAACGCAAAACGCCACACCTCATTCTGCTCGATCTTTGTCTCCCCGGTGATTGATGATTCAATCGATGTGGATATCAACGAAAGTGACGTCGAGCTACAGCGATTCCACTCCAGTGGAGCCGGTGGCCAGAACGTTAACAAAGTAGAAACCGGNGTACGCCTCATCTGGAAGGGAACACTATCAGATGGNAGCGAAGAGCGTGTNGTAGCCGAGTGCCAGCAAGAACGTTCCCAGCTGCAAAACCGCGAAAAGGCGATGATCCTCCTGAAATCCCGCATCTACGAACTGGAAAAAAACATCCGCGAGCGGGAGAAACAAAAGCTGCAGGACTCCAAAAGCAGTATCGAATGGGGGTCACAGATCCGTTCCTATGTATTTCATCCCTACAACATGGTAAAAGATCACCGCACAGAAGTGGAAACCGGGGACGTACAATCAGTCATGGACGGAGACTTGGACGCCTTCATGAAAGGCTATCTGATGATGCGATTGTCGGAGGAAACCCCTTGATTCGCGTTGGGATTGCCGGACCGATCGGGGCTGGAAAATCCGCGGTACTGGCTATTTTTGCATCATTAGGCGCAGTCGTCATCGATGCCGACAAACTTGCAAAAGAGATCATGGTTCGGGATGATGAGGTTCGCACCCGGCTTTTGAAAATATTTGGCCCGCAAACGTTCACCCGGGAAGGGTATCTCAACAAACAGCACCTCATTACTGAAGCCTTTACCAAGGGAAGATCTGAGGAACTTAACAGCATCGTCCATCCGGCTGTAAAAAAAGAAACCATCCGCCTTATGAAAGAGGCCGAAAAACAAAATCCACCCTTTTTTGTCATAGAGGGAGCGTTGCTTCTCAATCGGGGCCGTCCGGATCATCTGGATAAAATTCTCATCATCCAGAGCGATCGTGCCCTAAAGCTACAACGCGTAAAAGAGAGAGACCAGGCCACCGAAGAGGAGATTCTACAGAGAATGGCCGCCCAACCCGATTTCAGCACCCTTTCACATCTGGCAGATGACGTAATTCAGAACAACGGAACACTCGAAGAACTCACCCAAACCGTGAAAGCCGTCGCAGATCGATGGTTGCAAAACGGATAAGTGCTATCCCTGGTCCCTGATCGAAAATGAGATGGAATCTCCCTCATTAATGTCATGCACCACCGTAAAACCGGCCTTCACCTCCACCACATATTTCGCTGGTTTCTCCGATAAGATCCCCTCTTGTGAAAATGGAGTTGTGTACCGGTGGATCCGCACAATCTCCATTGCCGCATTCACATACACGATATCCAGCGAAAGAAATGTATTCATCATCCAAAAACTTCGTGGTTGCTCCTGCTCAAACAAAAAGATCATCCCCTGATCATCCTGCATAGAACGCACATTCATCAGCCCGGCGGCTCGCTCACGATCATCATCCGCAACAGCAGCGTCAATACGCGTAATCTCTTGCTGTGCATCATCATAAAAGATCACTTCCGCCACAAACTCAAGTACAGGATCTTGCTGTAAGGTTGGTACCTGGCGCTTCTCACCCGAGCATCCACTTAGAAAAAGCAATCCCATCAACCCGAAAAAAAAAGGAATGTTTGCGAAGTGGAGTAGGGTTCGGGGTGATGAAAAAGCGGTAAAGACCGATGATATGTGTACTGGTATGCGGAAAAGTTTCATAGGAAAAGCGTGTGAGTTTCGTGAACGAAGGGAAGATACTACTTCCAACGGGATGACGGAAGAAGGTTCTTTCGACTGGATCGCACAGTTTGTTTTTACTTGGTTTCTGCGTATTTTCCAATTCTAAGAAGTGAGCGCCAGGGAGGTTCTCACTTTTTTTTGTATGTATTATTTTTGGAAACATCCTTCATGCAGCCCATGATGCAATCCACGACAACCGAACAGACCATTGAAGCCGCCTGCAGAGAGTATCTGGGGGAACGGGATCCTTTTCTGGTTGGAGTTGAGCTCAAGAAGGGCAATCCTGGTCAGCTCTGGGTTTTTCTGGATTCGGAGTATGCGGATGTGACGATCGAGCAGTGCTCCCGGATCAGCAGGGAGTTATCAGAATGGCTGGATCGGGAGGATTTAATCGATGGAGGGTTTCGTCTTAATGTTTCCTCCCCCGGTTTGGATCGGCCACTGACGGATGTAAGACAATATGCTAAGAATATTGGCAGACAATGCCGGGTTAGTACCACCGAAAACGAGAAAGATGTGATATACCAGGGCGAACTAACGGACGTTCTAGAGGATGCTGTTTTGATCTCTGTAACTTCGAAGAAGGGTCGTACCATGGAAACAAAAAAGATATTGTTCTCCGACATCAGGGAGATCAAAATTATTCCTGTATTTCATTCGTAAACTAATTCACTGGAACTATGCAAAATGACGTATCAAAACTGATCATTCAGTCCTTTTCCGAGATTGCAAGGGAGAAAGGAATCGATAGAGATCTCTTGTTGTCCATTCTTGAGGATGTTTTTCGCACTATGATTCGTAAAAAATATGAATCAGACGAGGCATTTGAAGTGATTCTGAATGCAGATCGGGGAGAGATTCAGATTTTGCACATACGGGAAGTGGTACCTGCAGAAGAACTTACCGATCCTGTGTCGGAAATCTCACTGGAGGAGGCTCAAAAGCAGGATCCCGATCTGGAACTCTATGATGAGTATGCCCAAGAGATCATGATTACGGACTTTGGNCGAAGAGCGGTCACGATGGCCCGCCAGACACTCTCGCAGCGGATCCGTGAGATTGAAAAAGATAACATCTTTGAAGATTATTCGGACCGGGTCGGGGATATCATTCTGGGGGATGTCTATCAAGTACGACCCAACAAAGACATTTTGGTGAATCATAATGGTGTGGAACTGCTGTTACCTCGAAGTGAGCAGATCTACAAAGACCGTTATCGGAAGGGGGATTCCATCCGTGCCGTGGTTGTTGAGGTAAAGCGGGTTGCTGGAAATCCAACAGTCATTATCTCCCGTACATCGGAAATGTTCCTGGAGCGACTCTTCGAGAATGAGATTCCGGAAGTGTTTGATGGGATTATTGATCTGGTGAAGATCGCACGGGAACCCGGTGACCGATCCAAAGTAGCGGTTCTTTCCCACGATGAAAGGGTCGATCCGGTGGGTGCCTGCGTAGGTATGAAGGGAATCCGGATTCACTCTGTTGTACGGGAACTTCAAAATGAGAACATTGATGTAATTAACTACACGAAAGATCCAATCGAGTTTATTAAACGAGCTCTGCAACCTGCAAGTGTTTTGAAAGTAGAACTATCGGAGGATGGGAAAAAAGCACATGTATTGGTTCCCGCGGATGAGGTTTCCAAGGCGATTGGACGCGGTGGAGTGAATATCCGGCTTGCTTCCAAACTGGCAGAATGTGAAATTGATGTCTTCAGGGATGTTGAGGAGGAGGATGATATTGATCTAAGCGAGTTTGCAGAGGACTTTGGGGAGGAAGTGATTGCAATCCTGCATGAGATTGGATGCGATACGGCTCGAGCGGTGTTGCAACTCACGGAGGATGAACTGATTAGTCGTACGAATGAACGGATCAACCGCGAAACCGCGGAAAAAATTATGGATCTGATTGAGTACGAATTTGAGGAAGAGGAGTAGTAGTACGTTTCCATATTTACGATTAAAACCAGGCTTATGTCGATAGAAAAACCAAAGAGACTTTTCAAAGTTGCCTCAGAATTCAATGTTTCTACACAATCAATTGTGGACACACTGGGAGAGCGGGATTTTGAAGTCGCGAATCGGCCAAATACAAAAATTACACCGGAGATGTACGCTGTACTGCTGGATGTGTACGGCGACGACCGGGTAAAAAGTCTGGAACATGAGAAGTCCCGTGAAGAATATGAGTCTCGTCGATCGCAAATGTTGGCTGGCAAGGATGAACGGGTTACCATTGATAGTTTTCTGGAACCGTTGGACGAGCCGGGGCTTGAGCCCGCAGGTTTGGAACCAGTGGATTTGGAACCGGAAGAACCAAAACAGCCCAAACTTGAACCAGTAGAGTTGGAACCTGCAGATGTGGAGCCTGCCGATCTTGAGCCTTTGTCGGAGGAACCTGCGTCTGTCGAACCAGAGGATCTTACACCTGAGGCTCCATTATCTGCCGATCAGAAACCGGCTGAAACTGCACAAGATGAGGCAAAGCCTGCCGAGGTATTGACTCCCACTGGAAAATCAGCAGTTTCAGATACTACTAAAGCGATTAAGCCATCAGAAGGCACTGAACCATCGGAAGGGACTGAACCATCGGAAATAGCAGAGACTTCCAAAAAGGAAGATGCTCAAATTACTGAACTGGCGGAGGAAAAGGAGTCTCAAGAGCCCGGTTCCGAACCTCATCAACCCGATGAAAAAGAGGAGGATGAGATTATTCGGGGGTCGGCTAAAAAGCTGAAGGGAACCAAAGTTGTTGGGAAAGTTGCAACAACCTTTGAGACAGAGAAGAAGGTTAAAAAACGGAAGAGGAAGAAGGACCGGGAGGAACCGGAACAGGTTTCAACAAAAACAGATACAGCGACTGATGCCAAAAAAGGCAAAAAAGCCGGTAAGAAATCGAAAAAGAGAAAGTCGTCTGTAGCAGATGAGGAGGGAGCAGAGAAAAAACTGAAAGAGACGTTGCTGAAGATTCAGGAGGGTGGAGCTGCCGGTAAAAAACGTCAAAAGCGTCGTAAGCAGAGACGCGAGGATCGGGAGGAGGAGCTTCAGTTTCAGCAGGAGCTGGAAGATCTTGAGAATGATGTAATTGATGTGACGGAGTTTATTACTGTGAGTGATCTTGCTGATTTGTTGGATGTAAGTCCGACAGACATCATTACCTCCTGTATGACGCTTGGAATGATGGTATCGATTAATCAGCGTTTGGATGCATCCGCGATAGAACTGGTTGCTGCGGAATACGATACCGATGTAAATTTCGTGGATGCGGATGAGGCAACGGATGAACTTTTGGCAGAGGAAGAGGACGCTCCTGAGGATCTTGAACCTCGTTCACCGATTATAACGGTGATGGGTCATGTGGATCACGGGAAAACGTCGTTACTGGATTATATTCGGAAAACAAAGGTTGCAGCCGGGGAAGCAGGGGGTATTACGCAGCACGTAGGTGCGTATGAGGTGGAAACGGATGACGGAAAGAGAATTACGTTTTTGGATACACCAGGTCACGAGGCTTTTACTGCGATGCGATCTCGGGGAGCACAGGCTACTGATATAGTGATTCTTGTGGTTGCAGCTGATGATTCGGTGATGCCTCAGACGATTGAGGCAATTAATCATGCGAAAGCAGCGGGTGTGCCTATGATTATCGCGATCAACAAAATGGATAAGGAGGGGGCGAATCCAGANCGGATTAAAGGGCAATTGTCGGAGCATGGTGTGATNGTGGAGGAGTATGGTGGAAGTACCCAGGTAGCAGAAGTATCTGCGCATACAGGAATGGGTATTGCGGATCTACTGGATAAGGTTCTGATTGAGGCAGAATTGCTGGAGTTGAAAGCCAATCCGAACCGGAACGCTCAGGGAATTATTCTGGAATCCAGAATCGATAAGGGCAAGGGTACTGTGGCCAATGTTCTNATTCAAAACGGTACCCTGAAAGTGGGGGATCCGTTTGTAGCAGGTTCCTGTTTTGGGCGGGTTCGGGCGATGGAAAACGAAAAAGGGCAACGGATTCAGCAAGCCGGACCCTCCACACCATTGCAGTTGACCGGGTTTGATGAAACCCCTCAGGCCGGAGATCGGCTTGTAGTACCCAAAGATGAGCGAACAGCCAAAGAGATTGCCACACAGCGGCAGCAGATTCGTCGGGAACAGTCTCTTCGGAATGTGAAACATCTGACTCTGGATGATTTGTCGCGTCGTATGGCTCTTGGTGAAGTTTCTGAGCTAAATATCATTATCAAGGCAGATGTGGATGGGTCGATTGAAGCTCTGTCGGGTGCTCTACAGAAATTGGGATCGGAAGAGGTATCGGTGAATATCATTCATACTGGTTCGGGTGCAATTACAGAATCGGATGTGTTGCTTGCTTCTGCATCGGATGCGATTATTATTGGGTTTCAGGTACGGCCGACTGCGGCTGCCAGAAAACTCGCGGAAGCGGAGAGTATTGATGTGCGCCTCTTTAGTGTTATCTATGATGCAGTAGATGAGGTGCACGATGCTCTGGAAGGCATGCTTAGTCCGGAAATCAGCGAAGAGATTAAGGCGATGGTATCCGTACGGGATATTTTCAAAGTGTCGAAAGTAGGAACAATTGCCGGTTGTTACGTAACCGAAGGAAAAGTGACTCGAAACAACCCGATACGTGTAATTCGCGATGGCGTTGTAATATATGAAGGAAGGATCGATTCACTAAAACGATTCAAGGAGGACGTCCGGGAAGTACAGTCTGGCTATGAGTGCGGAATCAGCATCGAGAATTTTAATGACATCAAGGTGGGTGATGAGTTCGAGAGCTACACCATGGTGGAATCGAAACGTAAATTGAGCGACGTTAACTAGCGAGTGCTATGGTAATGGAACTTTATTCGTAACGGCAG
>JGI10211J34971_10002395_pt1 | contig 15297 bp, 13 predicted proteins | sample Etolagsediment_FD_34971 | JGI IMG/M metagenome (IMG submission 34971) | reverse complement strand
GCAGGCGATTTGAAATCGGTAACGAGAAAAAGTCGCCGTATATTATTCTCTTATAACGCTTTGCAGGGATTTATTTTTTCAACAACCGGACACTAGTGATCTCAAAGGAAAAAAATTAATCTACTCGCTTCGATCCGCGATACGCTTTTGCCGCGTCTGATTTCGGGCAAGCTTCGTCTGCCGGAGGCTGAGGCGATGGTCGGGGAGGCGGGGCTGTGAGTTATGAACCTCCATATTCGCTCACGCCACTCATCGTGCAGCACGTGGCAGAGATCGTCGAGCTGGTCACCCGGTGGCGCGTCTCCGGTGGCGAGACCTTGACGCCTCAACTGCGGCGCGAGAATCGCATTCGCACCATTCAGGCATCGCTCGCTATCGAACAGAACACCCTGAGCGTCGAGCAGGTCAGCGCGGTGCTCGACGGCAAGCATGTCGTCGGCCTGCCGCGTGAAATTCAGGAGGTGCGCAATGCTTTTACGGCCTATGAACAGCTCGCAAGCTGGAACCCGCACTCCTCCGCAGACCTCTGCGCCGCGCATGGTGTGCTGATGGCAGGGCTGGTGGACGAGGCTGGCCATTACCGGAAAGGCGGCGTCGGCATCTACAGCCAGGACGAGCTGGTGCACATGGCTCCCCCTGCCGACAGGGTCTATGGACTCATGGCCGACCTGCTCGACTGGCTCGCATCGGCAGCGGTGCACCCGTTGATCGCCAGTTGCGTCTTCCACTACGAGTTCGAGTTTATCCACCCCTTCGCGGATGAAAACGGGCGCATGGGCCGGTTATGGCAAACCTTGATTCTCAGCCGCTGGCAACCGGTGCTGGTCTATCTGCCGGTTGAAACCGTCATCAAAGCACGCCAGGCCGACTACTATCAGGTTCTGGCACAAGCCGACAACGCCGGAGACTCCACCGTCTTCATCGAGTTCATGCTCCACGCCCTGCTTGACGCCTTGACCGAAGCGCTCGCAAAAACGGCGGAAAAAGCGTCGGAGAAAATGTCGGGAAAAACGTCGGAGAAAATCATCACAGCACTTCAAGGCAATCCTTCGTTCACCATTGCGGAGCTGGCCAAAACGCTCGGCGTCTCGAACCGCACCATCGAGCGCAACCTCCAGTAATTGCAGCAAGAGGGGCGCTTACGCCGCATCGGCCCGGCAAAAGGCGGCCATTGGGAGATACAACCATGATGACGGAAGAGGAGCTTGAAAACGTCAGGGAAAATCTGATCGTTACCAAAAGGACAAGCCCGTTGAAGGAAGGAAAGCTCGCATTGGCGGCGCTTCAGCGAGCGATGAAGAATGCACAAAAGCTGTTTTAATCATTGAAACTTTTCTTTAATCAAAATTAAATGGCAGGTATTTGCTATATTTCCTCTTTAAAGAGATTTTATCACATAAAGCAGGATAATTGTGCTCATCAGCTTTTCATTGGAAAATTGGGCCTCTTTTCATGAGGAAACAAGCTTCTCTATGGTTGCCAGTCGTGAAAAACAGCATGGTGAACGGATTTCGCTTGTGCCTAAATATCCGTTACGGGTGTTGCCAGTGGCTGCGATTTACGGCGGTAATGCTTCAGGGAAGACAAATTTTTTCAAGGCTCTCAACTTTGTCAAAACTCTTGTTGTCCGAGGCACACAACCAGACCGTCTTATTCCTGTCGATCAGTTTCTTCTGGGGCAGCAAGACACCCCTGAACCCACCTCCTTTTCCCTTGAGCTGCTCATTGGCGAAACAATTTACGCCTTCAGTTTTCTCCTGACAAGAAAAGTGATTCTGGAAGAGATGCTAGTGAGAATTACCAGTAGTAGCGAAAAGCTGCTGTATCATCGGAATCAAGGAAAAATAAAATTTGGTACAGGATTCGATCGTGACCCATTTCTTGAATTTGCTTTCAAGGGAACACGAGAGAATCAGCTTTTTCTCACAAACTCGGTATCACAGAAGATTGAAACGTTCAGGCCTGTCTATGACTGGTTCGACACCTCTCTTGAACTCATTGCTCCGGATTCAAGATTCGAGCCATTTGAGCAGTTTCTCGATCAGGATAATGTGCTGTACAATAGGATGAATACTCTTCTGCCAATGCTCGATACCGGAATAGCACATTTGGGTGCAGAAGAAATTCCTTTTGAAAACATCCCTTTTCCGGATTCTCTGAAAAAACTTCTTCAAGAGGAGGTCAGTGAATCAAAAAGTGTGCGCGTTGTGTCTGACCCATACTCCGACAGGTTTGTTATTTCGCGCAGACAAGGAAAGCTTGTGGCAAAAAAGCTGGTGACATACCATACCCGAGAAGACGGTTCTGAATCAAAATTCGAATTGTATCAAGAGGCTGATGGTTCACAGCGAATTATTGATTTGCTTCCGGCATTTCTCGAAATCACCGCCGAAAAATCAACCAAGGTGTACATTATCGATGAACTGGATCGCAGTCTCCATACACTGCTAACGCGACAACTTGTTGAAAAATATCTTGATAGTCGTTCTGGAAAAAGCAGATCACAATTGCTTTTTACTACTCACGACGTCTTGTTGATGGATCAAAACATCCTGAGGCGAGATGAAATGTGGATCGCTGAACGAGAGCAAACCGGGGCATCCACACTTCGCTCATTCAGCGAATACAAGGATGTTCGTTTTGACAAGGATGTACGAAAAAGCTACCTGCAGGGACGAATGGGAGGAATTCCCCGAATGCTTGTCAACGAGGCTCTTTTTTCTGATTCTTCTGAACATCCAGATCAGAAGGAGGCGTGATGGGAGGAAAAAAAAGACGTTTTCAGAGGGCCTTGGGAAATAGACGATACCGCAAACTGTTTGTTATAGCAACTGAAGGCGCAAAGACAGAGCCTGAGTATTTTTCTGCTTTAAATTCGCGGGGTGCTACTATTCAGGTGAAGTGTCTTAAAAACAAACATAACAGCTCTCCCGATCAGGTATTAAAGAAGATCGTGAAGTATATAAAAGAAGAGGATTTGAAAGAGTCTGATGAGGCGTGGGTTGTTGTTGATCGGGATCAGTGGTTACCGGAAGTGCTTGATGAGTTATTTGCATGGTCTCAGCAAAAAGTCAATTATGGACTTGGGTTAAGTAATCCCAATTTTGAATACTGGTTATTATTGCATTTTGAAGATGGAAAAGGAGTTTCTTCATCTACAGAGTGTAAAGAAAGGTTGCTACGTTTTTTGCCAGGATATGACAAGGGAATAAATACCAGAAAATTTACTGCTGAGACTATTCATTTTGCTATAGACAGAGCCAGGAAACGGGACAAGCATCATGCATGGCCCCAAATTAATGGCACAACTGTCTATAAGCTTGTCCAGAATATCCTCGATAGCTAAGAGATTTGTATGACGGAAGACCAACTCGAACAGGAAGCCCTTGAGTGGCTCGGGGAGATCGACTACAAGCACCGCTTCGGCCCCGACATCGCGCCGGACGGAGACGCGCCCGAACGAAAGAGCTACCGCGACGTGGTGCTCACTTCGCGCTTGCGGGAAGCCATCGCCCGGCTCAATCAAGAGGTTCCCGCCGCCGCCCGCGCAGACGCCTTGCAGCAGGTGCTCATGCTCGCCCATCCCGTTCAGCTCTCCGCAAACCGCGCATTCCACCGCCTGCTCGTCAACGGCGTACCGGTGGAATATCAGATCGACGGTGAGACACGCGGCGACTTCGTGCGCCTGATCGATTTCGCCAATCCAAAAAACAACGACTGGCTGGCGGTCAACCAGTTCACCGTGCAGGGGCCTCGCCACAACCGCCGCCCTGACATCGTCCTGTTCATCAACGGCCTGCCGCTGGTGGTCATCGAGCTGAAGAACCCCACAGACGAAAACGCCGACATCAGCAAAGCCTACGACCAGCTCCAGACCTACAAGGAACAGATTGGCGACCTCTTCCGCTACAACGAAATCCTCGTCATCTCCGACGGCACCGAAGCCCGCATGGGTTCGCTTTCGTCGAGCATCGAACGGTTCATGGCGTGGCGCAGCATCGACGGCGAAACGCTCGACCCGCTCGGGCGTTTCAACGAGCTGGAAACCATGATTCGCGGCATCTTTGAGCCAGCCCGCCTTCTTGATTACCTCCGCTTTTTCATTCTTTTCGAAGACGAAGGCGAACTCATCAAGAAGATCGCCGGCTATCACCAGTACTTCGCCGTGCGGACGGCCATCGAGCGCGTCATCGCGGCATCGGAGAGCGAGGGAGACCACAAGGGCGGCGTGGTATGGCACACCCAGGGCTCCGGCAAAAGCATTACGATGGTCTGCTTCGCGGCCCGCGTCATGCGCGAAACCGCCATGCAGAACCCGACCATCGTGGTCATCACCGACCGCAACGACCTCGACGGCCAGCTCTTCGGCGTCTTTTCGCTCTCGCAGGATCTTTTGCGCGAACAGCCCGTGCAGGTGGAGAGCCGCCACGACCTCCGCTCGAAACTCGAAAACCGGCCTTCGGGTGGCATCATTTTCACCACCATCCAGAAGTTCATGCCGACCGAAGAGGAGGGGCGTTTCCCCCGGCTCTCCGACCGAAGCAACATCGTCGTGATTGCCGACGAAGCGCACCGCACGCAGTACGGCTTCGAGGCAAAGTTCAAGGGTGACGCCAAAGGCTATCAGGTCGGCTACGCCCAGCACCTGCGCGACGCCCTGCCGAATGCCACCTTTGTGGCCTTCACCGGCACGCCGGTTTCAAGCGAAGACCGCGACACCCGCGCCGTCTTCGGCGACTACATCCACATCTACGACATCCAGCAAGCCAAAGAGGACGGCGCGACCGTGCCGATCTACTTCGAGTCGCGCCTTGCAAAGCTCAGCCTCAACGAAGAGCTGTTGCCGGAGATCGACGATGAGGTCGAGGAGCTGACCGAAGACGAGGAGGAGAACGAACGGAACCGCCAGAAAAGCCGGTGGGCGGCGCTCGAAAAGGTGGTTGGTTCCGAACCCCGCATCCGGCAGGTAGCCGACGACCTCGTCACCCACTTCGAGGAGCGCTGCAACGCCGTGGCCGGAAAAGGAATGATCGTCGCCATGAGCCGCGAAATCTGCGTCCACCTCTACGACGCCATAGTCGCACTCCGGCCCGAATGGCACAGCGACGACCCCGAGAAAGGGGCCATCAAGGTCATCATGACCGGCTCGGCCAGCGACAAGCCGCTGCTTCGCCCGCACATCTACTCCGCCCAAACCAAAAAGCGCCTCGAAAAGCGCTTCAAAGACCCCGAAGACCTGCTCCGGCTCGTCATCGTCCGCGACATGTGGCTCACCGGTTTCGACGCCCCGAGCGTGCACACCATGTACGTGGACAAGCCGATGAAGAGCCACAACCTGATGCAGGCCATCGCCCGCGTCAACCGAGTCTTTCGGGACAAGCAGGGCGGCCTTGTCGTCGATTACATCGGCATCGCAACCGATCTCAAAAAGGCGATCAAGGATTATACATCGAGCAAAGGCAGGGGAAAACCGACCATCGATTCGCGGGAGGCGCTCGCCCTCATGCTCGAACAGCTCGACATCCTGCGCGGCATGATGCACGGTTTCGATTACAGCGGCTTCCTCACCGGCGGGCACCGCCTCATGGCCCAGGCGGCCAACCACATCCTTGGGCTCGAAGACGGAAAGAAACGGTTCAGCGACACGGCGCTCACCATGTCGAGAGCTTTCAGCCTCTCTTGCACGCTTGACGAAGCCAAAGACGTCCGCGAAGAGGTCGCCTTTTTTCAGGCCGTAAAGGTGATTCTGACCAAGCGGGAGACAACTGATAAGAGGCGCACAGCGGAAGAGAAGGAGCTGGCCATCCGCCAGATTATCGGCTCCGCGCTCGTCTCCGAAGATGTTGTCGATATCTTCGATGCCGTCGGACTCGACAAGCCGAATATCGGTATTCTCGACGACGCATTTCTCGAAGAGGTGCGCAACCTGCCGGAGCGCAACCTTGCCGTCGAACTACTCGAACGCCTGCTTGCCGGAGAAGTCCGCTCCCGGTTCTCTTCGAACATCGTTCAGCAGAAGAAATTCTCCGACCTGCTGGACAGTGTCGTCAAGCGCTACCAAAACCGCGCCATCGAAACCGCCCAGGTCATCGAAGAGCTGGTGGCAATGGCGAAAAAATTTCAGGAAGCCGTCAAGCGAGGCGAAAACCTCGGCCTCAATTCAGACGAACTCGCCTTTTACGACGCTCTCGCCAACAACGAAGAGGCACTTCTTCAGATGGGCGACGACCTTCTCAAGATCATCGCCCACGAACTCGCCGAAAACCTCCGTAAAAACCTTACCGTTGACTGGTCAAAACGCGAAAGCGTCCGCGCCCGTCTCCGCCTCCTGGTAAAACGCATTCTCCGCAAATACAAGTACCCGCCAACAAAGCAGGAAGAAGCCATCAAGCTCGTGCTCGCACAAGCCGAAACGCTCGGGGAGACGTGGGGGTAATTGCCAAGCCATTCCAGCCAACAAAGGCAAAATGGCCATTCATTAGCCAATGGGAGCGCGGGCAAAAGCAGCCTGCCGGGCTATCGCTCAAATAGCTATCCCTTGTAAAGCTTAAGGGGGCCGGGGGCTACTGCTTGACGGCTGGATTTTACCAAGAACCAGCCGTCCGATTTTTTTGTGAAGGGCTTATTTAAACTGTCTTTTCCAAAGAACTTGAGGCCCAAACAGATCGTTCAGGATTTTCCTGTGTGCTCTGAATGATCTGCGCAAACCGGCACATTAACTTCGGAAAGTTTCTGCATTGCTTCCCGTTGTTCCCGAAGTAGAGCATTCATCATCTTAAACAGCTCACGCTGCCACTTCCACTTGCCGCTTTTATCGGCTTTCCGTGCCACCGTTGCCTTTACTGCCTCTGTTCTTGGACTGATTGACCGCTCCCACGGCATCCATTTCGGTATCGTCGTCATCCTGTCGAAATCCTAACCATAACCTCGCCGTATTCCAGCGCCCTGAACATCAGGTTTTCTCAGGTAGCCCAGCCCTTTTTTATGGGCTCAAGAAACTCCAGAATCATCGCCAAATCCTCTCTATTTCCTTACCATTTTTTATGGCATCCAGAAAGTCCAGAATCCTCGCTAAAACATCGCCAAAACCTCGCCCTTTTTATGGGCTCGGAAAACTCGGGATAGCGCTTCTGAATATCAGGTTTTGACAGGTTCATCCGCTACTGGACGTGAGGTTTATCGAGATGGTCTGCGGCTTGTCGTCCGCGCTGGAAGGTGAGTTTTGGTGAGTAGCTTGACCGATATGATCCCCTCCGTTTCAGCCTTGCGCCCTTAGCAAAACCTTAACATTTCTTAACAGCCTTGAGGCTTCCCTGAACCTTCCTGACCCCGGCCCCGCCGCCACTCTAAAACGACCTCCGTAAACGGCTCAGGCTGAACGATCTCTTGCTGTCTATTCATTGATACCCTGCAATCCGCTCAATGGCTCCCCGACCACGTATAGTACTCCGCCGGGTCGATGCAGTTTCAGTATGAAAAACCTGTTTGCCGAACAGACTTCTTGCTATAAGGAACCAAGAGCCAACCGCCTGTAATAATGAGGATAACCAACATACCGCCAGAACCATACTTCTTTTACAGTCTTATCTTTACAGCCTCTAGCCCGGTTCTTGCATTATGCTATTTCCTCGTTCGAAACCTTTTCTTGTATCGTTATCTCAGATATTAAAACACCGCTATTGCATCAGGTTTTCATCATCATAAGCCCTGCCGACCGTCGCTCCGTTGATGCTCCCTGAGCAAGGAATCTGCAACATCCAGCCCGGCGGCCCGATCTTCGGCACTGGCTCGCTGCTCCAGCATATCCGAAACCGCCCCAAGTCTCGGCAGAAGCAGCTCGGCACTACAAACAACCCGGGCATTTTTACATTAAGAAAGAGGAAATTGGGAATGCAGCACGAAATACATAAATTATACTGCTCAACAAATCAAATAGCCGGAAGCCGGTTGTAGCATATTGAACATCCCATTCGCGACATTGTCCAAAAATTGCGCAACATGAAAAAAAACAAAAAGAACTTTTCCAGTTCGACCTGTTCGATGTATCCGGAACGAGAAGAGGAAATACTGAGCAAGCCTCAGATACAGTCCCAGGATCCGAAACCATATTCCGCGACGACGCCCCGGGGCAATACGCCACAAGAACAAGACTTGTCAAAGAAAGAACAAGATATATCGGCGCCGACCGAATAATTAGCCCGTCAAACGCGACACAAGCGTTCGCGGACTTATCGAGAAGCGCTGTGGAGCGGAAGGAGATAATAGTTACGAACAAATTTGAGCCTCCTATAGCTACAACTGGAGACCACCACTGCCACTGGGGTGCTTTATCGTCAGCCAACAACGGACAAGAATGTGATATCTACCATATACATTGTACCGAGTCTGGCATTCCTTGATGTCCTGAACGGATTCCTCAGGGGTACGAAGAAGGCACAAATAGATGCAGCGCTTAGCGTTTTATTGATAGGATTGGAGATCTTCGCCTTCTTCATCGCTGGTTGGAAGTTTGGTTTACTCGCCATCGCCGTAGCATCTATCTCGGCAATAATCACTCGCCCCATAGCAGCACGATTAGCCTCAAAACTCCTCTCAGAGTCATCGGATAGCGAGTGGTATGTAGGCCTGCCACCTGGCCCTCTCCAAACTTTCTATTACACCAAGGAGAATCCGAAATGAACAAAATCAGCAACCCCGCTGCCGCAACAATTGTTTTTGGCCCGATTGTGATGATCTGGCTGCTAAAGGATTTCAATCCAGTAGGAGTCTTGGGTACACTCTATCATGGTTTCAGTTATCCACTCATCTATATTGTGCCGCTCATCCTTTTCGCTATAGGGAGCAAGGTTTGGCATGCCATCAAAAACAACCGACAATAATCTGCATTTCACCGCCCTGCTGAAGATAAGTTTTTGTAAATTAACATCTTACAAAGCAAACACAAACTCATGACGATACTCGCTTATATTCTTGCTTTATTTACGATTGGCTGGGGGAGGGAAATTGTTGGATTAGTTTTTATGCCTCTTATAATGACAGCCATGAAGTCTCCAGGAAGCCTTATCCATCGCACTACAAATTTTATTGTCAATTTTATTGCTACTTTTGTTGCCACGTATGCGGTCTCTTTTGTTTGTGCCTGGTTAAATGTTGAGACTGTTTATGCAATGTTTGTATTGCCGTTTTTTGCAATGACTTCAAATGACTTTCATCGTATATCATCAAGGGCATCATCAGACTTTAATCTAACAGATAACCCTAAATTGCCTGAGATACTCCTCGGGATTGAAGTCTCCAATCTTTGGGCAGATATAATTGGATTTGGGCTTGCGATTGTGTTAATGTCACCGTTAAATCTTTTTTAAATAAGAGAGTAGCTCAAGAAAATAATCGTTTTTTTTGTTGACCGACAGGATAAGGCGCCCGTTATAAAAACGCCCACCCTACTCCTCAATGATTTCAAGTAAGTCTCGATGCTCTCTCAACAACTGATTCAGCAGCTTACTCTGCTCTCGTATTACCTTCCAATATCCGCATTTATAAGCGTTTTTTGCTGCGGCTGCTTTTCCGGACTCGGTTTTTGGGCCTGTTGACTTTTCCCAAGGTTTCCATTTCCTGATCATCTCTGCTTGACGGGCGCGTCGCTCCGGTGTCCAACCTGTCGATTTCCTCATGTGCCTTCAATAGTTCGTTTTGCTCGGTTTTGAAATTTTTCGGAGAAGTTGTTGGACTCTTCTCTCCATCGCTTCCCTGTGACTGAGGCTGTTCAGTGAAGTTGTTGTTCACCTGTTGCGGCCCATTGGCGATGTTCGCCTGCTTCATGAACACCGTCTGTTGAGGGTTTTTGATGGCTGCAAGTGTTTGCGCCGTTGCTCGGCTCTGGTTCTGGGCCTTTAGTGCAAGTCGAGTAAGGGTATCAAGCTGCGGCATCAGGCTTGTGTCTAAAGCACTTCTTATCAGGTTAAGAAACAGGGCATCCAACGCGTAAGCCTGGCCGAGAAGCATTCCTTCAATGTCGGATAAGTCGCCTGCTTTGACGGCTTTCGTCGTCTGCTCAAGACCTCTTTTCCAGTCGTTGAGGCCCGCTGTCTCACCATATGCCCCTCTTAAAAGGTTATTCAGAAGCAGGGTAGAGTTAGCATGTCCTTTCAGAACTTCGCCTGCCAAGACCTCTCCCATGCTTTTATTTGGATCATTCGTTGACAGGTTGAGTGTGTTCTTATCGTGATCCGTTGTGAGCTTATCTGAGTGGCTTTTTAACTGTTTTGCCATCTTGATTATCAGTTAGCTGTTGAAAAATGCTCTCTCAATAGGTAATCGGCGACATCCAACCCAGCGGCCCGATCTTCAGCGCTGGCGCGCCTTTCAAGCATAGGCGATACTTCCACGCCCGGCCACTTGGCGCTCTTCTCACTCCACTTGTCGAACGCTCCCAAGTCAGGAAACAGAACGATCCGGCGGCCCTGTAAAGGTTCGAGAATCGACCTGTTCAACGAGCCGCTGCCGCCCGTCGCAGTCCAGATGAATTCCGGGACAAATCCCGCACCTATAATCGCGCTCTTCTCGCTCTCCACGACGGCAACCGGTTTGCTCCAATCCGCCGCCGCAAGATGCAGCCCGAACAGGCAAGGCTCTGGATTCCGTTCACGCATCCCAAGAAGCCAATGAACACCGGCAACCATATTTCCCGGCTCTTTCACCCGGCCGCCTGTCTCGCTGTTATAGAGCATCACCTTCCCGCGTCGCACTCGCCAAGCTTCGTCAATCTGCCAGAACACGCAAGCGCCCGGCCAGTGTTTCGCTGTCCCCAGCCCGTAAGCGAATGCAAGCTCAAGCGCCTTCTCTTCCCCGAATACCTTCACCAGCCATAAAGCGAAGTTATTCTGATCGTAGTGGTTGAAGCTCGCCTGCATCGTCTCAGGTGAGATAAAGACAGGTTCCGGCTTCGACTCACTGCGGACTGGCGCGGCTCCCGCCGTCATGCTGCCATCAATACGGAACAGCTCTTCGGCTCGCCGCACCTGATCCCGGAAGCCCTGCAAGCCCTCGATCTCTCCCAGCAAGTCCAGAACGTCGCCACCACGTCCGCAAGCGAAGCAGCGCCACTTTTCGTCCTGCACCTTGAACGCTCCTGATTTATTCTTGCCAGTACCCGATCCGCATAAAGGGCAGACCCAAAAGCCGCCCTTGCTCTTCGTCGTGACGGCGGCCACGTAATCAGGTAGCCGCTCGCGGACGATCTGGAATGCCTGCTCAGTCATCAGTCCCAAAAAAAAGTTTTTTTAGAGCGTCACTTTTGTCACTTTGTCACTTTTCCGATCAAAACGGCTCGGACGATGTTATCGGAGCTATTGGCACCACAAACCTTGTGACAACCTTGTGACACTATTGCTTTCCCATCGTCATAACCCCGACCCCCCGCCGTTCTGCTTGCCCGGAATCCTTACCGAAACCTTACCATCCCCGCTCCTTGCCGCCATATCGGCGCGCTGCTGGATCTTCTCGCTGAATGTGAATATTCCTACCGTCTCAAGCTGTGAGCGCCTGCTCTTGCTCTCTGAGAAGATAATCCGCAAGGTCAAGCCCTCCGGCCCGATCCGCTTCACTGCCGCGACGTTCCAGTATATCCGATACCTTCACGCCTGGCATCCCGCGCCCGATCTCCCGCCATTTCTCGAATGCTCCCAAGTCAGGGAACAGCGTAACGTTTCGGCCTCTCAACACATTCAACTTTTCCGCATTGAGATTTCCTTTCCCGGCTGTCGCAAGCCATAGCATTTCCGGCATGAACCCGGCTGCGACTATCGCCGTCTTCTCGCTTTCCACTACGCCAACCGGTTTCTCTCGATCCGCCGCAAGTAGGTGTTCCCCGAACAGGCATTGTCTCAAGTGGTAAGGCTCGATCTTCAGAACCTTATGAACCCACTGGATATGATTGTACGGCTCTTTCACCCTACGCCCGGCCTCCTTATCGTAGAGCATAATCTTTCCCCCTCTGATCTTGCCGGTAACGTCCTGCTGCCAAAAGATCGATGCTCCCGGCCAATGCTTCGACGTGCCGACGTGATAAGCATCGACAAGCTGAAAGGCTGTCTCTTCACCGAACACCCGGACAAGCCACCACGCGAAATTGTTCTGCTCGTAATTCTTGAGACTCTGGTTCGCCACCTCTGCATCAATGAACGACGGCTCCGGCATCGGCATCGGCTCCTTTCGTCTCACTGTTGAAGGCGGTTTCGTTCCTGTCTGCCGGAAATATTCCGAAGGTCTCAAATGAAAACCGCATGAATCTTCCCGATCACAACGCCCTACCTCATCGCCAACCTGCTCGCCGGTCACGGTATCAACGTATCGGACAAATCGCCGCTGTCCGCATGCAGGGCAGATATGCTTTGATCCGCCCCGCTCCAAGTGATAACGGTACTCGTTCATTAGAACGGCTCCCGATCCTGTGAAATGAACCCGCCGCCAATCGGATATTTTTTTTCTTCCGGGCGTTTTTGAACGTTTCCATGTTCACTATGTTCACCATGTTCACCCTTTCGAATAACGATCCTTCGGCCTTTCTTGCTCTGCTTCGGCCCGGTCTCAGGACTGACGATAACGCCAACCTCTTGAAGAGCAGGCATCTGCCGTTTGAGCGCATTAGCAAGCCCCTTTTCACTCTTCGGCCATCCCTCGTTGTCGGTCTTGCGCATGGTGAGCTTTTCGAGTAGTTCTTTATATGTCCCCTCGAATACCAGTACGGAACGCGAATCTTCGGCCATCTGGACGACAGCCACCGCCACCGGGCTTGACTCCATCGCCCGTTGAACGGATTCCCGGTAATTGCCCCGGTAGAGCGTAGTGAACATTCCCGGCTCATACCCCATCGCCTGAACCATCGCCTCGCCAAGATGATTGTAATCGGCCATCCGAAGCGCGTCGGCAGGGAGTTCCGTTTCCGGCAACATCGCAAGCGTCTGAACGAACAAGTCAAGAAGCCCGCCGAATATCTCCGGCCATGCCTTGTTGAACGCTGCATCAAGTTCAGACTCAAGCCGCCGCCGACCCGAAATAACCGGTAGCTCGACATGTACGGTCCGTGAAATTAAATCCTGTGCCGTGACTGCATTGTTTATCCCTGACAGGACAACCGGCCTTTTGATTGTTATTACGGTCTCGTCGGTGTTTGTGTGCAGCGTCCGGCCGGCATACGCCCCATCTGTCGCCATTATGCAAAAAGCATCTTGCATTCCCGCGCTCAAATGAGAAACATTATCCAAGCTCACAACCCAATTATTCCCCGCTGCGACGAAGGCATCCTCAACGGTTTTTGGTATAGAGCGTAACGGAGCTGAACTCGGATCGATCAACGAACGGAGCCGCTTCTGTGTGCTGGACTTCGCCGACCCCTGAACGCCGCACAACTCAAGGGCCGGAAATGGGGTATCTGGCCGCCACGCTTCGAGCATCCATGCAAGCACAAGCAACCGCTCAGACTCCGGAATGTTGACCAGATCCCAAAGCCTGCCAATGTCGCCGCCTGCAACCGGCTCCGGGAAGGGCACTGCTGAACCTGATTTCCAGAAGCGCACTGGCGCTTTGTCGATAATCCGCCATCCTGTCGCTGTGATCTCAACAACACGCCCGGCATCGCCGATGCCATGCAGGTAATACGCCCCGGTCTCGCTATGCTTTCCCGCCCTGAGAAAAACTCTCTCCCGCTTACCATCGTGCAGGGCAATGCCGTTTAGCGCTACGGCAGCCTGTTTCATCGCCGATTCACTTGCCGTCGATCCGCCGGACTCCCGGTAATATCGGTAGCTCAACCAACGAAAACATGCCTTGCTATCAATCTTCATGGTTTCGCCCTCGACGGCCAGAAACCCGCTGTCTGTTGTCTCATCGAAAAATAACTCCCCGGCGCTTGTCGCCAACCCTACCAACTCCGCAGCCGTATTGTGTTCTTCGCTCCCCTCATTGTCGCTGGAACCGAAACCGTCGATTTCATCCAGAGGGATGCCCGAAGGCTTTTCCCTCTTGATCTCCACGCGCAATCGGAAACGCTGCTCATCCGAGTTTTCACAAATGGTCCGCCACGCCGCCTTGAACTCATCACGGCCGTACAACCCCGGCTCGTCCTTGCCGCGCCGGATTACATCCTCAACGACGGTAACGCAACGCTTAAGTTCCTGCTCATCCGTCCCGGATTGGTGAACATGGTGAACTTGGTGAACGTCGGTTTGTTCAAAAACCCCGCCAGAAGAAAACTTTTCTGCCGGCTCAAACGCTTCAGCCCTGATCTCATCAATAATTGTCGTCATGTCCCGGCCCTCCGCTCGCAACGCGCAAGCGGTTTCCCGTTTGAACCGACGAAGTAACTGAATCGCAAGCGCGACGGAAAATCCTTCAGGACTACGTAAGCATCAATGCAGGCGCGCCGGATAGCCTTTTGATAATCTGGAAGGGAAAGATTTTGCGAATACCCGGAGGGAATCGTATCTTTGATCTGGTCATTTGCTTGATCCGCACAACTCTGTTTAATCCCTTTCGGCTTCGCCCCCGGAAGGGATTTCCTGTTTCTGCCCATAGCCTCACCTCCCCTTCATGGCTATGTGAGTGCATGCCGCCGCATCGATCTCTTCAGCCGTTGCCTTGCGGCCTCGAAGCATCCACGCCTCAAGCTCTTCACGATTGAAGTAAATCGCTTTACCCGTCGGCTTGTAACACGGGATTCCATTTGTGCTGGTGAGTTTGTAGAGGTGAGAAAGCGATAACCCTGTGAGAATTGCTGCCTCGCGCATGGTGAGAACAGTCTTGTTTGCCACAAGAAGCCCCTCGATGCGCTCCAAGCGCTCATTCATCTGGTCAAGTTCTGGTAATGCCATTTTGCCTGTAAGGTTTGATTAACAAACTCAGTCTTTGCGACTGATTACAGGCAAATTCGTAAAAGAGGTGAGGGGAAAGAATAGACCACTATTGACCGGTCAACGGTGGTCTATGCTGGTCTATGAATCCGGGAACACACTGGAAAGAATGCGGTCTATCTCATCGGCTTTTTTCGGTTTCTCGTCGCTATTTCTTCCGTACCCGTCCTTTTTGGACTTGTAACTCTTTATCCCGAAAACGGCCTCAAGGCTCGACTGTGGAACATGTGTAAACTTCTTTCTGACTTGAAGCTCTTCGAGCAGATAAACAATCAGATTTGCCGCGCCTTCCCATCCGTCCACCTCAGGCGGGCGGGCAGAACCAAACCGCTCAACAAACCATTGTGAGGAATTGATATACCCCTGCTCCTGCAATTGGTCTGCAAGC
>JGI10211J34971_10002394_pt1 | contig 15307 bp, 8 predicted proteins | sample Etolagsediment_FD_34971 | JGI IMG/M metagenome (IMG submission 34971) | reverse complement strand
GCTCTTCCGATCTCAATGCTGCGATGGCCCAGCTTAACCAGGTGACGAATGGCTTGACGCGTTCCACCAACGTCGTCCGGAACCACTGAGGAACCACTTGGACCAGAAGGGCCGTTCACGATCACATATGGAATATCTGCTTTTTCCAGTTCGTCCATGGTCACAGTCGTACACTTGGCGAGAACTATCACACCGTCCACCATCCAGGCAGGCAACTCGCTGCCGTCTGGCTCATGGCGTGACATGTCAACCGTCACGTCGAATCCACCAGGGACAGAGTCCAATACCCTTGTGGCGCTGTTGACAACAGTCTGATAAATGTTCCCGAGGTCGCTAAGGGCATGGGCACCGCCCAAAATGCTTATCATTCGGATTTGCTGTTTTGTAAGACTTTGAGCGATAAGATTCGGACGGTAGTTCAGGGCCTTGGCGACATCCAATACCCGCTGGCGTACATCCTCTGTTACGGAAAAACCATTGCCAATCTTATTGTTCAGCACACGGCTGACCGTTGACTTACTTACGCCTGCCTCCGTGGCGACATCATCCAGTTTTGGAGCTGAACTACGCAATTTATACATCTCCTGTAGTGAGCATGTTACATAAACTTCCACCGCAGTCCATGGTTATAGCAAGCGGTTGCCTATTTAATAATTGTACCCGCTTTTACATCTTATGTCAAGAATTATTTCATCTTCAGCCGCATTTTTTCTATTGCAGGCCATGTTTTTACCATTACAGGGCATCCTTGTCAAGAACTGGCCGAATCAAGACTCCACATTTTGGGTTGTTCGCGTCCGAAATCCCAAGTGTCCTCCCTCATCATGGAGCCAATCCGCACCGACTATCTCCAGGCACTCAGCGGATCAGCTTATAGGAGTGGATTTGAATTGTGCCGCTTCCCTGTCTGCCGTGGAAATACATAGCAAAGCCCTTCATGGATCGCATATCAACGTGCCTGAGACCCTTCTGATTGCCGTGTGTTGTGCGGCCAAGCAACTCCTTCAGCTCAAAGTGATATTCGCAGCGCTCGCCCTTGCCCAATGTGGGGGTAAAGGTAAAAGATTCTCCATCGTCGCCTCCGTCTGTGTTATAGATTTCAGCATCGACCGGTGCCACCCCAGCTTCATCGACGAAGAATTCGAAAGAAAGGTCCCGTGGAATCTCCGCGTCCACCACAACCACAGAGTATCCATCTAAGTCGGTGGTGTGTTTAGGCCCTCGGCCTGTCGCTGATCGTTTCGGCCCGTGAAACAGCAGGCCGCAGCCCCACAACTCGCCCGTATTGTACTTTAAGAGGGCCGGATGACTGCTCCGATCAAATGAAATGCTGGCATCATCGGCGTGAAACAGCTCCGGCGTCAAAATTGGTTCCTCAGTTATAAGGTCGATATATGGTGGTCGCTCGGGGCGCTGGCCCGGTTCAAAAACGACTGCGCGTGATTTGGGAAGTGACTTAGGGATAGAGCGACTGGATTGAGCATGGATGTCCGCGATTCGTGCGTTGGTCTGGGTCATTGCCTTTAAGAGTTCGCGGTACGGCCGGTGCTTTATATCAACAATGCCGTAATTGGAGTCTTCGCCGTCAAAGCGGCCTTGTGGAGACTGGTCGGCAAACTGGAACCAGTGTGCTCCCACAACCACAGGATAAGACAAAAGGTCCTCCACATATCCCTGATAGTTCTTACCGCGCTCGGCCTGGGATTTTACGACGGTACCGGCCCCACGCGTATTAGGATTGCCGCTGGTGTTGTCTTGTCCGCGCCAGGAGTATTCAGTAACCATCAGCGGTTTACCAGACCAAATCCAGTAACGCGCGAGCCAATCGTCATCAGCTTTCGGCAGGCGCCTGTAATCATTGAAGGTTATCACATCACAGTACTTTCCGCAGGCTCTCACAACGGGCTCAGGGGTGGTTTTCCCGAACCGGGTACCCAGAATTAACTTGCCGGGCACAAGTTGGCGGACAACCCGCGATGCAACAGCGAAAAATCTTTCGGCTGCAAGGGCGGTAAAGGCAGCCCTGTCCTGCTGCGTGCGAGCATTAACACATTTGCGAACATACTCAATGCCAAGTTCATCCCATGACTGAATCGGCCGACCCCAGGTGCGGCCAAAATCATCGGCACTCTTGTACCGGTCGATTAGAAAACGTCTGGCAGCTTGATGGGCCGGGTCTTGGGCAGGCAATTCAAAGGCTACCTCAAGAAGTGTGTAGTTTGGAATTATGTCCCATGCCGATTTGCCGTACCATGGCATTTCGTTATCAAGATAGAAACCAAGAACATTGTCAAGATTTGGATGGGCTGAAAGCATCGCGGAGGCATTTTGGCGAACTTTTTTTTCAAATTCCGGCCTGAGACCATCGAGGCACCTGTCATGGGCGTAGCTGGCAACATACAGGCAAATCGTTCCATAGAGTTGTTCATTTTGGAATCTGTTATCCGACCACGAGCCAAGTGTATTGAAGCCGCTTGTAACCAGCAAATCTGAGACATTGTTCTTCCACTTTTCAAAATCCCCTCCAAAAACCGTATTAACCGCATCGTAGTACTGTGTCCCGGGCTTCGGTCTCCACGGCACCGATAAAATGTTATTTATGCCAATCGACAGGAAACGCTCGCCTCGCGGATTGACAAACCAGTATTTACCGTCTTTGTCCTGTTGGACCTCAAATGCGAGTGGTGCCTGTTTTGCTGGCAAACCTTGTCCATCAGAGGCTGTCGTTAAGCTGCTGTCTTCAGTGTATCCCACAGCAGCGATTACAGTAACAGCCAGAACTGAAAACCAGATTACCTTGGCGAGCTTGCCTATCACCATACTGTAAGACTCCTGAGCAGCATATTAAATTTACCTTTTAGTGAGTCCATCGAGCTCCTGCAAAAGCTATCAGAAACCGCTTGCTAATATAAAATACTTAACACCCAATGTCAAGATAATCTTGACTTTGAAGCAAATATCACTATAAAGGCAATTCTGACTGTTAAGAATGCTCTAAAGTATTTTTTAGGCAGGATCGAGAGGTAAAGGTTGTTACACTCGGGATAAGCTATTTGCAACACTAAAAAAGAGGACCAAATGAGTAAGCCAATGCATTTTACCACAGCCTCTGAGGATCGTATTTCTATAGCGCAGAAATCCGCCTATGCCGTTGGTATGTTTGTTAATAACCTCCAGGCCGCCGCACTTCCTGCAATGGTAGTGATCCTTAACCTCGGACTTGGCATGGATGTCATGTTGGTCGGCATCATCGGAGCTGTACCAAGAATCTTTGATGCCATTTCGGACCCAATGATGGGCTACATCTCTGATAATACCAGAACAAAGTGGGGACGTCGCAGGCCGTACATCCTTATCGGTGCGATCCTGGCAGGTATAATATTCGCTCTGATGTGGCAGCTTCCATCTGGCTACATTAATATTTTATCCAATAAACCAATCGCACAACATGAGAGCCTTTTTCCCGGCCAAACAAACGTTATAATTCAAGAAGGCCAGGCCATCATAAACTATGATAAAGATCGGCACTCGGAAAGTGGCTTTATCTTTTACGGCCCCAAATCACTGGCGTTGGAAGAGGAATCTGTACAAGCAACCGACCTTAGTGAATGCTCATCTCTCGAAATAAATGCTGAAATCCCTGAAAACCTCTTCCTGGAAATCATTTTTAATGAGGCCGGGGCCGCCCCGGTCTCAAGTGATGCTTTCGGTACTTTAGCGGGTGACGATGGTGAGTCATTTTCTTTTAAAATAGTCTCGGAAAAATTGAATGGAAATGTTTTAGAATTTAATTTCAGCGACTTGAAGCCTCGCACCTCATATGGAAATCAAAATGGAAAAAAACAACTCGATACGCAGGCCATAAAAAACATTGTTGTGCGCTTCCCCGACCTACAGGAATCTGGAACGATAAAAATTAATTCTATCAAAATTAAAAATGCTCAAAGCGAGGATTTCATTGATATTTTAATAGAAGATCCGATCAGCCAACATGAAAGTCTTTCACCTGAAGACTCAAGCACTATATTTAAAAAAGGCGGCGAAACTGTTCTAAATTATAATGTTGAGCAGCAGTCGGATGCCAGCATTGTCCTTCATGGCCCGGATTCGTTAGCCCTGATAACCGGTCCTGCATTTGCAACGAACCTTTATGGATATGCTCAAGTTGAAATAAATGTCGAAATCCTCAAAGACCAACCACTTAGAGTCTTCTTTAATGAAGCCGGAGTTGCTGATGCATCAAGTAAAATATTTGATACATCTGGTGGTGACGACGGCGAGTCTTATTATATTTATCCTGCTGCAGTAGCACAAAAAGAGAAAGATGATGAAGGAACGATTGGAAACAAACTGATTTCTTTTACCAGCAGTGCAATAGATAAGATATTAAAATGGCTCGGTTTAGAATTTGAGGAAAAAGAATTAGAAGGAGTAGTAAAAAAAGAAGAAAGGATCTTTTACAGTTTCAACTTAAATGAATTACAACGAAGCACTTCATATGGAAACCAAAATGGAAACAACGTCCTGGATATGCAGGCAATAAAAAACATTAGCCTTAGTTTTACAGGCTTGCAGGGTGAAGGAACTGTAAAGATTCATTCTTTCAAACTTAAAAAAAGCGAAAGTTTCTTCACTCGTTATTTCTGGTATTTCATGACCATGTCAATTCTTTTCTTTCTTGCCTATACTATTTATGCAACACCTTTTGTCGCTTTTGGCTATGAAATGACACCCGATTATCACGAGCGAACAAGATTGCATGCATTTGCTAATACTGTTGGCCAACTCGCATGGCTTGGCGTTCCCTGGTTCTATGCATTAATGGCGAGCAATCTATTCAGGGACACCGTACATGGTGCACGTACTTTAGCTGTCGCTGTTGGTATTGTTGTTGCACTGCTTGGAATCGTACCCGCCATTTTCTGCAAAGAAAAATTTGGTTCAGACCCAAAAGATGAGGATAAAAAGGGTTTCACTAAAAATATGATAGAATTCTTTGCAGGGATCGGTATTACCTTCAAGTGTAAACCTTTTGTAAAGCTTTGCGGGGCAACTTTCCTCGTTTTCAATGGTTTCCAGCTTGGAATGTCTTTTTCGATCTATGTAATGATCTACTATCTCTTTAATGGAAATGACAGTATGGGCGGCAAACTCCTTGGGTGGTTTGGAATGCTTACCTCGGCAGCAACTCTGGTTGTAATTCCATTGACCGGCTGGGTAGCTACAAAGATAGGTAAACGCAGGACTTTTCTTATAACAATATCCCTGTCTCTTGTCGGATATGCATTGAAGTGGGTAGGATATAATCCTGAGCATCCTTATTGGCTGCTTTTTGCCGCTCCATTCGTCGCGTTTGGAACAGGATCACTGTTTACATTGATGGGCTCGATGATAGCTGACGTATGCGATTATGATGAGCTCCAAACAAAACAACGACGTGAAGGAGTATTCGGAGCTATTTACTGGTGGATGGTAAAGGTCGGTATGGCATTAGCAGGGCTTCTTACCGGAATTATGCTTAAAGTATCGGGCTTTAATGTCGCATTAGCCAGCGGCCAGCCAGCCAAGACTCTGTTTCTATTGAGAGTGTTTGATGTCGGTGTCCCACTAATAACATCAGCAATAGCAATCTTTATTATTTCGACTTACAAAATAACAGAGAAACGGGCACATGAGATTCGCCTTGAGCTTGAAAGACGGCGCGGCAAATAATATCAGCGGACGCTTGCCCGGAGCCGTCAAAGGATAAAAAAAACTGGGCACCCAGGAAGAACCATCTAAAAACAAGATTTAGGAAAGATGGAATGTCACAGAGAATTATTCACTTGAAATATCTCTTTCCATTTCAGATGAAAAAAGGGGCTGTGCAGCTAACCGCACAGCCCGTTGTAATCATTTGATCGTTATATTATAACTTACAAATATCACTTTTAGTGATATTATGGACAGGTGATCGGGTCTCTGCAATCGAGCCACTCAAATGCAAACATAGCAAAGTCTGCGAGGTTTATCGCGCAGTCCTGGTTCATGTCAGCAGCTTTATAGACCTCCCCGCATGTACCGCTTCCGCCCTGAGATATGTAAAGCTTCAGAACCTCAGCGTGTGAAAGACCAACATCGTAGATGCGAACATCGTCGATGAGGCCGTTGAAGTGCTGTGAAGAATCAGCTCCTTCGTTAGCACCGATCTGAAGCTGCATGCCGTTTTTGATCAGCAATGTACCATGCGGCTGAGGCATGCGGTACTGGAAGTTACCGTCGATGTAGAGAGCACCGCCTCCACCATCCCACGTACCAACGAGGTGATGCCACTCGCCATCGCCCATGCTGTACATGTCGCTGCCCCAAACAGTACCACCTTCCCATGGCATGCCGTCTGTTACGTATGTTACACCGTCATAGTCGCCTCTGGTGAGCCTGTAACCGCCAGGGTAACCCTTTGATACTATCTGTGTGTAGGCTGCTGTCCATGTAGTAGGCTTGATCCATACAGAGATGGTTACCTGGTTATTGGGGTCTGAAATAGCTGGGTCAATAAAGTCTGCCCAAGTAACTACGTTTGCGTCTGTAGGATGAGCACTGTCTACGACATATACGTAGTCATCGGTGCCGTCGAGTGAAAGTGCACCAGCACCAACCTGAGTGTCAGCAGCTGAGATAAGTGCATCACCGTTGAGTGTACCGTCATGGTTGTTTACTGTTGCATCTAAAGCATCAGCATCAAACGGATAGTGAGCTATGAGATAACTCTCAGCAGTGTCTTCGGCGTAAACTGTGATATCAAACGAATCTGAGTCTGTCAGATCGCCGTCATCAGCAAGCATGGTTATTGTGTATGTACCTACACCAGTGAACGTGATGGTATTTGGATCCTCACCAGCAGTCGTGTCGAACGTGCCGCCTGTGGTTGACGTTACTGCAGTCAGCGGACCTGGGTAATTATCGACATCATCGTTCGCATTAGGTTTAGGATTAAGAACAACAGTTACTGTACCACCTACCAGCCATGCATTCTGATCGTAGCCGGCTTCTGCAGAAGGTGCAGTGTTGATGGTTGTGAACGACCAAACAGAGCCTTGTATGAAATCTTCGCCGTCACCACAAGTATCCGGATCATAACTGTCTACTCTCCAGTAGTAATCGTGACCCAGAACTACCGCATCTTGTCCTGCAGTGACAATATTAACGGTCGATACTGCCTGTTTGTCGACAATCTTTGTTCCGCTAGTAACGTTTGGATCATCGAGGCTATACCATACATCTACGGTATTTGCATCTCCGGGACATGCAGGCTCGATGTTGGTCCAACTGAGGTCATCGTCATAACCGGCAGGATCCACGAAAATCCCATTTGCAGGACTTGGATTGGAAGCCCCGACAGCACCACAAGGTGAAGTGCCTTCGCAGAAGAAAGCATCATCGATGTAATATGGATCCTGTGAGGCAATAAACACTATTTTTCCGAAGTTTGCACCCGCAGGGGCCGTGACAGTAACAGCGAACAGGGTCCAGCTTTCACTGTCAATAGTGATAGGCAGGCCCGGGTCGCTTATAACATTCTCATAAGGCTCACCCGCATTGGCATACCATTCGACCTTAAAATTACCGTTAATTGTAGAACCACCAGCAGGTAGTCTCATGTAAGCACCTACTGTGTACTGGTTGCCTGGAATTGCGGGACTTTCATTACCGGTGTCCTGGTAGAATACTCCCCAGGTATTAGGCGGGTATGCCAGTTCTACGAAATCAGCTCCGCCATGTGCAAGTGCATCATTTTGATGGTAAACAAATCCAATATCCGTCGGATACATTTCCCACACATCAACTCCGGGAACAGTAACGCCAGGATCCTCAAACCCGGGATTGAACAGCGTATTTGCCGCAAAGGCCTGTGACGTTGTCAACATAGTCATTATCATTAAAATGATTAGCATTTTTTTCATTTTTTTGTCTCCTTGATATATCAACTAAAAGCGCTTAGTTACAGTTAACACCGGTTAAATCGGTACAGTCAAGCCATTCGGCCATCATTATCCGCAGGTCATCTACATCAGTTTTGCAGTCCTCAGTAAAGTCGGATGCGGCGTAGTTCTGACCACATGCGCTACCGCCACCGTCGTCAGCATACATTGTAAGAACGCGGGCAGCACTTAGGCCTCTATCGAAGATACGAACTTCATCAATAACAGATAGTATCGCACGTCCCGCTTCTTCGGCATTAGCACCAATAACTACACCAAAATCATTCTTGGCGATCGGGTAACTTACATCTGCAGCAGTATCAAGAATACCATCGATATAGATCTTGATCTGGCCATTGCTGTAGGTACCGACAATATGCTTCCACGTCGCGTTGTTAATAATCTGGGTACCGACGATAGCGGTAAAGTCGTCATTGCCATATAGCCCGCAAGCCATTTCAGCACTTTGACCGCTGCCATCAACAGCGATACGCCATGAGCTGTCACCCTTTGTTACAATACCGGCAAATTGGGGACCAAATGATAAGCCATCGCCTCTGACCCAGGCAGATACAGTGATCTCGTCATCATAGTGCAACCAGTTCGGGTCAACAGCGATCTCAACCCAGTTTGTGCCATCCAGTGACAGAGCTTTAATAGACCCATTTTCGGCTGCGATACCATTAACATATGCGATAGGACTTACACCACCGGCGATACCATCAAGATCAGTAGGACCAAGTGGAGTTTTCCCTGTCCAGGTTTCACTGGTAGGATCAGTTGCGTTGACACTTTCAGTAAGGTCGTTTTCAAAGCTCCAGTGAGCTACCAGACGGTCATCCGCTTCGGCATATACGGTGATCGTTACATCATCCTTACCAATGTCCATACCATCACTGACTTCTAACTCGAATGTATAGGTTCCAGCGGCAGTAATTGTAACGGTAGGATCTTCGACATCAGCGATCGTCACAGCCGTACCAGCGGTCTGGGTCCAATCGTAAGTGAGAGGTGTGCCGGGATAATTCCCGGGGTCAGATGCTGAGCCATCGAGATCCACATCGACCGTACCACTCACAAGCCAGGAATTCTCATCAAAACCGGCATTGGCAATCGGAGCGACGTTGATCGTATTGAATATCCAGTCATCACTGGAATTGGGGTCAATGTTGTCACAGACAACACGCCATGCATAATAATAGCCTTCAGCCAAAGTAACCGCAGACGATTCGCAAGCATTTGTGCAGGAATCATAAACCGATGCAGCATCAAGAGCCTTTTTGGCACTGTTCGGATGGGTCTCGTTCGGATCAAGCGGCGTAGCAGACTCAACGAAGTAGATCTCGGTCAAAGGAGGTGTCGTAGTAGGATTGACCCATGTAAGCTCTGTTGTAGTATCAGGATTGGCAAAACCACCATCCGGAGAACCGCCGGTTGCCTTGGTCGGATCAATAGCCTTTCCGAATCCAACGACTTCAACAGCAAGATCAGCCGTAGCCGAACCAGCCGTATCAGCCGGACCATCGATCGTGAATCCAACCTGGACGTGCGTACCATTCGTAACGGTCATGTTTATGCTCCCATCCCCAAGAACAGCAAGATCCCCAGTTATGTGCTGTATGGTTGCCCAACTGGCACTGAGGTCTTTGATAAATGCCGTGCATATATAACCCTTATCACTCAATTGGTTGCTCAATACTGCGTAATTAAAGGTTATAACTTCTCCAACGGCATACGTGCCAGCTTCCCAATAGGAGTTGGCTTCCCTATAGGTTCCGGCAGTGATCCAGTTGAGATTTGTCTGAAGGATTGCCTTTCTGTCCCCTCCAGCATCAGTCCCTGTCCAAGTGGTCCGCAGGTTTGCCTGGGCATAATTACCGGCGGGTGTTCCATCGCTATTCATCCAACCGTTGGTCATAGCCTCGACCGGGCCGTTGACGGTAAGATCCGCCTGAACCCCAGCGCCCATACATAGGCACATTACCAGTACAGTAAATATCATTAACTTAGTTTTCATTTTATTACTCCTCTCAAAAAAATATTAAAAATGTTCCCGTAAACAAAAAATTCAAAACTACTTACAAAATATAACTTGTCACCTTCGTGCCGTGAAATTCCAACTTCAATCCCGGCACGCCGGGATTGACTCTCAGAGCATCCTTTCTGCTTTCACCCATCAGGTTCTTCATTAGCTGCTCAATAAAGTTCCCGCACAGGCGCCGGGAACCCATTTGCGGCCCAACCTCCAAGGAAACCTGGGCACCCAGGAGAATATATATCTAAAACAAGCTTAACAGCTATTCAGTTATGGTGTACACCCAAGCTTTTCACTCATGCAGTCCCTCCAACTCAAGAAAACTACTGCAAAGTCCTCGAGGTCTGTGTCGCAGTCTTCGTCAACGTCGCCACCCAATATAGCATCCATGGGATCGCCTTTGGCCGCTTCGCATGCATTTGCATGGACATAAATATCTGTCGAGCCCTGAGTTTCCCACTCACCATCATTAACAGTCAGCTGTATCGTCCAGTGGCCAGTTGCATGGAATACTGCAGTGGTGGTTTCGGTGTCGTTCGGGTCGATCTCTATCGAGGGAACCGATGAATCCGCAAATATACCCTCCCAAAAGTAAGTAAGCGGAAGGGATTTTCCATCGTCTATGACATTGCCGTCAAGGTCAAGTGTAAGTTTGCAGGGGTCACCGTCACCATCAGCCATATCCAGCCAGACGTACTGATTCACGAAGTTAATCTGCGGCGGCGCATTGCCTGTGTTAAACGTTGACCAGAGAGCTGTTTGGGGCGTAGTATCACCAGAATCATCATAGTAGTTAACTGTCCAGACGTAATCTGTATCTTCAGCCAGCGGTGAGGGAAGATTGGCATCGCCAACCCATGAGTCAATCACGCGCCTCGTCAAGATTGTGCTATTTGGGTCACCTTCTTTCGCGAATAAGACCTCAACTTCCGTGGGCCCTGTGCCCACAGCATTGACCCATTTGACCTTGGTTGTTGTGGATGCTTCGACAATAGCGCCATCTTGCGGAATGGGCCCACCCGCCTTACCTGTCGTGTTCTCGTCAACCAGGGATATGTCATCGAAATGAGCTTTGCCTCCAGCATCGCCATAGTAGTCGCAGACCACCCGCACTTCAGCCGTCGATGCCGGCGCAACCCCCACGACCTGTACGTCTTTCCACGTGTCAGCCGGGTCATCCGCACTCAATGTACCTACGGTAATCTGATGCAGCAAATTACCTGTGGGGTGAGGACCATCCCAAAATTCCAATCTCAAAGCAAGCATGCCGGTAGTGAGCGTTTCGAAAAGCGCCGAGTAAATCATACTTCCGCTCATGGTGAAGAAGTCATCAGGACTTGCGGATATGACCTGAACAAGACCGTTGCCTTGAGTCCACATGGCAAGGGCATAGGTATCTCTGTGAAGGTCCGGGTCACTGTGTTGGTAGAAATCCGTACCACCCATTTGGTCCCAGCCGGGTATTGGGCCGTCCCAACCTCCGTGTGGACCCATGCCCCCATCATCCTCAAAGTCGCCGTTGGTTAACAGCTCGGCCGCCCGAACGGGTGAGACCATACAAAAACTTACAGCCAAAATCGTAATCAACATTAGTATATTTCTCATCGTCTTTCTCCTTTCATAAAATCCCGAAAGATAACCCGATTAGGGCGTACACTCGGGCCTAATTCCAACAAGTTTATCACTCATGCACTGCAGCCAACTCTCAGCAACCAGCACCATGTCGAGTATATCAGTCTCGCAGTCTTCGTTAATGTCACCTGCCAACGGTTCATCTGCAGGGTCGCCCATGGCCGCTGAGCATGCACTATCATAAACAATGACCTGTGCCGAGTCGGAACTGGTCAAATTGGTATCATCGACCGTTAACTTGAACGACCAGGCGCCGGTAGCAAAGAATTTCACTCTGGGGGTTGGATTAGTATTAGGATCCAACCACTCTATGGTCTGGATCGATGAATCCGCCTCCGTTACCTCCCACAGGTAATTAAGAATGTTTGAGGGCTTGCCGTCGTCTGTTACGTCTGCGGTAAGTTCGAATACAACGTTGTTGGCATCGGTGTCGCCATCATCCATCGTCAGCCAGATGTAACTATCTCCACCAACGGACACCTCCGGCGGTGCATTTCCGGTACTGAAGGTCCACCACCGCGGCCCCTCAGTCGTAATTAATGTACCGGTATCATTGCAGTCCACCGTCCAGTGATATTCTTTTTCGTCCTCAAGCGTGATGCCACTTGGAAATTCAGGAGTGCTGACCGCAGACAATGTGACAGAGTCAATATCACCGCTGGCAATCAGTTCATTCGGCCCTGGTATACAAGCGAAATATACAGAGCATATAACAGTGTCACAGGGATCGGCCGGTTCCGGTTGAATCCAGCTGAGCTCATCAGTCGTTGTGCCGACAATAGAGCCATCTGCCGGATTAGGTGCTCGGGCCTGTGCCGCCGACACGACATATGCTTCGTCTATGTGAGCACCGCCCACCGACCCAGGGTCAGGGCGGGTGGGAAGCTGCTGTGTGATGATATAACGGCCCTTTACAGCGCCTGCAGGTGCTTGGACTACACCACCTTTGGACACCCATACATCTTGCGGGTCACCAGCCGGACCGCCTTGGAATCTGTCCACTTCTATGGCGTACATGTCAGTTTCGACACCGTCGTCATCAAGGTCTATCCCAACCTCTTGGCCTGTTAGTATCTGCACATCGCACGGGTCATACCATTGAACCGAGATGACCTCATCCTTGAAGGTCATATAACCCGCCATGAGAGGGGAAGATAAAAACTTGTTTCCCAGTGCATACTTTTTCCCTTCAGTCACACCAAAGTCCTGGTAAACCCAATTTCGAATCCAGAAGATGATTAGCGCATAATCCCCAATGGTAGCTCCGGAGAGGGTGTGAAGCTGAATTTCCCACTGACTGCCGGCACCGATGTCGTCGGTTTGCCATGGTGAAATAGGCGCGTCATTAGCCCCATCTTGACCAACTCCCCATACACCCGAACCCGTCTGACCATCTTCAAAGTTTCCATTAACAAGCAGGTTTGCCCGAGCAGGTGCGACCACCGCTAGGCACATAACCACAATCATAATAAAACACAACTTATTCATCATTGTCTCCTTTTACAGCCTGTATATTCTATCTCTTAGTCCTTCAGCCGCTCACTGAAATCCCCGTTCAGGCGTGCTTTTGTCTTGGATTCTCAATTTGGTCTTGCTCAGGGATTTGACAGCTATGAAGATGAGTTCGAAAAAGAGCAAATTACGGTGGGAATTGTTGAACGCACGGGGGATGAAACGACCAGGCACGTTATTGAATGGCTTGAGGAGAAAAGAGGCGAGAAAAATTTCATCTTTTTGCATTATTATGACCCGCATTTCAGTTATGACCCACCTGAGCCATTTGCGTCAATGTTTAAAAACATTCCTCCTCTTAACAAACTGCCGGCAGATTCAGGATTAACCCCAGGGCTCTTGGGCCTATATGCCGGTGAAATAGCTTTTACGGATCACTGTATCGGCCGGATAATCGAAAAATTAAAAGAAGTCGGTATTTACGACTCGAGTCTGATAATTATAACCAGTGATCACGGCGAAAGCCTTGGTGAGCACAGGGAGCAAACACATGGCTATTATATTTATCAAAGTACTATCAAAGTCCCATTGGTATTCATATTACCCGGAGGCCCAAAGGCCAAAAGAATAAATACACCTGTTAGTCTGATCGATATACCTCCCACTGTCTGCTCTTTGCTTGGCATAGAATCACCAAATGTGACTCAGGGCAAAGACCTGCTCCCTTATTTTAACGGGCAGAGCCAGCCGTATCCTGACAGGCATATCTATTGCCAGAGTCTTGGCCCAACTATATATATGGCCAATTCCCTGCTGGGCGTTGTTAATGACAGCTATAAGTATATTCAGACTACGAGGCCCGAGCTTTATGATATTATCCAGGACCCACAAGAACTCGACAATCTAATTGACTCACAATCAAACAGGGCTCGGATAATGAAAGACAAACTACAGCAAATACTGGAGTCGACTGTTCGTAATGAGGCCGCTTCAGATGCCACACACGAATTGGATGAACAGACCCTCAAACGTCTTGAGACCCTGGGTTACTTGGGCGGTAGCGTCAGTGAGGATTTCAGCTTTGATCAAAGTAAAGAAGACCCCAAAGATCTCATTGATTATCATTGCCTTAATACAAAGCTTGGAGGCCTTGTCGCTAATAAAAAATTTGACCGGGCCCGCCGGATATGTGCGGAGTTGATTTCAAAAAGGCCCTCCTTTCATAAGCCCTATTTTGATCTCGCGAAGATATCAGGCCAAGAAAAGAAATATGAAGAGGTGATAAAGCTTTTGGAGAAAACTCTTGAACTTAAACCCGGTTATACCCCCGCCCTTGAAGGCCTGGTAGATGCTTACAACTCTTTAAATAAGTTAGACAAGGCCGTCGAGCAATCTCTTAAAATTTTGGAGATTCAACCTGGTAATTTGAAAACTTATTTTCACATGGCAAGTCTTTTGTATGACCAGGGTAAATTTGCCGAAGCCGATAAATATCTCACAAAGGAATTAGAATCAAATCCTTCTTTTGTTGAAATGATGTTAAGTTTAACTGATAAGCTTCTCGAAAAGGGACAGATTCGATTTGCTTATTCAAATTATTTGAAAATGCTTGAAATAAATCATGAATCTGCAGATGTTCTGAATTCATTAGCATGGTTTGAGGGGACATCAAATATAAATGGCATACGCAATCCTCAACAGGCTTTGGACCATGCCTTAAAAGCCTGTAAGCTTACTGATTTTTCAAACTATGAAGCTCTGGACACCTTGGCAGTTGCATATGCTGCTGTTGGAAAGTTTGACATGGCAGTAAAGACGGCAGAGAAAGCTGAATTATTAGCTATGGAGGATGACAATAAGGGTTTTGTGCAAAGAGTTCAAGGCCGTTTGGATTTGTATAAATCAGGGAGGATGTATATTGACTCAGGTTTAAAGCAGTAAGATCAATAAATGAAAATAAGCAAAAAAAGGAGGTGGTTGTTCCGTTTAACATCCCTAACGATTATTCCTCTTTTAATAATAATTGCCCTTGAGATATGTTTACGTCTTGTGGGATATGGATATAACACAGATGCAATAATCAGCACAACAATTAATGGTCAAAAGTTTTATCGTGATAATTCTAATACTACAGCGCCATAAAGGCTCAAGAATTTGACTATTTTTTGCCGATAAGTCTTTTGGATAACATTATTTGGAGGCTTATCGACATGGACGCAAAAGAAAT
>JGI10211J34971_10002392_pt1 | contig 15312 bp, 14 predicted proteins | sample Etolagsediment_FD_34971 | JGI IMG/M metagenome (IMG submission 34971) | reverse complement strand
GCATCCAATCTTCAAAGCTTTCATCATATGTAGAGTTTAAATATAATGAATATAAGTCATATAAATATCCACCATCATATGGTTTTGTTTCATTTAAAGGAAATACTCTTTTTTCATAGAGTGATTTAAATAGTGTTTTCAATTCACTTGGCTGTTTTAGTGTAATATTTAATTGCATTTTTTTCATAAGCTTATAACTTACACTATGAAATGTCCCTGCCATTATTTGTAAAGCAATCTCTTCATTGAAATAACTAGCAACTCTTTGTACCATTTCACTAGCAGCTTTATTGGTAAATGTTAATAATAATATTTTTTGTGGTGCTACACCATTATTTAATAGGTGTGCTATTCTTCCAACAATAGTTGATGTTTTTCCTGTACCTGCACTTGCAATGGTAAGGTTATACCCCTCTTTTGTTGTGGCAGAATTATATTGTTCTTCGTTTAGATTTGTTAATGGCATCCGGAATTTTAACCAATCACTTATTAAAACCTCTTAGTAATTTTTAAAGAAAAAAGAATTATAATATTTTTAAATAATTCTTATAAAAGGAACTTAAATGAAAATAATAAATTTCATGTTAGCTGTTGTACTTTCCATGAATCTCTATGGAAGTGGAGATATCAATATTAATGTTATTGATGAAGATGCAAAAAAAACGAATAAAATAACAATGGTATTTTTTCATATGACACATTGTCCATATTGCAATCGTATGCTTGAGGAGATGTATGAAAAAGAGGATGCTATGAGTGTAATCAATCAAAAATTTTATTATGTTGATATTAATATTGATGATGATGCTGTTATTACTTATGATAAATTTAAAGGAACAGCAGATGAATTTGCTGAATATTTTAATATCAAAATGTATCCTACGATATTATTTATAGAACATGGAAAAATTATTTATTATGTTCATGGATATAGAAATGAAGAAAAATTTAATTTTATTATGAAATATGTAGCTTCTAGGTCTGTAAATAAAATGGATCTTTTAGAGTTTATCAATGAAGAGATGATGAAAGATGATTATTAATCTTTTGAGAAATATTTAAAATTTAATCAAGCCTAAATGGCTTGATTAATGGTATTATAATTCAATACCTGGGTTACCTTTAACACCAATCATATCTGGTGTATCAACATTAATTTTAGAAATATGTTTCATATTTCTTAAGTATGTTTCACAAGTTTCCCAAACTGGCTCACCCTCAAGTGGAGCACCAACAACAGACCATCCAGCAACTTTATACATTTTATTTGCTTCAAGTGGTTTACCATTTTTAGTAAGTCTGATATTAGTAATTCTTTTACCTTTTTTCTGTCTTGGATCAATAGTATATGAGATACCACCAGATCTAACCATATCCCCACCTTGTTGGTAGAATGGATCTTCATGGAATAAGTTATCAGCAACATCTTCTAAAATTTCGTGAATAACTGCACCAGTCATATCTCTTGCATATGTTTCTGGGTATGTCATAGCTGTTTGAGTCGCTAAATCATCAAATGTAATTGTTGAATTTGGAAGTAAAGATGTTCCCCATCTAAATCCTGGAGATAATGAAATATCAGCTCCCTTAACATCAATTAAAGCATCACAAATAATTTGATCCCATGAACCATTGAAGTTACCTCTTCTGAATAGTGTTACATCAGTTGTAGCAATTTCTCTGTTAATCTCTTTTAAGAATGGTTTTCTTACTTTGTCAATATGTGCTTTCATAGTTGGATCTTCTGGAATTAAATCAGAGAAGATTGGTAAAAGTGTGAATTTAAAGTCAACAATTTTCCCATTTTTAACATCTAAGTCAAGAACATTTAAGAATTTACCATTTGATCCAGCATTTGTTACATATGTAACTCCAGCTTTGTTCTTAACAGGTACTGCTTCAGGTACACCATCATGAGTATGTCCACCCATAATAAAGTCGATTCCTGTACAAACTTCTGCCATTTTTTGGTCAACATCAAAACCATTGTGCGAGATAACGATAACTGCATCTGGTTTTTCTTCTTCTCTAATTTTATCAACAACTTCTTGCATAGCTTGAGGGTTGATTGAGAAAGTCCAATCTGGCATATTGTATGCAGGGTTTGCAATAGTTGTATATGGGAATGCTTGACCAACAACAGCTACTCTAGCTCCGTTTAATTCTCTCATAACATATGGTTTAAACATTCTGTTATCTTCACCTTCACCAGCTACAGAGTATGATTGTGCAGCCATTTCAGTTTCATTGAATAATGCATCTTCTTTTACCATAACATTTTGTGCTACGAAATCTGCATTTAGAAGTTTAAGATTTTCCATAACTTCTTTATCTTTATATGTAAACTCCCAGTGACCTGTACATACATCAACACCTAAAACATTAAGTGCTTCAACCATATCTTTACCTCTAGTTTGTAAAGATGTCCATGAACCTTGCCAAGTATCTCCACCATCCATAAAGATTGTTTTGTCTTTTCCAAAAGAATCTCTTAAATAGTTAGCTACTGTTTGAAGTTGTGCGAATCCACCAACTTTACCCATTTTCTTAGCGTGCTCTTCAAAATTTACACATGAGAATGCATATTCTAATCTTTTGTTCCCTTTGATACCATATCTATCAAGTAATTTATCACCAACGATATGTGGTGGCTTACCATAATTTGAATGGAATCCTAAGTTTACACTTGGCTCTCTAAAATACACTGGCATTAACTGCGCATGTGAGTCAGTCATATGTAAAATTCTTACATTTCCAAAATTATCAAGTTTATAATAATCCTCTGGTTTAGCACCTGTATATGCTAATCTTGTNTGAGAATTAGCGAATACTGGAGCTGCTCCAAGCATTGCCATCATATAAACAAATTCTCTTCTACCTAATTTACTCATATTAGTTTCCTTCTTTAAAAATTATAATATATATTATACTAAAAAAGAGCTAAGATGGTCTCCATCCTAGCTCTTTTTGTTTATAAAATATTAAAAATATTAATATTTGTAACCATCACCTGGTATTGCATCTCTATATTGAGTTGCTGATTCATGCTTTTGTTTTAAAGCACCGATAGCAAATTTACAAGCTCTTTCAGCTGCAAAATTAATATCAAATTCTTGTTTTGCTTTTTTCTTAACATCTAAAGGTTTAACTGTTTTAGCACCAGATTTAATACCCTCTTCAACTGCAGTAATAGCAGAAGAGTTGTTAATACCTAATCTTCTAAATTCTACACCCTCTTTTTTTGCAATTGCATTGTATGCTTTTGCAGTTGCGATAACAGTTTCAATCCCATTTGCTTTTACATCACAAACAGCTTTTTCATTGGCTTTCACAGCATCTGACATAGAAACAGATGGAGCATTAGTCGCAGTACATCCAGATAATGCTAAAGCAATTCCAGCTGTTAATGACATTGTTAATAATTTTTTCATCTCTAACTCCTTCTTACTTTCTTAAATCTGGACCATCAACCATCATACCATTTGACATATATGCCATGAAGTATAATAATTCTTTAAATTCACTACTAGTAGCTTTTGGTGGTATTTGACCTTGATCTTTAATACAACCTAACATTCTTCTTTCTAATGTACCAAATCCATCAGCTTCTTTTTTAGAAGCCCATTTTAGTCTATAAACTGGAAAATGTGTAGTATGCCCTAATAATTGAGACATAGACTCATTTCTAACTCTTTGTGCTGTACCTTGAACATGACATGTAGCACATGAAAGTTTTAAGTAACCTCTTTGAGAATAGTAATATTCTTTACCTCTTTCGTAAGCAGCTGCAGCTTCAGCACTTTCGATTTTAATATTTACAGCTTTTTCAGCATCTTGAGTTGCTTGTGCAAAATATGCTTGAATAAAAGCCATATCACCTTTTTTCTCATTAAGCGCTTTTTGACCAGCGTTTACTAAACACTCATTAATTGCTTGAGTTAAAGTAGTAACATCATTTCTTTTTTGATCAAAATATGGATAATCTCCACCAATTGTAGGATCTGGGAAACAAGCTTTTAATGCTGCATTTCCTTCATAAAGTTCTTGTCCCTTAGCAACTAGATCTTCATAAGGTGGCATCTCTTTTAAGTTTTCATATGTAACTTTACCATTTGCTGAAAATGCATAGTTTCCTTTTGCAAAATCTTCATGTTTTAATCCCGAAATGATATTGTTTTTTAATTCACTATCAGTTGAATATGGGAAAAATTTATCCTTATTTTTTACNGGATCCTCAAATTTCGCTTCAAAGTATTTAATAAGCGCTTCTCTATCTTTTTCTGCTTGTGCATTGAAAGCAGCAGCACTTAATGTGCTAGCTGCTAGAGCCACGATTACAGATGATTTAGCAATTTTTAATAACATCGTATCTCCTTTTATTTTAACACTCTTTTATCAAGTGATCAATTATTTGATTTTTTTAGTTGTTGTTTTTGATTTACCTAATAAATCAACCCATTTAATAGTAATGTCTTCATCTTTTGCTCCACCGTTGAATGAGAACTTAATATATGGATTAGCTGATAAGAATTGACTTGAAGACATTTCAAATACTGTTGCTCCACCTACTGTAGCGATCATATGTGTAATGAAGTTCGCTTCAGTTTTTTTTCTTTTTGCTTCATCATAACTTAGCATTGGGTGTTTAGCCATTGCTTTTACTTCTGTTATACCTTTTTTTACTTTTGCTTTAATTTTCATATAAATTTCCTTTTACTATTTTTCTATATAATTACTTTTTAAAAATGAAGAGGGGTTGGATCAACCACCACATCCACCGATTGTTACTTTAATTTCTGCAGTTTTTGAGAATAATTTACCATCAACATCAGCTACAATTGTAACTTTACCAGTTTTCATCATTTTAATTCTGATTGCGTAATCAGCAATAGTTTTATCATTTAATGTAAATACAGCTACTGCACTTTCTGGGTTCGCATCTTGGAATACAGAAATAGTTTTTGCTTTTAATTTTGTAGAGAATGACACTGGAATTACCGCACCATTTTCAGCAATTTGTGGAGCTTTTAATTTAATATCTTTACTCTCTGTTGTTGCAGATGTACCATATAAAGCTTTCATAGCTTCATCAACTTTTTTTGCAGTCCAAGCAGCTGGTTTTTCAGCTCTAAAATCTACCGCACTTAAACTAGTTGGGATTGCAGCTACCGCAGCAACACCTAAACCTAAACCTAAAAATTTTCTTCTATTCATATTTTTGTTTCTCCTTTGAATTATTCAACTGTTTTAAGATAAGCAACTAATGCTTTAATTTCGTGATCACTTAAGATCCCATTTTTTCCAAATGCTGGCATCGCTGAAGTTGTAATACCTTTTGCAGCATAAATATCATAAATTGCATTATAGATATAATCATCTGGATAATATTTCATACCAGCTAGAACTGGACCTAAAGATCCTGGATCACTAATTTTTTTACCATTAACAGCATGACATGCAAGACAGTTACCTAACTTTTTCTCGTTAAATATCTTTTCACCTTCTTTTACTAAATCAGCTGAAGCAGTTGTAAATGCTAAACCACTAATCGCTGTAGCAATTAGTAAACTTTTTACTACTCTCATGTTCTCTCCTTCTTTCATAGTATTCTTTTACTAAGACATGAGTATTATAATCAAAAAATTTTATACTTGTCAAGAAAAAATGCATTTTTTTTTGTTTTTTTTTATGATATAAGTATATGTTTGGTTACATATAAGTTACATCAATTAAGTTTCTATAATTATCCCTTATTTATGGGCTTGAACGATGGTCATTTTAAATAATATATTCTTATAATTTTTTTAATATTCTATTCATATTGGGAGTTTTTTTGTAATTCTATTGAGATATATTAATATAATTTTTTATTATAATAAGTTTTTTTTATTTTTGTCTGTTTTTAAGATTATTTTTTGGAAAATAAAAAAAGGCCTGCAAAAAATTGCAGACCTTTGTAAGAAGCTTTAGTATTAAATTATTTACTAGCTTCAATCATATAATCAACCATTTGTTTAAACTCGTCGTCACTAACACCTGTTCCACCTTTTGGAGGCATAGCATTAATACCATTTATACCATTAGCATAAACTTTATCTATTCCTTTTTCTAGCACAGCATGCCAAGCATCTTTATCACCTGTAACAGGTGCTCCGATAGCTGCATTTGCATGACAACCTGCACAACCATTAGCATCATATAATGCTTGTCCTGGATGTGCTGGTCCTGATTCTTCTTTTTTAGGAAGAGATCTTTCAGTAGAAAGTGGTTGTGAAGCATCAACAGATAAGTCAATATTGATTCTCATAGTTAAAGATTCAACATCTTCTTTAATACAATCCGTCATACATCTTGTACCTTTACCATAGTTTTCTGGATTTGCAAGATAGTTTGTCATGTTTTTTACACCTTGTTTTGGATCTTCAGGTGTATCAACATTTGGATAGAAACCATCTTTATTAGGCATTTCGATATCTTGGAAATTATCTTTACTTAATACGAAATCTTCATCTAACTCTTCACCAGCAACTTTAATACCATTTTCCATTAAAAGGTATGCAGTGATTGCATAAGTTTCAGAGTTTGTTAATGATTTTGGATGTGGGAATGGCATAGCATCTTGGATATACCAATATAATGTCGATGCATATGGCCAATACGAACCAATAGTTTTATCTGGACCATCTGGATCTGGATGAGCATCTGCTGGATTAAGTCTTTGTTTTGTTAAAGATGAAAGTGATCCACCTGAAAGTTTTGGATACCCTTTTCCACCCGAACCAAAATCACCGTGACACATACCACATTGTGCATCGTAAAGTTCATTACCTAAAGCAACAGAACCCTCAGCTTTTTTAGGCTCACCATTCTCATCTTTTACAACTTCACCATGTTTCATATCAAATTCTGGTAAACCTGTACCATCAGGCATAGCATCAATATCCCAAGCTCTGATTTCTCGCTCAGTTGCAACTCTACCTGCATCATACGAAGATGTTGCTTGAGTATTTACATGGTATGGACCATATTTACCATCTATAGTTGGATACTTAACAGCACCATCTACAGAGATATCATAATTTGGAGTATAAGAAATTTTATCACCTGGTTTAATTACAGCTAAGTTTCCAGATGGAACTGTAATTTGTGCAGCTGAAATTGATTTTAATCCTAATTTTTGAACAATTGAACCAACAGTATCACCTGATTGAACTGTATAAGTTAATTGAGATGCGATTGCTGATGTTGCAAATAAACTCGCACCAATTAGAGCTGTCTTAAGCTTTTTTGTGTTTTCTAATGTGAACATTATGACACTCTCCTTTTTCTGTGATTTCCCATGTTACAATTGCATTTCTGTGATATACAGATTCAACACCGAATTTTTCAGTTTCTTGATCAATTGTAGGTTGTGTATTATTAATATCATCAGTTGCTCTAGAAGCAAGCTTAATTGGCTTACCATCCCATTTGTAAACATATGAGAATCTAGTCCATGATTTAGGTAATACTAGACCTTTTAATGATGCTTCAACCCAGTTGTCTCCACCATCAAGTGAGATATCAACATGTTTAATAGTCCCATGACCTGACCATGCAATACCTTCGATTTCTACCATATCACCTTTTTTAAGGTTTGTCCAATCTTTTTCTGGACATGGAGATGTAATAACAGAGTTAACTTCATTTACCCAGAAATATTGTACAGCTTTACCAGATTTTTGTAAGTTAGTATATTTAGAAGTTTCTTCTTTTGAATGCCAAGGCTTATCAGAGAATTCTAATCTTTTTAACCATTTAGTATTTAAGTTACCTTCCCAACCTGGAACAACAAGTCTAATAGGATATCCTTGTTCAGGTCTTAATGCTTCACCATTTTGACCCCATACAACCATGATATCATCTAAAGCTTTTTCAACCGGAATAGTTCTTGGGTTTCCTGCATTATCTGAACCTTCAGCTAACATCCATACAGCATCATCTTCAAGACCAATATCTTCTAAAATAGTCTTTAACATAACACCTGTCCAAGAAGCAGCAGACATCATACCCTTCATAAATTGTAAAGAGTTAAATTGAGGTCCTCTCCACTCTGGTGATCCATTTGCTGGACACTCAATGAAGTAAGTTCTAGTTTCACTTGGATATTTTTTAATATCATCTAAAGTTAAAACAACATTCTTTTTAGTTTTTCCATGAATCATAAGTCTATATTCATTTGGATCTACATGAGCTGTACCACCGTGGTTTCTTGTAAAGAATAAACCATTTGGAGTGATAATTCCCTCTGATTCATGAATTGGACACATAGAAATAGATGCATACATATCACCTGATGATAATAATTTATGCGTTCTTCTAATGTTGTTATGCTCATACGCAGATGGCATACCATATAGATTTACATCTACTGGATCTCCTAACTTTGTTCCCCATGGTGCTTCACCAATGATTGCTTCATCATCAGCTTTTGCTTTAACAGGTGATAAAACACTTGCAGCAGCAACAGCCCCAACTGAATAAGCAGCTGTTTTCTTAAAAAAATCTCTTCTTGATGATGTTTCACCATTAGAAGTTTCTAAGCTTTTGTTAAACATTTCGCTTAATTTTTTCATTGTTCCTCCTTAAAAATTCGGTAAGATTTCATACCAAAACGGGGTATTATAATCAAATAAACTTTTAATTGTCAAGTCTATATAATTGGCATTATTTGGTACTTTTTATAAAATTTATATTTATCATAAGTACAACTTTTTTTACAATTAAAAAATTCATTTTAAATTAATATACTTTTTATTCATATTCCCATATTTTCGGTGTTTTAGTAAAATATTATTTTAAGTTTTATTTAATTTTTTATAAATATTATTTTTACTTATACTTGTTCAAAAAGTAACACTTATTTTTATTTTGCTACAATTTTCCAAAATAAAGGAACACTATGAAAAGAAAATTAGGACAAATTATACAATTATATATCACAAAAATAGATACAAAGATACGAGAGAGAAAAGATCAAATCAAATGCATTAAAGGTGGCATAGTTGATGATAAATTTTTAAATAAAACAACAAATAGAGAAGTCCTACTTAGTTCAACACTCAGCTATAATTATGCAAAACAATTAAATATGCCAATCAAGGAATCTGATTTGGGTGAAAATATTTTAGTGGATTTTGATGTAAAAGAGTTACAAATAGGAGATAAATTACAATTAGGTGAAGTTATCTTAGAAATTGCTATGGAATGTCCTATTTGTAACCATTTATCAAGTGTAAATAAAAAATTTCCAAAACTTATTAAAGATGATAGGGGAATTTTTGCAAATGTAATACAAGAGGGTATCATCAAAAAAGATGATACGATTTATAAGATATAATCCTCTTTTTTTACACTTGTATCGAGTTTCGTTCCAATAGCTTTATATCTTTCAAAATAATATGCAACAAACTCTTTAATTGTTTCATCTACAGGCATAAAATATTTATTTTCTTTTTTAGCAAATTGATTGAGCCAAAGTGTTGCATCTTGTTTTGACATATAGTGATGAGCTAAAGAAGTATATGTTTGAATATACCATTGTTTTAAAGCTTTTATTTTCTCTTCACCCATATCAATATGAAGTGATTTTCCATTAAATGAAATCATTTTTGTTTCAAATAAACCATTTAAATGAATAAGTCCTTCACAATAATAAGGTTGTACTTCATCAACTTCCATCCAAGCTATCAACCCAACCGCTCTTTTAACTGTATCGCTTATAACATGATATTCTAAGGATTGCTCATCACTTTCATCCATAAAAAATGATACAAGTCCACCTGTTGTAGCTTTAAACTCTTCTATATTTTTAAAATTTCCTGTTTTATTCATAACAGACTCACTTTGTTCATCACACCATAAAATATGCCCAAACTCATGTCCAATAGTTGTAATATCATACACTTGATGCCAAGCTTTATCTTCATTGAATAAAAATTTTCTCTCATTATCTAAAAATTCTTTAGGGAAAATCTCTGAAGCTAAAGCATAAAAAGGTTTCGCTCTACTACTTTGTAAGATCTCATCAGAAAAAGCAAATATTTTCTTACCAAATTCGCTTGATACTTTTTCATCATTTGGAACAACTTGTGCTGAAAAAAGTCCGTTGAACTCTGCTCCAAAAAATAAAGCTGGTCTTCCTAGATATAGTTGAACTTTTTGAAGTGATTTTTTTGCAAATGAATGGATCTCTTCAAAACTTTTATTTGTATCAATCAAATCAAAAATTTTATCAGACATCGATTCAAGTTTAGCATCCCTAATATTTGCCACCTGATACTTTGGATTTGCAAGTCTTATATCCCACTCTAGTGCAACTGCTTTTCTAAAATGATCTTCATAATATTCCAGTGGATGTCCTATTTGAATAGGTGTTTTTATCTCCATCCAAGCTCTATCAACTTCTGCCCAATAGTGTACTAACTTATCCGTTCTTGTTTCCCCAAAGGCTTTTATAAGAGCTTGTATATATTTATAATACTCCCATTTTTGATTATATACTTCATCTTCAATTTCAATAATTTTATCACTAAATTCTTCTAAAACATCGATGACTGCCGTTACCTCTTTTTTAAATGCTTTTATATATGATTGTGATTCAAGTTTTCCATCAACCTTTACAAGCATAGAATATGATCTATCAGCTTCTAATCCATCATGCCCTTTGTCAAAAAGATTATTTTTACTCAGATATTCCATAACAGCTTCATCTGTTTTATATCTTTTAAGAAGATCTTTATTTACTCCATTGATAATTTTTGCTGTCCATTCACTTTGCCAAAGTGACATTTTCTCACCAACTTTATATACACCTTCAAAGATAGTTCGGTAAAAAGGTGTAAGAAGATTATTATTTTCAATATATTCTAATGTATCTTGATGATATATTGTCCAATATTTTCTAACAAAAACATATGCTTTTTCGATAATCTTTTCAATCTCTTTTTCTTTTAAATCTCGTTTTTTTATAACTTGTATCAATGAATCATCTCTTAAGTTTACCAGCCTTGTTACTAGTGCAACTCGTAGTTCCTCATCTAACGCTAAGTCTAATTCTTTTGCAAACTCTTCTATAATCTCTAATTTATCAAATTGATTATTTTCTAAATATGTATATAACTGATTAAGTGTAGCTTTTTTATTTGTAATATAATCATATACTTTTTGTACATCATCTAAAAATTTATCCATTAATATATTCCTCAAATTTTTTAATATTATGTTTTCTTCCCATTACAACTATTGTGTCACCTGCATCCATTTTATGATTGATTCCCCTTGAAGCAAATATAAATTCATGGGTTATTTCTGTGTCTTGTAATCCTAGTACAACCAAATCATAAGAAGAGAAAAGCGTCGCATCTTTTAAATACTCTTGATCTAATTTTGATCCCTCTTTTATGGAAATTTGCTCAATTGATAAATCAGAAGCACCATATAAAACTTCATCTATAATTTTTAGTGCCATTGGACGATGTAAATATCTAAAAACTTTTAATGCTGTTAATTCATAAGGATTGAGTATCCGTGTACTTCCTGCTAATTTTAATTTTTTTTCATCATTTTCATTGGCAGCAAGTGAGATAATAGGTAAATTATGATTGAGATTACGAGCACTTAAAGTAACAAATAGATTTTTATTGAATTTATTATGTAAACAATAAAATGCTAAAAGTTTTGTATTATTGATTCCAGCTGCAATCAAATCATCATCATCATAACATTCATAATTATAATATGTAGTACCAAAGCCATCATTTCTAGCCATATCCAATAATTTTCCATCTGGTTCGATTATAATAATTTCTCTCTCTTCATTTTGAAGCTCTTTTGCTATTTTTGCTCCAAGCTTACTATATCCATATATAATAATCATTACTAAACCTCTAAATAGATTTTAAAATGTTTGATTGTAAGTTCATACCCAATCACAATTAAATAATCTTTTGCGTTGATAACATAACCATCTCTTTTAGGATTAAATATAAACTTATTCGTATCACCATTTTCTACTATGCCTAAAAGTGTAATATTATATTTATCAAAGTCTATCTCACTTAATTTTTTACCAATAAATCTCGAAGTTTCATATATCTCAATTTCATTAATAATAGCACCTCTATGATCTACTAAGATATCATCTATTGCATCATAAGCAACAGGTTTATGCATATATCCAATTCCCACTAAAGATGCCGCGTCAGCTATCTCAAATACTTCATTTGCTCCAGCTATTTTTAGTTTTCTTTGTGTTTTTTCTTGATTACATCGAGAAACTAAGTTGATACTATCTGAGATACTTCGAACAGCTAGTATAATAGAAAGATTGACTTCATCATCATCACTCAATGCTATTACTGATCGTACATTTTTATTAATTCCTATTTTTTTTAGTAAATCAATACTTGTTGCATCATCTTTAATAACATTTATTCTATTTTTTTCAGCTAAATCTGTGGCGGAAGGATCTTTATCTATAACCAAAACATCATAATGGTGTCGTCTTAAATTATCAACTAAAATTTGACCCATTTTCCCATAACCACATACCAAAATAAAATCATCTAATTTTGATGCATTATTGAGTGCAGAGTTTTCTTTTATAATATCTAATTTTTCAGAAATTGTACTTGTTACAATAGATGTAAAAAACGCAATTACTGTATACCCTGTTAAAATTAAAATCAGTGTAACTGTTTTTCCAATATCACTTTGTGGAGTAATATCACCATACCCAATAGTAGATACTGTAATAAATGACCAATACATAGCATCAAAAAATGATTCTACTTTAAGATTAAGTCCATTCCCCTCATATACATACAGTATTGTTCCACTAAAAAATATCGCTAACAAATAAAGCACTAGCAAAAGTGATAATTCATATCGTTTTTCTACAAATACATGGATAAATTGATTCAAAGAGTGAGTATATTTTAATACTTTAAACAATCTAAAAATTAAAAATATTCTTAAAATTCTAAGTGGTCTATACGATGGTAAGATAGCTAATAGATCAATAATAGAAGATAAAGAAAATATATATTGAAGTTTATTTTTTGTAATTATTTTCAAAGAATGCCAAATATTGTATTCAATATTAAGCATTTGTGTCTCTTCGTAATCTCGAAGAATTTGTTTATGTGATTCAAATGAGACTATAACCCGTCCTATCCACTCACAAATAAATATAAAAATTGCAAAATATTCATAATATATTACTTCATCTGGTAATTCATTTTTTACTTCATAAATCAATATACCAACTGTTGAAATTACTAAAAATATAATAAATAAATCAAATATTCTTTTATGTCTTGTATTTGTATTAAGAAGAATATTAACTAAAAAAGTTCTAAACCGATGGTACGATTTAGAACTTTCTATTCTATAAGCTGTTTTTACTAAAAGATCTGTCATCATTTTTTATCCTAGCTTATACACTGTGCTCCTTTTGCGTGGGCAATAAGTTTTTCATAGATAAGTAACTATTTAACGCACTCACATAAGCTCTTGCACTTGCAAGCATAGTATCAACACTTAATCCATGCCCTATCATAGCTGGATTATCATCATCAAATACAACTTTACAGATAACTTTACCTAAAGCATCTTTTCCTTCACTTACAGCTTTTACATTATAATCAACTAAATATCCATTATACCCTGTGATTCTATCTATTGTTTTAAATATAGCATCAATTGTTCCATCACCAATAGCCGCATCAGTTATTATTTCATCATTGTATTTAATTGAAACAGCTGCACTTGGAACTCCATTTGAACAATCTGAAATTTGTAATGCGATTAATTCATAGATAACATTTGATGACAATTTTTCATCTGTTATAATCATTCGAATATCATCATCAACAATCTCTTTTTTCTTGTCACACAATAATTTGAATCTTTCAAATGCTTTGTTTAATTGCTCATCTGAAATAGTATCAAATCCCATAGTTACTAACTTATCTTTAAATGCCGCTCGACCTGAATGTTTTCCTAAAACAATTGAATCATTTTTCTCAATCCCAATATCTTCTGGCTTCATGATTTCATAAGTTTCTGAATGTTTTAATACACCATCTTGGTGAATCCCACTCTCATGAGCAAAGGCATTTTTACCAACAATTGCTTTATTTGGTTGTGGCTCAATTCCTGTAATAGTAGCTACTAATTTAGAAGCTCTTACTATCTCTTTTGTGTTAATATTTGTCTCGTATCCATCAAACATATCATTTCTAGTTTTTAATGCCATTACAACTTCTTCCATGGCAGCATTTCCAGCTCTCTCACCTAAACCATTGATTGTACATTCAACTTGTCTAGCTCCAGCTTCAATACCAGCTAAAGTATTTGCCACAGCTAACCCTAAATCATTATGGTTGTGTAATGAAATAATCGCTTTATTATCAATAAATGTATGTAACTCTTTTACCATATTGTAAATTTCACTTGGGATTCTATATCCTACAGTATCTGGTAAGTTGATTGTTCTTGCCCCTGCTTTGATAACTGCATCTATGATCTCTTTCATAAATGGCATCTCAGATCTTCCAGCATCTTCTAATGAAAACTCAATGTCATCAACAAATGTTTTTGCATATTCAACTGCGTGCACTGCTCTTTTGATAACTTCATCTGGTGACATTTTTAATTTATATTCCATATGAATTGGAGATGTTGCTATAAATGTATGGATTCTATTATTTTTTGCAGATTCTACAGCTAAACCAGCTTGTTTAATATCATTATCCACAGCTCTTGCTAAAGAACATACTCGACTTGTTTGTAATGTATTAGCAATCTGTTTAATTGCATCAAAATCTCCTGGAGATGCCGCTGCAAAACCAGCTTCAATAACATCAACTTTTAATCTTTCTAATTGTTGTGCTATTTGAATTTTTTCACTTGTATTCATAGATGCACCAGGTGATTGTTCACCATCTCTTAAAGTAGTATCAAATACTATGATTTTTTTATCGTCTGTTATAATTGACATTTTTTACCTTCTTAATTTCTTTTCTTTTATTTTTTAAATTCGCGTACTAAGGGTTCTACTTATGTTAAAGTAGCTTTGAAGATAAGAGGAGCAGCAGTGTTGAATCATTCTTTACAATAAATTGATGCGATGAATTTCTAAATACTTTTTTCACTTCTGCCTCCTTGTTTTAGTTGTTATTTTATTTAAGTTATAAGATTATAGCTAAGCTTATATTAATTTGATTTAAAATATAGATAATATATTTTATTATTTAATATTTATTTAAT
>JGI10211J34971_10002391_pt1 | contig 15315 bp, 13 predicted proteins | sample Etolagsediment_FD_34971 | JGI IMG/M metagenome (IMG submission 34971) | reverse complement strand
ACCCATTTTTTCTTATATAATTAGCCAGCTTCCCTGCCGTTGTTGTTTTTCCAGAACCTTGAAGCCCAACAAGCATGAGACTGGCAGGTTTTTTATCATTAAGATTCAGGTCTCTTTTTCCCTCTCCCATAAGCTTTATAAGCTCTTCCTGTACTATCTTAATAACCTGCTGCCCAGGGGTAAGGCTCTCCATTACCTCCTGCCCAAGGGAGCGCTGTCGTATTTCTTCGAGGAAATTCTTAACAACCTTATAGTTTACATCCGCTTCAAGAAAGGCAAGACGGATCTGCTTTAAGGCATCTTGTATATTCTTTTCATTTAACCTTCCCCGGCCCCGTAATTCTTTAAATGTCCTGCTGAGTTTTTCAGTTAATAATTCAAACATATTTGAAAATCCTAAAAATGTAATTCATTTTATGCTATTGTTTTTTCATATCTATGTCAATAAAATCCTTGATGATTAATTATTTCTGATACTTGACCGACGTTCACAACTACATATAGCATGAAAAATATACTATGCCTATTTACAATGAAGGGCCTCATTGTGTAACTGTTAGTCCACCTAATAGGATATCAGGCTGTTTTTGAAAAATGGTGATGGGCTCGCTATCCTCTTTCCAGTTGCATTTAGGCGCTAATTGGTTTTAAAATTGATCACGGTATAAAAAAAGGGACCCTTTAAATGATAGTAATGTATTGAAACCGTTCACGGTTCAAAGTTCAGGGTTCCTCGATGGAATCGGGATTAACGATTCGAAACCAATTAATGCTACACTATTCCATCACCTTTTGGATCTCTATGCACTTATGGTTCGGCAAATAAGGCCCAATGTGCTCAGACCTCGCTTATAAGGGACAAACTTAGGATAAAGTCAGGCTTTATCTACGCACACTATTGCTAACAGTAAAAGGAAGGCAAACCTTAATGGTAAACCCGAAATCTGTGAACGGATACAATGCAGTAATTAACCCAACAAAGCAAAGCGGGGAACCTTATCTTGGTCCGGATGCTATTATGGTTGCTATTCCCTCAGATCTTCAATATATCGTTGATTTGAGTCGTGCTGAAAGGGCAACTCAAGGAAAAAGTAGTCCATTTAAACTATTTATAATCAAACAAGGCAAGGGACTTCCTTATGGATTAGCAGGGCCTCTCCTTGGAGCACCCCAGGGAGCGATTGTCATGGAAAAGCTCATAGCATTGGGTGCAAAAAGGATCTGGGTGATAGGGTGGTGTGGTTCATTGCAGCCAAATATTACAATAGGCGACCTGATAATTCCTACTACTGCGCTATCTGAAGAAGGTACCTCCGCTCATTATCCTGTGAATAAAAAGAAAAAGCAAACAGATCCTTTTCTCAACGAGAGGTTAGAAGATGCATTGGAAAAATCCAATCTTCCTTTTAAAAAAGGTCCGGTCTGGACAACAGACGCCCTCTATCGTGAGACTTCAGAAAAGGTTACAGAGTATGGAAAAAAGGGGTACCTGGCTGTTGAAATGGAAATGTCCGCCCTTATACATGTTGCCATTTATCGTTCTATAGAATTGGCAGGATTGTTAATTGCATCAGATGAGCTTTCTTCTCTTCAATGGCATCATGGATTTGGAGGGAGTAAGTTAAAAAAGGCAAGCAGGAAGGCAGGACGCCTGATTCTCAGCCTATGTATGGATGAGAATAGAGACAGCGAGCCGTTAAATACGATTTGAGGAGACGGAACTCAACCTTTAAACGCTGAACGCAGAACCCGTAAACGGTTACACAAAGAGATATCTATGCAGGAAATAGAAAAGGAAAAAATAGAATTAACAGCGCTGAGAGAGAAGATAGAGTATCACAACTATCGCTATTATATTCTTGATGATCCCGAAGTCACAGATGCGGAATATGATCGCCTTCTTAAACAGCTCATCCATATAGAAAAAAACTACCCGGAATTGATCGTTCCGGAATCCCCCAGCCAAAGGGTAGGAGCACCCATTGAGGGAGGTTTTAACCCTGTCAAACACAGTGTCCCTATGCTGAGCCTGGAAAATGGTTTTTCTGATAAAGAGGTGAAGGAATTTGAGAAAAGGATCAGAAGGCTCTTGGAATCCTCAACTCCTATTACCTATACCGTGGAACCAAAGCTGGATGGTCTTGCAGTTGAACTTATTTACGAGAATACTATCCTTACAACTGCATCAACAAGGGGAGATGGCTATATTGGAGAAGATATAACCTCTAACACAAAGACTATCAGATCCATCCCATTACGGCTTCTTGTGCCCCAAGATATTCCAAAATTGCCTGAACATATAGAAATCAGGGGTGAGATATATATGGAAAAAAAGGCCTTTCAGCAATTAAATAAAGAAAGGGAAAAACAAGGAGAAGCACTTTTTGCCAACCCCAGAAATGCTGCTGCCGGCTCTGTGAGGCAGCTTGATCCACATATAACCGCAAACCGGCCTCTGATGTTATTCTCTTATGGGATAGGGGCAGTGTCAGGATGGACATTTACCTCTCAGATTGAATTATTAACCACCATCAATACATGGGGGGTAAGGGTAAATACAGAGCACATCAAGGAATGTGCAACTATTGATGAAGCTATTGCCCACTGCCGGTATTTAGAGGGCATAAAACATGATCTCCCCTACGAGATCGATGGCGCAGTTATCAAGGTGAACTCTCTTGAGGTGCAAAAAACTCTAGGAGAAAAATCAAGAAGCCCTCGATGGGCCCTTGCGTATAAATTTGAACCAACCCAGGCAACAACCAAAATTTATACAATCGATGTACAAGTAGGAAGAACCGGTGCCCTCACGCCTGTGGCACACTTACAACCTGTCGAGGTAGGCGGGGTAACAGTGAGCAGGGCTACCTTGCATAACCAAGAGGAGGTTAAAAGAAAAGATATCAAAGAAGGAGATACCGTTATTGTTCAACGGGCTGGGGATGTTATTCCAGAGGTAGTCAAAGTAATAAAGGCAAAAAGAGATGGCAAAGAAAAACCGTTCCACATGCCAGATAGATGCCCTGTATGTGGATCTGAGCTTGTACAACCAGGTAACGAGGTAGTGATACGATGCAACAACCCGGGGTGTCCGGCCCAGGTAAAAGGAGGAATCAAACACTTTGTATCCAAAGATTCTATGGATATCGATGGGCTTGGGGATAAATTAGTCGATCAACTGGTAAGTCGCGGCCTGATAAAAGATGCTGCCGATATCTATCACCTGACTCTGGAAAACCTTCTTCCTCTGGATAAAATGGCTGAAAAATTGGCCAATAATATACTTACTGCGGTGAATAATAGTAAAAAGACTCCATTGTCAAAATTTATCTACTCCCTTGGTATACGGCACGTAGGCGAACATGTGGCCGCGGTTCTTGCGGAAAAATTCAGGAGATTCGAGAGCCTTCAAAAGGCATGCGAGGAAGATCTGCTATCCGTTAAGGAAATAGGACCAGAGATAGCGGAGAGCATCCTTTTTTATTTTAAAAATGATAAAAACATCTCCTTTATCAACCATCTCTTTGAGGCAGGAATAACTATTGAAGAAATGCCATTAGAAAAGAAACTTTTTGAAGGGCACCCTTTTTCCGGAAAACTGTTTGTTCTGACAGGTACACTGACAACCCTTACACGCACCGAGGCTAAGAAATTGATTGAAGAAAGGAAGGGCAAGGTGTCCACATCCATCGCCAAAAAAACAGATTACCTCGTTGTGGGGAAATCACCAGGATCCAAACTTGCCAAGGCAAAAGATCTGTCGGTCACTATCTTGAGTGAAGAAGAATTTTTACAGATAGCAGGTGAGAAATAAGCATGGATACTATCAGAACTCATCTTATCATTGAAGGAAGGGTGCAAGGTGTCTGGTTCAGGGATTCAACAAGAAATGAGGCAACCAGATTGAATTGCACCGGTTGGGTAAAAAACCGTTTCGATGGCAGTGTCGAACTTGTTGCCGAGGGATCACAAGAAGAGGTGATAAAATTGATAGAATGGTGTCACCATGGTCCTCCGGCTGCACGAGTCACAACGGTTCATGAAATCAAGGAAGATTATACTGGAACGTTTGACTCCTTTAGAATATCGTACTAAAGCATTACGTAGTGCTTGTAAAAAACACACATAACAAAAAATGAGAATGAGTAATAAAAAAAGGGATATTTCTATGAATAAAAAATCATATTTTCTGCTCACTGTACTTGCCCTATTTTCTCTTTCGCTTCTTGCTGGCTGTGGAATGAGGGCATTATTGACCTCACAATTATTACCAGACAATGATTGGCCAAAGAAAAGGGTTATGGTCATGCCTGCTACTGATCTTACTGGAATAGCCTTACATGAATCACTAGATACCATACATGAGGAGTTAACCAAAATTTTACAAAAAACTGGATCTTTTCATCTTTGCCCTCACATCAAAACAAAAAAATCTTACTCCTTTACGCCAGAAGAATCAATTGATCCGGAATTACTGAGAGAGGCCAAAGAGAGAGGCATAAACGCCATTATCTTTGAAACCATCAATCCAATAGAACTAAACCCGGGAAAATCAGGAATATGGCCATTTAGGAAAAAGGCCTGGAGTTGCACAGTATCAATGGATATAGATATAGTAGATGTTAACAGTGAAACAATACTTTTAAGCAAAGAGATGACTGACAACATTACCCTATCAAGTGAGGAAATTACGGAAGAAACAGAAAAAAGTGGCACTACAGAAACAAAAAAAAAGGCTCTCAAGGAATGCCTTCCTGATATCCTTAGGGAAGCAGCAAATGCTGCCATTCTTTCACTCAATCAGAAAGTCTGGACAGGCAGAATAGCCTCTATCAATACAAAAGAGGTTCGCATCAATGCCGGCAGCGACGTAGGGCTCAGGCCAGGGGTTGTGCTTGAAGTCTTCAGTAAAGGTGAATATATCTCATCTTTTAATAAACAAACCCATCAGTTGCCAGGCCCAAAGGCAGGAGAAATAAAAATTGTCAGCCTGAAACCAAGGTATTCCTTCGCCGAACCAATCGATGGTGATGGTTTTAAAGTAGGGCAGATAGTAAGGGTGAAGGATTAGGGTTGATTAGCGAGCAAATAGCTCTCACATTTTTGCCAGTTTTACAACATCCACTATCATTGAAAGAAGTATATCTTCGAGGTGTGTTTTATCTCTCGGTAATTGTAAAAAACTATCCGACTGATGATAGGACTTTTTTACAAGGCCTGATACAGCGCTGGAGGGCCGGGATCGGAAAGCGCTGCCCTACCCTCGTTGATGAGGATCTCCAGGTGGACAAAAATTTCGGATACCGCTAAAAAAACATCGCCCTCCGGCACAAAGGGGAATACATCGTCAATGAGATGGTAAATTGGTCTCGATTTTTTCTTAAGTGCATTCCACACCAAATCCATTCGTTCCTGGTGGTGCACTATATAGGTTGAGATGATGCCAGACAAATCCCCTGTATATTCACCATGTCCTGGAAAGACAAACCGCACATCGAGTCCAATAAGCTTATTGAGTGAGTTCAAATAAGCCTTTAGGCTCTGGTAGGAAGGGTCACGAAGGTGGTTGCGATTTATCTCTATTAAAGGATTAGGAGTGATATGTTTAATAATATGATCACCACTGAACAAAATTTTTTCCTGGGATTCATACAAACAACTGGCCCCAGGAGAGTGCCCTGGGGTGTGGATCACCTTGAGGTGGTAGCCATCTCCGGCAAACTCATCTCCATCCTCCATAGGGAATACATCCTTTAAGGGATCGGCTAACTCTCTGAATGAAGAGAAGCGCTTTCTCATCTTTTGGATCTCTCTTTGGGGTATGTCGGCTTTGGCCGCAAACTCTCTCATTCCCTTACTCCACATTTCATCGTGAAAGTCCTCGCTTATTACTCGCCAGGTATCTTCTGTTTGGATAAAACAGTCGATCTGGTGCCCTGCTGCTTCACAAATACTGGCGGCTAGGCCGAAATGGTCTATATGGCCATGAGTAATAATGATCCTTTCAACATCGCTAAAATCAAATCCACCTGACTGCAATTTTTTTCGGACGAATTCAAATGAACCAGGGGTCTTGGGACCTGTATCTACCAGGGTGATGGGGCCTTTTCCCACTGCATACACATTGGCAGTAATCAACTCAGGAGGGTACGGCATAGGGATCGCTATCGCATGAATGGTTTCAAGTTTTGGAAATGGGGTAATAAGCATTACTTTCTCTCAGTTGTGTTGTTCTAACATTGTTTTAAAATGTAGTATTCCAGAATCAGCAGTCATCGGATAGATCCTGTTTTTTTTAACCGGAAGGTATGTGAAAGGCAAGCATATGTCAAGCATACACAGTCCTCAGCAAAAGATTGCTGTAAAGGAGATCTAATCAAATCTTTTATAATGGTAACTTTAAGAATCAGAACGATCAAAAAGAAAGCATTTCTCTGGCATGGGCAAGGGTCTTTTCGGATATCGTTTTTCCCCCAAGCAGCCTGGCTATCTCATCGATCCGGCTTTCCCTGTCTAACAAGGAAATAAGGGATCGAGTTCTGCCTTTACTCACTTGTTTTTTAACCAAGAAATGTTTCTCTCCGCACGAGGCTATCTGAGGGAGATGAGTAATTCCTAAAATCTGATGGTAATTGGCAAGTGATCGTAATTTGTCACCAACAACTGCAGCTGTAGCACCCCCAATACCAGCATCAATCTCATCAAAGACAAGGGTTTCTACCAAACCGGATCGAGCCAATATAGTCTTAAGCGCAAGCATAATCCTGGACAGCTCACCTCCTGAGGCTATCTTTGCTAGTGGCCGTACATCTTCACCAACATTTGGCGATATCATAAACTCCACCACATCTAATCCGTCAGCAGTAAGGGTAGCGTCAACCATATCTGCTGAAATGGTATCACCGCCTGACTCACTGGAAATAAACCTGATTTGAAACCTCGTCCCAGCCATATCTAATAGATGCAACTCCTCTTCAACCTTTTTTTCAAATTCTTGTGCTATTTCATGTCGTTTTAAAGAAAGGTTGGTAGCCCGATTCAGTAAATGCTCCCTTGTTTCCTCAATCTGTGCCTCGAGCCCTTTCAGTTGCTCCTTCTTCTGTGATAATTGATACTCCTTTTGGCTAAGCTCTTCTTTAAAAGATATGATGCTCTCAATGGAAGCGCCGTATTTCTTTTTCAATCGCTTGATTAACTGTAATCTCTCTTCAACCGCTTCCAGTCTTTTTGGATCGTCCTTTAGCTGCGAGTAAAAATCTCGCAACTCAAGGGCCACATCCTCCAACTGAGCCTTGGCAGATTCCAATTGCTTCTTAAAATGTTCCAAACGATGATCAAGGGGAACGCCCTTTTCCATATTTTTTTCGAGTGCGGCCAAGACCGATAACACCGATTCATCCTTTTCATAAAGGGCCTGATAGCCATGAAAACCTATATCAATCAATCTCTCAACATGTATAAGCCGGCTCTTTTCAGCCTCAAGCTCGTCGTCCTCACCTAAAACAAGGTGTGCCTCTTCAATCTCCTTTATCTGAAATTGGGTCAGCTCTCGTCTCTCTGCTTCCTCTTTTAATTGGGCCTTGAGACTTTCTGCCTTTTCCCTAAGGGAGTAATAATCACGGTAAAGCTCATTGAGTACAATCCTGTCCTTTGTGAGACCACCAAAATCATCCAGAATAAAGAGGTGACTATCAGGCTTGAGCAGAAGCTGGTGCTCATTCTGCCCGGAGACACTTATCAGATAAGGCCCAATTTTTGAGATCATCTGGAGGGTAGCCAGAGTTCCATTGATCCTTGCTTGGCTTTTGCCCTGCTTTGATATCGTCCGTTTTATCAGCAACTCACCATTAAAGGGTATCCCCATTTCCTTTAATACACGGGAAAGAGGAGACTGTAAAGGCAGATGGAAAAGTGCCTCAACAACTGCCCTTTTAGCACCGGTTCGTATAAGATCAGGTGATGCCCTCCCCCCTAAAATTAGATTAGCAGCATTGATAATGATTGATTTTCCCGCACCAGTCTCTCCAGAGAGGATATTCAACCCTCCTGAAAAGTTGGCCGATAAGGAATCGATAATGGCAAAATCAGTAATGACAAGTTGAGCAAGCATAAATCAGATGTGCCCCCACGTTACCCTGATCACCTCTTGATAGGTCGTCTCGCCGTCGAGCATCTTTTTAATAGCATTTTCCCTGAGTGTAACCATACCCTCATTGCAGGCAGCTTGCCGAATCATATCGGCACTTCCTTCCTGCGCAATAATATCCTTTATTGGCTCCGTTACGGATAAAACCTCAAAAATACCAACTCTTCCCGAATACCCGGTTCCCCTGCATTTTATACAGCCCTTACCCCTTTTTAGCCTGATCATCCCTGCTGTGTCTGTCTTAATACCCATAGCCATAAGATCGTCGGCACTCATTTCAAAGCTCTCGCTACAGTAAGGGCATATCTTGCGTAAAAGACGTTGAGCCAAAACGCCGGTCAAGGTAGCATGTATAAGAAAGCTGGGAACACCTATATCCACCAGGCGGGTAACAGCCAAAGGGGCATCGTTCGTATGGAGGGTGGAGAGGACTAAGTGCCCTGTCAAGGTTGCTTGAATTGCATTCTGGGCTGTCTCCAGGTCTCGCATCTCTCCGATCATGATTATATCAGGGTCCTGCCGTAATATATTCCTCAAAATGCTTGCAAATGTTATATCGGTGCTTGGTTGCACTGCTATCTGATTGAAATCTTCATGAACCATCTCAATGGGATCTTCCACAGTGGTAATGTTTTTTTCCTCAGTAGATATATGTCGTAGTGTAGAATAAAGTGTGGTGGATTTTCCGCTACCAGTGGGGCCACATACCAGAACAAGACCATGAGGAAAATTAATAAACTGCTGGTAACGCACAAGATCCATTGATGTCATTCCGAGCTGACCTACGTCCTGGAAGAGGATATCTGGATCCAGTATCCTCATAACGGTCTTCTCACCAAAGGCAGTAGGGATAGTTGAGACTCGGATCTCTGCCTCAGCACCTTGGCCCCTGTCAATCTTTATTCTGCCATCCTGTGGACGTCTTTTTTCTGCCATGTCAAGGCGAGAAAGGGCCTTAATTCTTGAGATTATGGCCCCATGAACAGTTTTTGGTAACGTATAGATGGAATGTAGTACACCATCGATCCTCAGTCTCACCAAACTGGTATTTCTCTTTGGTTCAATATGAATATCGCTGGCCCTTTGATCAAAGGCATAGTTAAAGAGGTGGTCAACCGCATTTACAATGTGTCTATCATCTGATGGAAGATCTTTTACTTCCCGAAGTTTTACATACTGTTCCAGGTTACCGAGGTCAATAGAGGGATACGAAAACTGCTCCTCTGCTGCGGCAATAGATTTTCTGAAACCATAAAATTCATCTATGAGTTTTATAATATCGGATTTGCTTGAAACAACTGGTTTGACTTTAAGCTGACTCACTCTGCTTATATCCTCCATAACCTCAAGATTATGAGGATTTGGTGTAGCCACAGCAAGCCAGCCATCTTTCACCGCTATTGGTAACACGAGATGCTTCATGGCAAATGTTCTGGGAATGGTTGTTGTTACCAGCTTCAGATCAAGTTTGAGCGGATCTATCTTCTTGTAATTTATTTTCCACTCCTCGGCTAGGGCCTGGAAAATACATTCCTCATCAAGTTCTCTGTTTGGATCATCTTCACGATCAAGTTTTAAAAAAGAAATAATATCAGTAATATTTACAGGACTAATTATTCTTGAAGAAGAGCCCCCTGATGCATCTTTGATCACCTGGAGTTTTTCTAACTTCTTTTGGAGGGTATCCTTTTTTTTAAAAATCTCCTGCCTTTGTTGCTTTGATATAAGGCCCTTCTTTAAAAGGATGCGACAAACATTTTCCGCTGACAAAGGAGATATAGAATTTTTTGTCATAATGCTAATAGCCCTTTATATTGGTTTATACCTAAAGTGAGCGGTTCCAGGTTCAGGGTTCAAGGTTCAAAGGTTATAGTGTACTGATATTTTTAGCTTTATTGATGCTGCCTGAGGCGTGACTCAGATTAGCGTCTTTCACTCTTTGGGTGAAACATAAAATTTGTATTTATCAACGTATTTTCCTTTTGTTAACAGCCATTTATGGCGTTTCAACCGGGAACCGTGAACGGTGAACCGCTTAACCCAAGTTATAAAAAGTTACTATTCAACCACATAAACAATTGAAAGTTGGAATTTGGGTCTTGGTGACTTAGTGGCTGTGTAGTTAGCATAAACGTATCATTTCCTGTTTCCTCAATCAAAACTTTTTTATCTATTAATCCCTTTCGCAAAGAAGGTTTGGGCTAAAACCAAATCATCACGTGTATCTATCCCCATAACCTCTTGCTCTTCGTCAACGAGGCTAAAACCAACCTTACGCCCATCATTGCTCATTAACTCAACCAAATCAGTAATAAAATACTCATCCACAACAATCATTCTGCCATCTCTTTCTTTTTCTACTTGATGGGGTCTTGCCTTTAATTTCTTTAGGTAGGTGAGCAAGACCGATCTCCTGGCTGCATATATGCCTGAGTTAAAAACCTCAAAACGACGTTGCATCTCCAATGGATAGTCCTTCCAATATTTCCACTCAGTGATCCTTTGAACTTCTTCACCTTCTATCTCTACAATGCCGTATTGAGCTCTCTCCTTTGGTGTAAATCCTAAAACAATAAAATCTTGATCTTTACAATGGTGCAGAAGGCTATGATATGTCGTCTCCGTTACCAATGGAATATCCCCCATAGTTATAATACAGTATTCTTGATCTGTGTGCTCTAAAAATTCCTGGGCTGCAATAAGGGCACCCCCTGTTCCATTAGGGATTTGTTGATCACAGTAATAAACACCAAGATCATGAGTCACCTTTATAACTTCTTCTTTTTTGTGGTGTATCACTAAGGCCTTTGGCCCTTTTGGAAGATTCTTCACAATTTCAAAAATGATAGGGCATTCTCCTTCAAAGGGATTCGATCCAGGGAGCAATGGGAGCAATGTTTTGTTACCAGAAAAATCCTTCATTCTGCTTCCAAAGCCAGCAGCAAATATAATAGAGGCAGCATGTTCTTTTTCCATCATTGTTTTGATATCCTCTTCTTGATTGCTAATGTTGGTTACACATCGGCCGCCATATGCACACTGATTGAGTATAATGAAATTTAACAATCTATGCCCTTGTTTTATGACACTATAAAACTTGGCAACTCCTTCGGGGTGAAATTCAATTTAGAAAATATTTTATTCTCGAGTTTATATGTCTCAGATTCAAGCATGCGTATCCGATTCATTATTTTTGTATCCAAGCTTTTAAAACCATAGCGGTTTTGTAAATCGGCAAACCTCTCTGACAGGGTTACAACACTGGCGTGCATAACCCTCTTATCTGAGTAATTAATAAGTTCCTCTTCGGATATCGTCAGCAAATTTCGCCCTTCGCGCAACTTAACATGCTCAGCCACGATTTCACCAATCCTCTTGAAACCAAGTTTATGAAGAAGTTCCTTACCAGTTTTGGCATGATCTTGCCGTGTTTTTATGCCTTCCATCTTTGTTATATCATGCAGAAGCGCTGCTGCTTCAATCTCTGCTATACTAAGATGTTCTCCCTGATTATTAAGTTCATCAGCTAAAAAAACTGCAACCTTACAAACCATCTCACTGTGCTGAATTATGTGATCAGGCACATGGTATTGTTTTAGCAATGAATAGGATTCATCAACAGACGGTACGTTATCTCTCGGTACTGAATTCATACTCTGCTCCGTTCTTTGTTATATGAATGTGGTCCATTTGACAAAATTAATTCCCTCACCATCTCCGCACAGCTAAAGATGTACATCCTTTAAACTGTCTTCCTATGGTCTCGATACTGTTTAACATCAGCAAAGTCGTGTAATCCACATCTGCAACAGCCGATAATCCAAGTAGTTCCTCACGATACTCTTTTGGAACATGTTTTTCTATCTCTTTTGCTCGATTCATCAGTATTTTCTTGCCGATGGAGGTTCCAAAAGAAAGTTTTTGTATCATGTAAAACACATCCCTGACCCATGACCGAATTTCCTTTTTCAGCAAAACACCTCGATCATAACCCATTTCAAAAGGATCACCATGCAATATCACAATATGGATTCCTCGTTTTTGATATCTTTTACTTTTTCCAAATGATACAAATCCATTGTTCTCTGAAACAGACAAAAGCTGCATTTTTATTAACAATGGGTGCTCAACCGGCTGATGTTTTGAAATAACGATATTTTCTTTGCTTGAACAGCCAGCAAAAATAAGTATCAATCCCATTCAGCAAATGAACTGATTAATCCCATTTTTCCTGATATTCATAACCTTCTTTCAATTTTAATAAATCAACGTTTTTGAGGGGAGTATCGAAAAGAAATCCATTAAGATTTTAAAATTAGATCCAACCGTATCGAAAATTATTTCTTATCTTTTTGTTGTATCGATTTGAATTACATATTTCTTGAATCATCAAGGATGTTCTTGAGAAGAATTATTAATGAATATGTTAATGTCTCCCAACAATGAAGTCATCTGCCGGTGTGAAGCGCAGCGTAACACCGGTCAGGTGAACTGACGGGTTAGCGGATTTTTACTTTATTATATCCTTTTTCATTAAAGGGCTGGAGCCTTTCTATCCACATTGCTTCAAGTATTTTTAATTCTTCTGTGTAATCATAATCCAAATCTTTTTTTGGCTTTAAATAATCTAAAATATCAAAAGAAAAACCTTCCTCCCCAATCTCATTAAACTCTTTTTGCATTTCTTTATTAGGATGAAGACCATTTTTCAATTGAAATTTATGACTGTTTATTTTCCCCGGTAAGTTCTTTGTGCTTCCAATATATAGCTTGTCATTTATCTTGTTCTTTATTTGATAAATTCCCATTGGTTGAATGGTCTGTTTATATTTTTTTTAACTTCTTTCTTGTTCATATCTCCTCCGAATATTATCGACAATCCGAAACCAATTTGAATGAAGTTTACTATGCTTTGACCATCGAACGTCGCGATTAAGGAGCGTGTAATGAACACCAGCGAATTACACGTCCATCTTCAATCGCTCGTTAGATGAGGCTTCGCTATCGCTGCATGGTGGATGAATTATGGCGCGAGTGTCTTCGCTAATCTCTTGGCCAAGGCAACAATTGTCAGAATCGGTGGCAAGCCAGAAGACGTCGGGAAAACGCTGGCATCACAAACGAAAAGGTTATCCATCTTGGTTTGCAGATCTTTATCCACGACCTTGCCAATAGCAGCGGTCCCCCCTGGATGACCACCCTGCACCTTCGAGACTACAATAGAGTTGCTATCTGCCCCTGCTTTGACCAATATCTCCTTGGATATCGCGGAGCCCTCCTTTAGCGTTGCCCAGTCATTCTCAGTCACCGGCTTGGAGAATGTTCCATCGGCATAGACACGGCCGACCGGATCATCAGTAATCTTGTTCATTATACCAAGCAAGCGATCTGTAGGCAGAAGAATGCCTTTCACCCCCAACTCGATGTACCTTATAAGCCTTGGTTGATTCAAAAAGGGAGACAAGATGAAACCCTTGCTCTTGTGAAATTCATGATCGACAAGCGCCATTGTCGGCTCATTGGTCTGGCTAAGATCTTTAGTTACCCCATAAGTATTCACAAGTAGATCCATAAATAAACCGGATCCTGCGTCCTCGACTCCCGATTTCAACAGGATCACGGGTGTCCCCACTCCACCAGCAGCAAGGATGACCACATCTGCCTGGATCTCGAAACTTCCACCGGGGCCTGTCCCAGTAATACCCTTCACTTTTCCAGTCTCCACAATCACCTTTTGAACTCTGGTGTTATATGTAATTTCGGCTCCGTTTCTCTTAGCCTCATCCAAAAAATCCAGAGCCGTCCACTTGGCATTGTGTTTACAGCCCAATTGACACTCCCCACACCGCCTGCATTTTGCCGGATCGATGAACTTGGGCATTGGTTCCATGTGATAACCTAGGTCTCTGGATGCCTCCAGGATTTTCTTGGAACCTTTTGACAGGCGTAGTACGTCGTAGGGAACAATCTTCATCTCTTCCTCTGCCTCAGCAAATTCCGCATCGAGATTGATTCCGAAGCCTGCCAGCTCTTCTTCCAGGCAGCGAACCCCGCAACCGCAGGAGACGACAGTAGAGCCACCAGCCATCATGGTTCTCCAAAGAATCGCACCTTCCTTTGTCTTTGCGGGCATCTTCGTCAGTTTGTTCACATCAAAGTACCGCAGGGAATCCCGAAAGGTCCCAATTTTCTCCTCATAATTTCCTCTCTCCACTATCATGACCTGCTTGCCCCTTTTGGATAACTCCATTGCCAGTGTAGCTCCACCTGCTCCTGATCCAACGATAATGAACTCAAATTTAGCACTCTTCATATTTCCCCCCTATGAATTAGAGGACGTTGTTTCTGAGTTGACTTATAAATAATTTCCAACTTCCGGCAATTCCACCAGAAACAATGTCCTCTTTTAAAGCCTATATTGATCCCTGCGGTTTTCAGATTTCTTGCCTCTTACGTCGTTTGGAAGCAAATCCCTCGTTAATTTACAATTTGATTCAAGTCGTCAAGTTCATTCAGAAACAACGACCCCCTTATGAAATTTCCTTTTATCCTATAGTGTCCCAGTTGTTATGACGATGAAATCATCTGGATTTGATGGACACAACGAACGACAACTATCAGCGGTTGATTATTCAGCCGTCTCCATTGCCCGGGCATACTTTCCGCTGCGGGCCAGACCGTTCAATTGGCAGCGTTTCAAGAACGTCTTTTGCGCGGCAGCCAGATTGCCTTCCTGACCTTTCCAGGCTACAAGCACCGGTGCCTGCAGCGCGCGCCCATAAGAAAAACTGATCTGCCACGGATGCGGGCCCATCGTGTTCATGGCGTTCAGGTGGTCAGTGGCGTCTTCCGCACTCTGCCCGCCTGACAAAAATACGATCCCGGGAACAGCCGCCGGCACGTAGCGGGCCATGCAACGAATCGTGGCCTCGGCGACCTGCTGCACGCTTTCCTGATGCGCGCATTTCATACCGGCAATCACCATATTCGGCTTTAGCAACATGCCCTCGAACAGCACGCGGTGGGCATCAAGCTCGGTGAACACCGCCTCGAGTACCCTGGATGTAACCACTTCGCAACGTTCGATGCTGTGTGCACCATCCATGAGCACTTCAGGCTCCACGATCGGCACGATATCCAGTTCCTGGCAAAGCGCGGCGTAACGCGCC
>JGI10211J34971_10002389_pt1 | contig 15321 bp, 26 predicted proteins | sample Etolagsediment_FD_34971 | JGI IMG/M metagenome (IMG submission 34971) | reverse complement strand
GATTGCTGTTGTGGTCAACGCGAGGAAATAAGGCTTTGCGCCTTTAAAGATTGCTCATTGTGGCTAATTCGCCCGTACAAGTAGAGGTAATAGTGATGGATTCAGAAACTGAAAGAATGATTATGGAAAGCGGGTTTATTCCAACTGACCAATATCATAAATGGCTGGATAGCCTTCAGCCGAAGCATAAGGACGCGCTGGACGAGTATTACAGGGAGTTACACAATCAAGTAAACACAGACGAGGTAATGTTCTAATGCAACTACTTAACTTTATACAACAGACACTGAAAGCTCCGAAGGGCCAATTCAATTCTTTCGGCAAGTACACCTATCGCTCATGCGAGGATATTCTGACAGCCGTCAAGCCGTTGTTGGGTGACGGTACGCTCACTCTATCTGACCAGATCATACTTGTTGGTGATCGTATTTATGTCCAGGCCACGGCTACCTTGAATGATGGCACGAACGAGGTATCGGTATCAGCGTTTGCGAGGGAGTCACTTTCTAAAAAAGGCATGGACGATAGTCAGGTAACAGGAACAGCTTCGTCATACGCTCGTAAATACGCCTTGAATGGTCTGTTTGCGATTGACGACACGAAGGATGCTGATACCACAAACCTGCCGATACCAGACCAGATTGCTTCATGTGCGTCGATGAATCAGTTACATGATCTCTGGTCGAAGCTGAACAAAAAAGAGCAGGCTGATTACAAAGATGCATTCAGCGCCGCTAAAGCTAAATTTGGAGAATAAACATGGAACAATTAAGTGAAGCATGGTTTGAAGCCAGAAAAGGTAAAATCACCGGGTCTAAAGTCTCTACCGTAATCGGGATGAATCCGTACCAGAAGCCTAAAGAACTTATCAGGACAATGGTGCGTGAATATCACGGTGCAGAGCCTGAGTTTACCGGCAATGTGGCTACCGAATGGGGTAATGCCCACGAAGCGCAAGCGCGTGAAATGTATCAATTCATGCTTGAGGCCGATGTTAAAGAGGCTGGGTTTATCGTACATCCAGAATACGATTGGCTTGGCGCATCACCTGACGGCCTTATTGGTGATGAGGGTGTACTGGAAATCAAATGCCCGTACTCACAAAAGATACCCGACGAGCCAGATAAGCATTATGTGGCGCAATGTCAGTTTATTATGTGGGTTACAGGTAGAAAGTACTGTGATCTGTTTTACTGGACGCCTGAAGAACACGTTATATTCCCGATTCAATACGACCCTGAGTATTTTAGCGTTGACATGCTGCGCGCATTTTATGATTGGTATCTATCGGAATTGGATAATCCAGAGCATTTGCAACCGCTTATACAGGTCCGTACAGACGATGATTACCTAACCGCTGCCAAGGTATACCGTGAAGCTAAAAACGCCTTACAGGTCGCTCAGGAGGCTGAGAAGGCGGCTAAACAGGCATTGATAGAACTATCTGGTGGAATATCGTGTGAAGGTGATGGAGTATATGTTTCGTCTTATGTTCGCCAAGGTAATGTGCAGTATAAGAACATTCCGCAATTGTCTGAAGTTAACCTTGATGATTACCGGGGTAAGTCTACAACAGTTTACCGGGTGGACGTGAAATGACCGGGTTAATCCTTGTTTACACCATGCTGATACTAGCAGTGATTGGAGCCGGGTATATCCTGGTATGCATGTTTAAGAGGTGCGAGAAAATGAAACAAGGTACTAAAATTCGCGTATTCGAGGGTTTTTCGCCTGCGTTTAAAAGTGGGGATGAAGCTATTCTTGTGTATCAAGATAGCGACAGGGATTGGTGGGCTTATTTTGGCGATGATAATATCGTCAGTTGGTGTTCGCCTCTAAACCCTGATGTTTGGTGTGTAGGTAAGCCAGAGAGAGACTTTGAGGTAATAGAATGACAATTGAGCATTTCTTCTGGTTTATGGGTGCGATGATCGTTGTAATCATCGGTGTGGCGTGGATGTTTGATAGCAATGATTGGCTTTGAAATCCTAACCTTACAACATAAAAAATAAAATGAATCTTTCTCCTGATCAACATCAAGCTTTAATTGATATTACTGGCTTTTTAACCAACAAGACTACCAGAGAATTTGTATTAACTGGTGGTCCCGGTATGGGTAAGAGTTTTCTTACCAAACAAATAATAGAAAAAGCTAAACAGCTTGGATATGAAATTATTCTTGGTGCTACTACTCATCCAGCAGCAGGAGTATTAGCCAATTTTGCTAATGATGAAGTACATACTGTACATAAACTATTGGATCTAGTTGTAGTAGAAGATTATGTAAATAATACTACTTCAATTAAACAACAAGTACCTAATAAGGGTCCAATGATTTCTCAATTATCTTGGGGAATGTCAGACATACTAATTATCATGGATGAAGCATCTTATATTGATGAAGAGCTTAAAGGATATATTGATAGTATGCTAAATAATTTTGGATGTGTGTATATTCTCTATGTAGGAGATAAAGATCAGTTACCTCCTGTTGGATCAGAAGAACCATATATATTCCATTGTGGATTACCTACTTGTTATCTTACTACAGATCATCGATTTAAAGATGATTCTCAAATGGCTGATATAGTTAGAATACTTAAAAATAATATTACTGATAAAAGTTATTTTTTAACTGGTATTAATACTGGTAAAGAAATTACTGTACTAGATTTTGATGATTTCTTGGATAAAACTAATGAGCTATATACATCTGATGAGTATCAACAAAATCCCTATTATGTAAAATCTGTAGCTTATCGAAATACTGTAGTAGATAACACTAACTCTTATATTCGTAGACTTTTCTTTTCTGATCCAGAATATCAAATAAACGAAAGACTACTAGTTAATAAACCATTAGTACGTAATCGTAAAATGCTTGCTAAAAATGGAGATATTTTAACTGTACTTAGTAATACCCAAACAGATATTAATGGTGTTAAAGGACAATGGATTAAATTCAGTAATCCACAAGGCAATATATTTAGTGCTATGGTTACTACTGATTATCGAAAGAAAAGTATAGAAAAAAAGAAGTTTATTAAAGCTGCAGATTGGAAAGGTTTATATAACTTTATGGAATCTTTTATTGAAGTAAAAGATATTTACGCTAGTACTATCCATAAAGCACAGGGAGCTAGTTATAAAAATATTATGCTTAATTTAGAAGATCTAGTTGAATGTACAGATTCTACTTTATTAGCTAGATTACTTTTAGTTGCCGTATCCAGAGCATCAGAGCATGTATACGTATATGGTGAAGTACCCGAAAATTTATTAAGGAAATAATTATGATAGCTTGGGATGTTTATGTACCAAAAGTTTTAAGTAAAGGTTTTAAACGTATCGATACAGTTTTCTATGATGATAATTGTGATGCTGAATATGTATATGATGATTTAATTAATCATGATGGGTATCCATATAATATTCATATTGTAAATACAAGAACTAGAAAAAAATATCCAAAAGATAAATAAAATGAAAAAATGTACTATTTGTGGTAAACCAATAATACTTGTTCCATCAGCAATTGAAAGAGCAAGAAAGTTTGGTGGTACACCACAATATTACACTAATTTATTTATCACTCATCCAGAATGTTTCATTGCTAAATATAATAATGATACATCTGAATTAATAAAAAGATTAAACAAAGGGCCGGAAGCTTAAATGGTATAAGCAGCCGACTCATAATCGGAAGATAGGTAGGTTCAAATCCTCCTCGGCCCACCAAACTATTAAATAGAAATAATAAAATGAATATTGTAGATGAAGATAAAGAAGCAATTATTTATCTTATTGGTTTAGCTAAATCATTATCTAATTGGATACAACATCGTCTTAATAGTGATGCTATAAGAATACATACTAATGATCCATATGATTTATCAACTCTATGGCCTGAAATTAAACGACTAAAAGAAATTGAAGATTATCTTTATAAATATCATAGGATATTAATAAATGGATAAATGGGATACGTTATAATTAGGAAGTAGTAACGGTTTGCAAACCGTAGTGGGGTTTGTCTCCCACTTGCTACTTACTTTTAAGACGAATCCTTGACGGAGATTTTATAATGACGGTTTTTCCTTATATACCTGCGAATACGCGCTCAATATCCCAACGAAAATCCATATTTGGTGTAGGAATTAATGATAGTACCTATTTAACAAATATTAAAATTAATGGCGTAATACATAAATGCCCCTTTTTATCAGAAATGGAAAGGAATGTTGGAACGGTGTTATTCGGATAAAGCTATTATAAGATATCCAACCTATATTAATTGCACTGTAGACCCAGAATGGTTTTCTTTTATGTCTTTTAGATCTTGGATGAAAGTACAAGACTGGAAAAATAACGCGTTAGATAAAGATATTAAAATAAAAGGTAATCAAATATATTCTAAAGATACTTGTTTATTTATTCCTCAAACATTAAATAATTTTTTAAACACTCAAAATAAACAACGAGGACAATATCCTATAGGAGTATCCTTCTGTAAAACAAGAAAAAAGTACATAGCCTATATATCATATAATGGAATATCAACTAACTTAGGTGGATACACATCAGTAGAAGAAGCCTCTAAAGTATATCAAGAAGCTCGTAAATTAAAAATACAGCTTCTTATTACTAATAATACATACCCAGTAGCAACCAAATATTTACACCAATATATTTAAAAAGAAAATATGGATAATAAATTAATAAGTATGTGGGATAAACGCTTTCTTAATCTAGCATTACATAAAGCTCAATGGAGCAAGGATAGAACCAAAGTAGGATGTGTAATTACCCAAGGTAAACAAGATAAATACTTTGGTTATAATGGATTTCCACAGAATGTAATGGATACTCAAGATAGATTAGACAATAAAGAAATTAAACATCAACTAGTAATCCATGCTGAGATGAATGCAATTCTATCAGCTAAGGAATCTTTAGAAGGACATACTCTTTATTGTACCCATCCACCTTGTATTCGTTGCGCCTCTCATATTATTAGGGTAGGAATAGAACGTGTTGTTTGTTTAGATAACAAGACTACTGATATAGAGAAACAACAAAGAGAATTAAAACTAACCAGAGAAATATTTAATGAAGCTAGTATTGAATTTGATATTTTTAAGGAATAACCAATGAACATTAATGTATTACGTAGTATGACTACTAGAGAATTAATTAAATTCTTAGAAACAGAAAACTTATTTGAATTAGAAAAATTAATGTTAGAACATTTAATTAAACAACAAATGATTATTGAAAGGATAAGAGGTTATTAAAAATGCCTAAACTAACCAATGCTGAACGTAATGAAATTATTAGCAAAGTAATGTCTAATACTTTTGATAAAAGAGAAAGTATATTAAATGATAAAAATATAGAGTTAGGTGAAAAAATTTTTTCTTTTATTGATAGTAAATATCATATAACAGAAAATGAAGCATTATTAAAAAATTTTTGTAGTTATCATAATGATATTACTGTGGAATTTTCTAGAAAAAATTTTGTTTTAAAAAGTACTGCTAGATTTACAATAGATTTAAATATTAGTAAATATTTTAATCCTGCTATATTAACTTTTAATTTAAAAAAAACTAAAATATTACCAACTAAATATATGTATACCCATTTTGTAGATAAAGAATTACCTTATCCAATAGTACAAGAAATGCTTGAATACTCAGATAATAAATATAATCTGTATAGTGATCAAAAAAAACTATTTAATGAATTAAGTAATGTATTAAAAGGTATTACTACACATGCTCAGTTAAAAGAATATAGCGAACAATTATATAACTATATTCCAACCAAAATAGTTCATCATAATTTAATTAAGTCTTCAGAAAAAATTAATGAACTGATCCAATGTTGTAAAAAAGGAGATTGTCCTTCTACTAAATCTTAAGTACTGAACCTTCCTCCTCAGCCCCCTCAGTACTTAATTTCATGGAGCTGGGCCAGAACCCAGTAAAATCCAGTAAACGGGTGATTCCATTGTTGTTTACTGGTACTAATTTTATAACCAATAAGAGAATGATAATGTTTGATATAATAAATCGATTAAATCAATATGCCCTAGATATTTATAACCATAATAGAGATGTAGGTTGGTGGCCTGAGAATCCTGATGATAGGGATCTATATACTTGTATCCAATTGATCATCACAGAGGTCGCTGAGGCTACTGAGGGAGCGCGTAAAAACCTTATGGATGATCACCTACCCCAATATAAGATGGAGGCTGTAGAGCTTGCTGACGCCCTTATACGGACGTTAGATTTAGTAGGTTATTGGAGAACCAAATATCCTGGTTTTATGATTAAAGCCGCTTCTCATCATAATTTATGTAATACAGCATATTCAGCAGCTAAACAACATCTAGGTATCGTTAAAGCAGTTACTTGGTTAATTGATACCCATGAAGGAGATAAACCTCTTATTTTGCAAGAAGATGTTAGTTATCTAATTGGATCAATAATCAAAGTAGCAGAGAATAGAGGTTTTTCTAATATTGAAGAAATCATGTTAGCTAAGATTAATTACAATAAACAACGTGCTGATCATAAATTAGAAAATAGAGCTAAAGAAGGTGGAAAGAAATTCTAATGAATACACTTGATAATATACTATACGAAAGTATTGAAGAGATAATTAGAAAAAAAGTATTAGAAAAATTAGAAGAACATTCTTGTATTATCAATAATAAAATACATGAATTTCTTACTAAAGAAGAATTATCAAATATTATAAATGAAGCTTTAACATATAATGAAGATGTAAGAAGTTTTATCGCACAAAAAATAATTGATGAACTAAGTAATATACAGCTTAAAATAAAATTAGATTCAGAAGATAATTAATTATGAATACTCAAAAAGAAAAAGTACTAATTAAATTAAATGAACTCATTGATGATATTAATATATTAATTGTTAATACAAGAGATATGCATAAAGTAAAAGTATTAAATGATATTTTACTAAACCTTCTTTTAGCTAGAGATAATATTAAAAATGTATAATACAACTCTATTTCCTTCTTTAGTTTACAATAAATTTGATAAAATAATTTTTGAAGATATAGATAAAATACAATTAAATGAAGATGGTAAACCAATTTGTTTGTATAGGATAAATACTTATCATTATGATACACATATTAAATGTAACTTAATGATAGAAAAAATTGTAGCTTATACTCCCCAAGGTTATTGGTTAGGTTCTCCCGGATATAAAACAGTTAGTGGAAAAGTAGTACCACCAAATAAATCTAGATGGATTAATGCATCAAGTAAGAAACGATATGCTTACCCAACTAAAAGAGAAGCAATTGAATCTTTCCTATTAAGAAAAAAACGCTATGTTATACATTGTGAAAGAAGATTTGGTGTAGCTAAAGAAGAATTGGCTCTTGCACAAGAACTACTGATTTATACATTAGGATAAAATTAAAAATGTATAAATCAGAAGTATATTCAACCAAAGATAAAAATATGTATGCCAAGGTTGTAGTAGATTCTATTGCTAATGGTATTCGTATTACTACTTTAGAATTAAATTACTGGAGAGCTATCCATTCTGAATTTATGACTCATCGAATGTTCTCTCGTAATGCTTCTAGTAGTAGAGCTATTCCAGTAGAAAAGATGATTGGGCAAGTAAAGACTAATCCAGCTATGCCAATTCACTGGGGCAAGAATCAAATAGGTATGCAAGCTTATGAAGAATTAGACTGGATAAAAGGTAAAGCTAACTGGGAATGTGCTGCTGAGAATGCTGCAATGCTTGCTGGTGATTTAAATAGGGCTGGTTATCACAAGCAAATAGTTAATCGCCTATTAGAACCATTTCAATACATCAGAGTTGTAGTTACTGCTACTGAATTTGATAACTTCTTTGCTCTCAGAGATCATCATGCTGCTCAACCAGAAATACAAGAACTTGCTAAATTAATGAAGCAAGCAATGGATGAAAGTGAGCCTACAGAATTACAATATGGTGAATGGCATTTGCCTTATATTGATTTAACTGATGATGTATTTGACACTATCGCTCTTAATTATGGATGGGATGTAGCTGTAGAAATAGCTATTAAGTGTTCTGCAGCTAGGTGTGCAAGAGTTTCATATATGAACCATGATAATTCTAATCCAGATATTGATAAGGATTTAGAACTATACAATATGCTTGCTACTAGACCATTTAAGAATAATAAAATTGAATTTAGTAAAGATGAGCCAGTTCATCTTAGTCCTCTAGAACATCAAGCTACTCCCATGTCCTGTATTAAAACAGATCAAGTTATTTTACTTGATCAGGGATGTACTCATGTAGATCGTAAAGGAACTATTTGGTCAAGTAACTTCAGGGGATGGATACAACATAGGAATCTAATTTAATGAATCATAGACTTGTAGGTAATAAAATAATTCATGGAGACATTATTTCCCCTGATTTAGTTATAGCAACTTTTAGTAATCAATTCTGTAAAGAATATCAAAAACAATTAGTTAATTCTTTAAATCATGGTCATGAAATTCTCATGTTGTATAAACAATATAGGGATAATTTACATATTACAAATGTATTAGAACTTTTAGAAAAAATAGAAAAAGAATATTTACAATGGTCTAGTAACGAATACCAAATTAGAAGAGACAGTATTAAATGAATATTTCACAATTAAAGAAAGCAATTGAATGTACTCTTGAAGAAGATATTCCAGTATTCGTATGGGGTAAACCAGGAGTAGGGAAATCTACTGCTATATTCGATATTGGTAAAGAATATGATGTAGAGATTAGAGATATACGAGCTTCACAGATTGAATCAGTGGATTTAAGGGGCTTGCCTAGTATCGATAATAACGTCACCGTATGGCACGTAGCATCGTTCCTACCAAGCGATCCTGAATCCCAGGGTATCCTATTCTTTGATGAATTAAACGCCGCAGACGAGTCTGTACAGGCTGCTATGTACCAGCTTATATTGGATCGTAAACTAGGAGATTATAAAGTACCTGAAGGCTGGAGAATCCTTGCTGCAGGTAATCCCGGTGATCAGCAAATTACTGATGCTCTATCCAATAGATTTATACATCTATATCCAGAACCAGATGTACATGATTGGTCTAAATGGGCATCCAGTAATCATATTCATCAAGACATAGTTAGCTTTGTATTATCCAGACCTGAACTACTATCTGCTAATCCAACAAATGAAGATGATAATGCTTTCCCATCACCTAGAACATGGGCATATGCATCTAAGCTATATACAAACCATAAAGATAAGTCTGTATTCAATGATTTGCTTAAAGGTACTGTAGGACAAGGAGCTGCTATTGAATTTATTGGACACATTAATTTAGTAGCTCAATTACCTACATTGGATGAATTATGTGCTAATCCAACTGGATATAATTTTGTAGACAGTCCTTCTAAACAAGCTGCTATGTGTATGCTTGTAGCTTATGGAATCGATAGGTCTAATGTAAATGAATTGATGCAATATTTACTTACTGTACCTAAAGAATTTCAAACTTTAGTTATTACTATTATTAACACAACTAAAAATCACTTAATGCAAACATCACAAATTACTAAATGGTGTTTGGATAATGCTGATGTATTTAATGGGTAAATAAAATGATTAATAATGAAAATAGTATGCTTGTAACACTATCAGTTAAATTCTGGTCAGGATATAAACATGATAAAAGTGCAAGTATGCAAACCATTACTGAGCATAAAATGGAATATGGTTCAGGTAAATTTAATAAGAAGCTTCTTCCTAAATTTGTATTGAAACCAATTAAAAATGTTATTAATGAATTTAAAACATTCTTTGCTGATAATACTCTTCCTTATAATGCATTATTGGGTACTCGTATTCTTCCTTCTGATGGATTCATGGAATTTAATAGACAAGTAATTGTTAGTCAAAATAAATTAAATACAGTAGTACAACAATTTAAAAAGGATTATCCCAACTAGTATTGATCAAGCTAAAACAATGTTAGGTGATTTATTTAGTCCTACTGACTATCCTGATATTGATATGATTGAAAAAAAGTTTGCTATTGAAGTAAATTATTATCCAGTACCAGAAGCAGATAGGTTTAATAAAAATATTACGAATACTCAAGTACAAAAATTAAATAAACAATTAGAAACACTATCTACTCAAGCTAAGTTTGATCTAGTACTAAGAACAGAAAAAGCAGTACTTACTTTATTGGATACTCTTAATAGACCAGAAAAGAGAATTTATGAATCTACTGTAATTCATAATATAGATAAAATTAGCGATCAATTAGAACGATTAAATTATGAAAATGATCCACTACTTATTGAAGTAAAGAAATGTGTAGATGAGAATATTAAAGGACTTCGTATTGATTACTTAAAAGAGAGTGCTTCTTACCGTACTAAAACAATTGCTAAAGCACAAACTGTATTAGATCTAGTACGAGAAATTAATGAATCAAATAATATCTGTTAGACAACAATTAATTAAATTACAAAAGTACTATCAAGTATTTGTTAATTTAAATAAAAATAAAAGTTCTTTTGATCATTTAGGTTATCCATTTATTATTATTAGTACTAATCCAGATACTAATGATTTTTCTTTATCTTATCATTTAGAAAAAGTATTGGATAATAAATTAAATAAAGAAGAAGAAAGAATTTTTTTATACGATAACATTATTTGTTGTTTTTTTAGACAACAAGAACTTCAAGTAAGCAAACATATTTTACATGTTACATATATAAATAATCTCCCTATTATTAATTATAAAAATAAAAGACCCAATCTGTCTGTATTACAAAGACTAGTTTATATAATTAATAAAGATTTATTTTATTACAGCCAAAGATTGGAACAAGATATTAAAAATATAGAATGGTTTCAAAATGATTAAACCAATAGTTAATGAGCTACTACTACTAGAACCTTTCTTTGGTTTNTTAGCTTTAAAATTAAAATATATTGANAANCCAGAAATTAAAACTATGGCAGTAGATGGTATTCATTTTTACTATAATCCATCTTTTGTTCGTACTGAAACTAAAGAACATTTAGTAGCTGATGTAGTACATGAACTACTTCACTGTGTATTAGATCATATTACTAGAGGTAAACACCATCAAAAACAAATTAGTAATTATGCTGCAGATTACGTAGTCAATGATTATATTAAAAATAAAACTAACTTTAAATTACAACCTTGGGTTTTATATGAACCAAGATTTAGTAATATGTCTTATGAAGCAGTTTATAAAATATTGCTGGATGAATCAGGAGGAACTCCTGATTCATCATTAACAGAAAAATCAGAAAGACAAGGTACTTTCTTTTTTGATCCAAATAACACTACTGAAGAAATTGGTAATGTAACAGTAAAAGATTATTGGGAAACCAATATTCAAGAAGCTGCTACTATGATGAAAACAATAGGAGCTAAAATAGATTCAAATATTGAAGCTTTAATTAATGCAACTAAACCAGCACAATTACCTTGGTTTAAATTATTAAAACGATTTTTAATTAACGGTAAATCTGGTAGAACTAATTGGCAAATGCCTAGTAGAAGAAATACTATTTCATCTTTCTTCTTACCGGCTAGACATAAAGGAAAATTAAATCATATAGTAATTGCTATAGATACTAGCTGTTCTGTAACGGATAATGAATTTCAACATATTATTGGTGAAGTTAATAAAATAGTATCTGATATTAAACCAGCTAAAGTTTCAGTAATCCATTGTGATACTGATGTAAGAATGGTTAATATATATAGACCTAAAAGTTTCCCATTAAAAGAAGTAAAGATNTATGGTAGAGGAGGTACTGCATTCAAACCAGTATTTGATTACATAGCTGAAAAGAAATTAGCACCAACTTGCTTATTATATTTTACTGATATGTGGGGATACTTTAATTTTACTAAACCAAAATATCCTGTACTTTGGATTAATACAGATTATCCAAATAATCAGGTAGCACCATTCGGAACAACAATAGGTATAAATACGAAATGAAAAAACAAACAGAACAAGAACAAAAATTAAGGAATGAGAATTTAACTCTTAAGGAACAACTAGAAAAAATAAAAGAAATTATTTTAGATAAAAAAGAAGATAAAAAAATTCATTTGCCAAAAAAATAAAATGGAATATATAACTTTTTCTGATGATACTACTAAATTTAAATATGCTATTTTTGTAAAGAAAGCATCTGCTAATAAAAGTAATATTAAAGCTTATTATATTAATCCATTAAATAAATTTGGCATTACAGAAGAAGAAGTAGTTATTATTAGTATTAGTTCTGATACTGATAAATTTAAAGCTCAACCTACTAAAGATAAATTACTTAAAGTAGCTATTGGATTAAATAAATTTGGTATCAAAAATATTCTTGTAGCCAATAGTGAGTTATTTAAATTCTTAACTGGAGTTACTAAAACTACAGATTGTTATGGTGAATTTATTAATGGTAATCTTAAAGGATATGAGAAATCTAATATTCTATTATCCGTAGATTATAATGCTCTTATTTATAATGATTCACTTAAGTTTAAATTAGAACATTCAGTAGAGACATTTGGTAAATATTGTACTCAAACATTTAAGTTACCTACAGATATTATCCATTCAAAATATATCCCAACCACTGCTAGAGAAATTCAACTTGCATTAATGGATTTATGGAACTATCCAGAATTAACTTGTGATATTGAAACTGAAAGTTTACGTTTTGAAAAAGCTAGGATATGTACTATTGCNTTTGCTTGGGATCANCATAACGGAGTAGTTTTTAGTGTAGATACTAAAGAAGAAAAAACTATTAAATTACTTCTTTATATTTTCTTTAGAGATTATAAAGGTAAATTAATTTTTCATAATGCGTTATACGATTGTAAGGTAATCATCTATCAGTTATTTATGCAAGATAGTTTAGATATTGATGGATTAAGACAAGGATTACTTACTTTTAATAATGTAGAAGATTCAATGCTGGTTACTTATCTAGCATTAAATTCTACTCAAGATATTGATCTTGGCTTAAAAGAAAACTCATTTGAATTTGCTGGTAATTATGGTATCGAATTTAAAGAAGATAAAGACATCCATAATTACCCAAGAGATGAGGTACTTACTTATAACTTAAAAGATGCTCTTTGTACTTGGTATGTTTATGATAAACATTATCCAACAATGGTTAAGGATAACCAATTAGAAGTTTATCAAACCATATTCCAACCATCTATTATGCCAATGATGTATATGATGCTCATTGGTATGCCTATGAATATGGATAAGGTATATAAAGCTAAAGAGTCTCTTGAAACAACAATTAAAGATATTACTAACCATCTTAGTAGCAGAAATTCAATACAAGAAACAGTTATTCGTTTAAAAGAAAAAAGATATATAAAAGATTTTAGTGATAGATTTGCTAAGGCTAAAGTTAATCCTAAAACTGGTAGTAAAGATAGAATAAAAATTAAAACATTATCAGATATTTCTGATGAAGAATTTAATCCAAATTCTGATAATCAAAAACAAGTATTACTCTATGAAGTATTTAAGCTTCCTGTAATTAATACTACTGATAGTGGAGCACCATCTTGTGATGCTAAAACACTTGAAGCATTACTTAATCATACTGATGATAATTACATAAAAGATATTATTTCTTTACTTCAAGATTATGCTGCAGCTTCTATTATCTTAAGTACATTTATCCATGCATTTATAGAATACGCTTTTACAAGAGAAAATGGATCAGTATGGTTAAATGGTAATCTTAGATTAGGTGGTACACAATCTGGAAGGTTATCCAGTAACAGTCCTAACCTTCAAAACTTACCTTCTAATAGTAAGTATGGAAAATTAATTAAAGAATGTTTTGAAGCACCTGAAGGCTGGTTATTTTGTGGAGCAGATTTTTCAAGTTTAGAAGATCGTATTAATGCAATTCTTACAAAAGATAAAAATAAAATTAAAGTCTATAAAGACGGCTACGATTCACACTCCCTTAGAGCATATGCTTATTTTAAAGATGAAATGCCTAATATTAAATTAGCAAATGGCAGAAGAGTTTTTCAAATAAATCAAAATAATACTACATATGTTTTATTTGAAGGTGATACAATAATGTTTGATAATGAAATTATATTAATAGAAGATTATTATGAAACACATTGCTAGATTTGAAAATAGATATGGAATTACTAAAGAAGGTAAAGTAATTAACTTAGCTAATAATACAGAACTTAAATTACGTACTAATCCGAATGGGTATCTGATTGCATCTCTAGGAACAGGGGAAGGTGGAAGACATAAACAGCTTAGTGTACATAGATTAGTCGCATTGCATTTTATACCCAACCCCTATGAACATACTCAAGTAAACCATAAGGATGGGATAAAAAACAATAACCATGTAGATAATTTGGAATGGTGTACTGCCAGTGAAAATATTACACATGCATATAAAATAGGTATACGTTCAGGATACATGTCAGCGGATGACAAAGACTTACTCATTAAACGAGTATTTAATGGAGAAAAAATAAGAGACCTAGCTATTGAAATTAATCGAAGAGAAGAATCTCTATCTGCAATGCTACGTAAACGTGCAGCATTTACAGGACAAAGTGCTGAATGGAAAACTAATATGAAACAACGAAGAAAGGAGATGACAATTGCTAACAATAAAGCCAGAAGCAAAAATACTAGAAATAAATAGTACTCAATATGAAGTAAATATTATTAATTCTATTCAAGATACGGAGGGGCTGCTTAGACAAAAATCTAAGCAGCCTACGTTTCGCACTTACCTACCAGGGTACATGGCATACTCTAGTTAAGAACTTAGGGTTATCAAAAGAAGAAGCTCAATCTATAGAAGAAAATTATCATATTCTGTATCAGGAATCTGATAAATGGACTGAAGATAAAATAGCATTTGCTAGAAAAAATGGTTTCCTTGAATGTGCATTTGGTCTTAGAATACGTACCCCCTTATTATTTAAGACAGTAAGCTCTGTTAAGCATGTAGTNTACCAAGCCGAGAAAGAAGGTAGATCTGCAGTAAATGCTGTCACTCAAAGTTGGGGTATGCTTATTAATAGAACAGCTATTGAGGTTATCAATAAGCTAATAAATTCTGATTATTACGATAAGATTTATCCAATAAACACAATACATGATGCTATCTATTTTATCTGCCAAGATGATCCAGAAGTAATTAAATGGCTCAATGATAATCTTATTGAAGCTATGAGATG
>JGI10211J34971_10002386_pt1 | contig 15324 bp, 21 predicted proteins | sample Etolagsediment_FD_34971 | JGI IMG/M metagenome (IMG submission 34971) | reverse complement strand
CCCCCTTAAACTTATTTTGTTGTTACTCCAACAATTGTTGCTTTTGGATTTCTTGCAAGTGCAGTTTCTCTCGCATCTTGATAATCTCGTGCTTCTACTTCTTCGTAGAAAACTTTACCTGCACAATACAATTTCACCAAACAAGTCATCACCAAACACCAGGAATAACTTGCCCCGTAAGAGCATATGCTCCAAGAGCAGCAATAACTCCAAGCATCGCAAGTCGTCCGTTCAGTTTTTCAGCCCTTTCGTTATGAGTTTCAGTTACATGATTTTCCATGTCTTTCTCCGTAATGTACATTTGTGGTTCTTTGGCGAACATATTTTGTCGTCCACCATCTTCAGTTGTAACAGTCATAATATATGAAGTTTTACAAGATTATTGTAGGTCAAAAAGAAAGAGGTGTCAAGCACCTCTTTACATTTTATTTAGATTTCAAGACATAATCGGAATAAATCCGATCATCCATCAAAACTTGAATCCGGCACCGATAGTACCAACAGGAGAGTAGTTATCTACACTGTTGTCAGAGAAGGGGAACTTCACATTTGCAAAAGCAACAAAGTTCTTACTCACACTCAATTCAGAACCAAGAACAGCATATCCACTGGTGTTCTCACCATACATGTTGTAGGTATTATCAGCAGCACCAATAGCGCCACCAACACCAGCACCTGCGTAGACGTTCCAGGAGGCAACAGTAGATCCATCACTCAGAGTACGACGGCCAACAGGGAAGTCAATGGTTGCAGCACCACCCAGAGTGGTTTCGTTGTTATCCATGAAGGAGAGTTCAGGACGCAGAGAAACTGCAACATTATTATCCCACTCATAAAGACGAGCACGACCAGTCAGAGTTGCACCAGCAGCATAGTCATTACCCTTAGGATTGCCATCGGTAGAATAACCACTGAATGCAAGACCAGCATAGTTACCAACTCCAAGTGCTTTGCGCTCAGCAGCAACCTCAAGGGCAGTCAACCTCGGACCATACTCAGCACGAAGAGCAGCAGCAAGAGCGGCGTCAGCAGCAGTATAAAATTCAGTAATGTTTCGGAGGCAGTGATTTGTAAGTGCGGCCATCTGAGCACGGGTCGCAGGTTGTCCTGGGCGGAAGGTTCCGTCTGGAAACCCTTCAGCACAACCATAACGCTCCTTGAGGTTCAGGATTGCTTGATACGCCCAGTTAGTGGGTTGAACATCAGGAAACTGTCCCTGTGGAGTTGCCATAGCAGGAGCAGCAAATGTAGTGGCAGCAACAGCACCAGCAACAATAGAACGAAGTTTCATAAATCTTTTAAAAAGTAAAGGACAATTATTAAGAATTTGTTAATTCTTAATTTCTTATTTAGTATAGCAAGTTACTTAAAGAGTGTCAAGCATTTTCTTGCTGAGATGCGGAACTTTCTGTAACACGACCAAGATATGGATTATAGTCCATCAGTTCATCGATTGGGTAATTAGAACCAGAAGTAACCCAGAAGTTAGAAATTGCCTGATGATTTCCTCTATGAAATGTATCAATATGATCTGGATGAATGCTAGATCCCAGCTCAATTTTATAAAGAAGAATTGGAATTGAATAAGTATTTCCAGAATTGTAAACTAAATCATCGGCAACTGGCCTAGGTTTAACTCCATTATCTAACTTATATTTTTCTCCTCGACAATGAAGATTGATCAATTTTTGTGCATGATGTCGTGTGATCACATAACATGCAGTAGAAAATTCATTTACAAATCTCTTATGAATTTTTACATGAATATCACCAGTACAGATGATTGCTAATTGAACTACATCCCAATCATAAGGGACTCTTGCGATTGCATCTTGCCAAGTAAAGTTCCAATATTGAACCAAATCCAAGTTACAATCATCTTCCATGATAATTGCATAGGGGCTATCAGAAGTTTCATACCAATGCTTTATTGCTTTTAGATGTGAAGTAACGCAACCAACTTCACCTGAAGTCATATTTTCTGGATATCTTCCTTTAATAATATCACTCAGGTCATCTTCTCTACCATCATATGCAGAAATACGATGATAATCAGTAAGTTCCCAATATTTAAATTGATCCTCCATATAGTCCCAACGATCTGGTTGACCATCAAGATTGATTAGATAAATCGGACCAAAGTTTTTAAGTTTATGTGCAGATTTGTTTTTATCTCTAACAATATCCATTAGTAACCCTTTCTATATTTGGTAGATAATAACTTTTCAATATTTTACACCATTCAAACTCTTTTGCATAGTCCAAAATTTCTTGGCGGTGTTGAGCAGAATATTCTCTGTTTTCTATGATCTTTTTTTCAATGTAAGAAATATCTTCTATTCTTTCTTCGGGAATGACAGTAATAAATTTTTTGTCTAGGTCAAGATTTGCAGTTGCCCATTGACTAACAACTACACCAAGTCCTGCAGAAAATGCTTCCATACAAACTAGAGGATGTGCTTCTCCATCAGAAAGCAGAACAAGATTTCCATAATCAGTCAAGTTTTCATAAAGGACTTCTTTATGCCATTCTCCAAGATAATTTTTTGATTGGTCAAATCTATCATCTGCAATATTACCAGCATACCAAAGAGAATCAATACCTTGGAATAAGTATTGTCTTTTTCTATGATCAATCTTTGCGAGATATATTGACTTTTCGGGAAACTTGGGACTTTCAGTAAATCTAAAGTTTTCCACCATCACACCATTGGGATTCAAATAAAGTCTCTCATTTGGAATACCTGCAAGTGTATTGTAGATACCATTAATACCATCGGACAATCCAAAAACATTTGGTTTAATCTGTGCAAACTGGTCAAATACTCTTTGCCGATATCCACCCATCAATTCTGGTCGTTCAATATATGCAAAGTGTGTTGTCACTGCACATGGATATTGAATATATGAATACAATCCAACCCAGTCATCATAATTAATATGAACAAAATCTGGACGAAATTCATTAATCATACTGATGATCTGATAAGGATCACCAACATTAATAATCTGAACTTCATGTCCAAGTTTGTTTAGAGATAACTTCATATCCCAAATTAAAGATTCTACAGCACCCCATCCTTTTGGAGGAATTGGAAGTGCTGGACCAATAATACTAATTCGCATTTGCCTCTAATTTTTCAATGTTGTCAGCATAAAGTTTTACAAGACTTTCCCAGGAGAAATTATCAATTGCAAACTGTCGAATCTCATCACGCATACCAACAGATACTTCTCGATTCTCTTTAATCTTTTCCTCTACATAAGGAATGTCTTCAAGTTTTTCATCAGGAATAACTGTAACAAAAGGGAGATTTTCTGGAAGATCATGAGCAGCATACTTGGAAATAACTACACCAAGACCATTGACCATTGCTTCTTTAACAACTAAAGGAGTTCCATTTTCTCCATCAGAAAGAAGAATCAAACTTCCATAATCAGTGAAATGCTCTCTCTTATGTACATCAGACCATTCTCCAAGATAATTGATACTTGGATCAAAAGGAGTGGCACCAGTATTTTGCCCAACATAATCAATTGAATCGATTGATTGATACAACCACTGCTTTTTACGATGATAAATCTGTCCAAGATACAAAGAACGATCTGGTTTTACTGCTTCACTTCTATAAGTGAATCTCTTGTGATTCGCACCATTTTCGGAAAGAAGTAATCGACTTTCATCTGCACCTGCATTTTTGAATGTCTGATAATCTTTCTTGGAAATACAGAAGACATAATAACGATTGTTATTAATGATCCAATCAAAAGTGCGATCATAACCATCACGACGATGCATGTGTGGTTGATCGATGTATGGATAATGACTACTGATTGCTAGTTTTGCAATATCAGTTTCAGATGCAATTCTGCCCATCAGTGGATGAAATACATCATAATGCAGATGAGCAAATTCATAAGTATCTTCATTTAGATACTTAATAATTTCATCCCAATCTGGAGTATTAACAATTGTTCCTTCATGACCAAGTTCATCGAGTTCTAGTGCATAATCCCAGATTAAACTCTCAACAGCACCCCAACCATCTGGAGGTATGGGCATGATACCTGGACCAATCAAAGCAAGTTTCATCAGTAAAGCTCCTTATAAGCATGAACAAGAGAATAATTAGTTTCTCTAAAGTTGGGTGTTTTCCAAACTTCAGTGAGATTTGTATTGATCGAATAATCTTTACCCAAAACAAAATATGCAATTTGCATATACAGATCCAACCAACCAAATCTAAAGTCAAGATACTTCAGAATATAATCAAATTCAAAATCAATAAAGTCATAGATTTTATGATAATTGTCTAGGAAAGTATTGATGTTATAGATACTACCTCCACCAGCACCATACCAATCAACATTTGGTGTAGCACCATATTTTGTTTTGATGAATTGAAGAAGTGCTGGTTCAATTTTATTTCCAGGAACATCAAATCCCGCACATTCCCAAGTAGGATCAATATTAACTGGATGTTGTGTAAGAACATCATCCTCCATCATGATCATATGACTTCCGCCCTGAGATTTCACATACCTTGCAGCCTCACGAAACATATGAATCCAATGCAAACTTTCATCCTTCGTAAATCCGTAAACTCCAGATGGATGCCCAGAATTTCTACGACCAATCCTCATGTATGAATGGATATAGTTAACATTATATTTCTCACATAGATCAGAATAATCTACTCCACCATCACAGCAAATAGTGTATGGAGCATCAGGATGATACTTTCTAAACTCTTGTAATACAAATTCAGTTGCTCTTTTGTTTTCATATACAGTATGAAAACATCCAAATTTTACAGTCATGCTTCTTTCAAATAGTGTGGATGAATGTCGTCACGATATAACCAGAACCAATGCGGTTCACCTGCTGGAGTAGGTTGCACATCTGGAACCATATCCTTGAAGTCGTAACTAAATGGAGGATTATAAAAACTGAATACAGATGGATCTTTCATACCCACCCATTTTTCAAAATTCATTCTTTCAATAGGACCAAAATCTTCCTTTTCACGAACAAACGCTTGATTAATTGGATGTTGAAGAGCAGAAATATAATCTGCTCTTGCCCACCAAAAGTTGCCACTCATATGTGGCCATGGATCTAAACAGTAATTAACTCCTGTAACTTGATAGGTATCTAACCTATCAAGATTTTCTTTCCATTTGTCGATACAACCCCATTCCATGAGGTGTCGCCAACTATTTATTGCTCGCACTTTACGGTCGGAATAGTGATCTCTAACACCACACATGTGACTAATGCCCTTGGTGTGAAAGTACATTACTTTATGTGCTCTTTCATTTACACAGTCTTCATAGAGATGTTTGAGAGTAAATCCTTCATACTCCTCATCACTATCTCTACAATCTATAATATTAATCCAATCATACAAAGAAACAAACTGTTTGATTCTAGATGCTTGTGGTCCATTAATAGCACATTTTACGGTTGCTACTTCGATAAGGCCAGATCGATATAATCTTTTAATTTGTTCATCGACCATGATTTTCCACAGATCAGTATCTGCAGGAGACCAGATGTGATAATAAACATTTACTCTCATAAAGTTACCATTGATTATTGTCTAATGCTTTATTGTCTTTTGCTAGATGCACCATCTTTTTGGGAAAGTCACAATACTGTTCAAACATTTCTGGAAAGGCATATTCCGGATTAAGTGTATGTGTTTCTTCACGATGAGTTAAGAACCATTTGTTCATATAACTCTCTTCATAATATCTTGCTTGAATATTTTTTTCAACATCATCTTTTGTCCAGGTGTCAATTTGTTCCATCATATCAAAAATATAAGGAACTTTTCCTCCCCACAAACATCCCTGATAGTACACTGACATATCCATAATACTATCATCAATACAAGCATTTGACAATGGATTTATATCATATGATCCTGGATATTGATTATGTGGTTGAAAACCAACTTTATGGCAGGGATGATGAACTCCAAGATATTTTTTGTTATCATCAAAGAAGTCAGAATAACTTATCTCTTCCCAAGCATAAAGGTCAGCATCAATAGACACTAACCAATCACAATCAGAAACACGATCTTTAAGTTTCAACATTTCTTCAAATGTTTTATGATATGTTGTAGGAAAACCATAATGAGGTATTTCCATCTTTACAATATTATCTGGACATCCTTCAAGATCCCCATCAGTAAAAACAAAATATTTTTTTTCTATCTCAGGTACAAAATATTTTTCAAGTCTTTCATACCACTGAGGAAGAAACTCAAGATATTTTTGAGTTCCCCAAAAAGTTATTGCAATTTTCATTTTAAACGATGTTTTGGTTCCCAATCAAAGATTTTTCTAGTTACTGAATTTTCAATATGCAGATATGTTTTTTCTGCTTTTTGATTGATTCTAAGGTTTAAAGATCCACGCTTTGATATTATATCTATTATATCACAAATAGATATACTTTGATTTCCGACTAAGAATAGTTCATGTTGCTTTCCTAGATCAACTTCAATAACTTTTTTTAGAAGATCAACGAAATCATCAATATGAACTAAATCTACTCTCGTTTTAAGATCTGCAAAAATTTCTACAACTTGATCAGTATCTAAGGAGTTTAAAAGTTTATCCACTAATCCATTTACTCTATTTTTAGTAACTTTTGCTCCCCATATATTAGATGTTCTAAGAACTACAGTTTTGCAAGGAAGTTCTTTGAGTATGTTTTCAACATGAAGTTTACATTCTCCGTACAAAGAATGAGGAGATGGTTCAAAATTTTCACGAATAGTTCTATTATGCCCCAAGTGCAAATCACCTGCGGAAGATACAAATACAATCTTACCATTAGGATTCTTTTTTGTATAATAATCAAAAAGTTTTTTAGAATTTTGAACATCACTCTTTATAACTTGTTCAAAATCATCATAAGTATTTCTAGTGGTCGATGACCATGCAAGATGAATCAAACAAGAAGACTCATGCAAATCAAATATATCTGGAACTTCATCTCTATATGAAATTGTGGTCACTTCTTGATCAAATAATTCAAGAAATCTAGACCCTATTAATCCACTACTACCAGTCAAATAAATCATTTAACAATCACCCATTCCTCTGGAATTATATCAGAGGTGTCAAGATGTGCATTATTTGGACCAAACCAAATACTAGGATCTGGAGCACAAACAAGTTTATTAACACTCTTAGATAACCAAGCTCCCCACCAAGAAAAAGTAGAATTTGCAATGATAAAGTCTGTACACAAACTCATCAAACAAAGATCGGTATAACTATCATTTCCTTCAGATACTAAGAATCTGTCATTCTCAAATAGAGATTGTTCTTTACACCACTCAGGATCATCAGAAAAAATAATGACAGTTCTATCACTATCAAATCTTTCTAGACTAGCAGCATAATATCCCAAATCAAGATTAGTATGATTAGAAGAATTTTTTAAAAAGTCGCCACGACGAATATGGAGTGCAATCGGTCGATCAACCTCACTCATCTTATGTTTGCACGGCAATGCAATTTCATTTTTAAAGGTAAAGTCTTCACGAATTTCATCTTGAATATGTTTGAAATATTTTTCAGTTTGAAAATATCCTTGAAGGTTTACCCAATCAGGACAATCATTAAAAATATTTTTATTAAAATTAAATCCATCCTCAGTAATGGTTGGTCGATCTTGATCAATCATCTGAATATTCAGTTGAGTCACATTCTTCATCACAAAAGAATCAAACAGTTCAATCCTCAATTTATTACCCAAAGAATCAATAACTACTTCGTTGTGATATGGAATGCAAAAATTATATCCAAGATTTTTTGCAATTCCACGAAGAGAGGCATATTGAAACATCTGATTTCCTAGTTGTCCCATCCTTCCCAAACAATTAGATCCTATCATTAATCTTCTCCACAATTTTAAGTATTCCATTACACCTATTAATATAAGTGTGGTTTTGTTTTATGACTTCCATTTGATGTAAAATAAGTTCCCTGTTCTCTCGATTACTCATTCCTAGATCAAAAATTTCCTGTGCATCTTCAGAAACTAGTAATGTGTCATCGATAAAATTCTTTAAATATGGAGCATCGGAAACTGTAAGACATCCATAACTAATTGCTTTCATTACTCGACAAGGAACATACCAATTATCTTTTTGTTCTTGTGGTCTGAAGTCAGGAACAAAAGCAGACCTTTGCATCAATTTAATATTTTCTTCTTCTGAAGTTACAACTTTTTGAGGATCATAATGATTAAACTCAAGACCATTATTCTTTACAATCTCAATAAAATTCTGATGTAGTGGGGGAGCACCTGGACGAGGACAATGAATAGTTCCAACAAAATTATATTCATTAAACCTTTCTTTGCTTACAGTATCAATATCAATTTCATCAGGAAGAAGATTTGTTGCCCATGCAAAATGAATAACATTATAAGGTTCTGGTGCTTGTGTATCAAACATCACTCCCTTTTCAATTTCAATATATCGGTCACTCTCATCAAATACTTGCTTATATTCAGCAACTCTAAAGTTTATGAGAGATCTTACTTTGTTCAAATATTTGTTATTCTTAAAAACATCATATGAAAAATAAATTCCACTACCAATAACAGGGCAATTTTGATCTGTTAGTCCTTGATTATCGACGATGAAGATACAATCACTATAATCAAATTCTGAGGTAGTAGGATATTGTTGATCACTAAACCAATAAACTTCACATTCAAGTTTTTCAAATGCTCTTTTCAAAGCCCAATAGATATAAGAATGAGTATTCTGTCCATACAAAGGCCCCCACAGGATAATTTTATGTTTCATTAATAATGTACCTGATAATCAACTGGCATTCTTTTAATTTTATTATTTGCAATATGATGCTTCAAAAGAAGTTCGTTACACCAATATCCATCAACCTCACTTGATTGTCTAATAAGTTGACCTATTTGATTGTAAACTCCACAAAACACATTCATAGTATTTGTAGTTCCCATACCAAACCAATCACTAATCATATTATCAGGTTGATGAAGATCTTGATAGATTAATGTATCATCATCTACCAATATTTCATCCAATTTTAACACTACATGAGGTGAGTAGTCAATTCTATTTCTGATCACTAAATCATATTCAGTTCCAGTTTCTGCAGAATACTGCTCTTTTAAAAGATTTGCAATCATCATACTATAGAACATACTGTGAGTTGTATCTACAATATATTCTTTTGCTACATCTAATCCACCATTAACCTCCAAAGCCCAAGTCCAAGCATGAGTAAAGCATTTATCAGGAAATCCATAGTTGCGATTCCACTTCTTAGGTTTTTCAACCATTATTTTTTTTGGTTGATAATAGTGAACTAACTTATCAATTGCTTGTGGATCTAAACTGTGCGATTCTCTTCCAGGAATAACTGAGTTTGTACTAAGATTATCAGGATCAAACCAGGTATGAATAAAAACATCAACATTATTATGTTGAAGAATTGATTGATTTAGTTTCTGAAATCCAACATCAACAACTCTTGGTTGACCAGATAAACATAGTGCTACTTTCATAGTTCTTTTTTATTGATAAAAATAATATCACTTAGATTGGATTTATTTGAAGGATCTGTAGAAGTATCATACTCATAAAAAACTTCAAAATTTATAGAGTCAAAATATTTTATAACCTGATCTTTGACAAATTCTTCAGAAAATCTAGGGTTACTATTAGGACATTCTACTGATATAAATTTTATTCTATCTAAAACAGATTGTGATAATGATTTTACAATAACCAAATCTTTTCCTTCAGCATCTATTTTTATAAAATGAACCACATCATCTGGAATATTTTCTATGATAATATCATTCAAATTCAATACATCAACCTGACCAAAATTTGAAAATTGATTTGCAATTTCTTTTGGAGGAGAGCATAAAGAACTTGCTTGATCATCTTTACTATTTTTGAAGAAATCTTTTTTTACAGGAGTTTCAACATTATCAACACAAGCATTATAAAATTTTGTGTAATATCCAGAAAATCCACGATCAATAGGATCAATACCAATCGAATAAATTTTCCAACCTTTCACCAATTTATTAAGTTCTACCATAAAAGATGCCCGTGCAGCACCAACATCTACAACATTTATTCTTTCGTACTTAGTAAGTTCTTGAAGTCCAGGTATAAGTGTTGATGTCATTGTATCTCTCCCACATAGTCACTACAAATACCATAACAATTATATGCTTTCATATCTTTAAATTCAGTTTTAAATGTATGAAAAACTTTCATAGATTCTGGCATCACAATAATAGATTTTGGATTATATGATTGACCTGGATATGTCCAGATATAATTTTTACTCGTTAAAGTGTACTTATCTGTATCATGCCAAAAGTAATTATATCCACTTGTATTGGCAGAGAATTCATAAAGAGCATCAATATTCTTACAATGAATCCATAATTTGTCGATATTCTTTGCCAACCAAAACATGTTGATTAGATAATCTGGTTTATCATGACCTAGAAAAAATTGTTTTGTTTGCGGAACAAACCAAATATCAACTTCTACATCAAAACCGTTTTTAATTGCTTCTTCAATATACTCTGGGTTATTTTCATCTAAAGGATTGGGCCCTTCAATATTACCTCTATGTGCAATTAGTTTCATACCATATACTTGTCAGAAGGAATAGATGGCCATCTTACGATAATTAATTCAGAATCTTCAAGAAATTCTACATCAGATATTTCATTAGGTTCATAAATCCACATATCTCCCGAAGACATGACTTTACCACTGACTTTAAGTTTACCAGTTACAATATAATTTAATTCATTTGTAACTTTATGGGTATGTGGAAATGTTTCACACCCCTTTTTATGTTTGTGATGTGCTACTTCAAAGAATGGATTTTTGAAGATAGAGGGTTGAAAATCACCAACAAACCATCCTGCTTTGAAATCTTTAATGTTTGCTTGTTTCATCTCTCTAATTCCTGAATACGAACCTGATGACGACCACCATCAAAACTATGAGTTGAACATAGTTCTAGATACTTATCCAGTTTTTCAATAGTAAAATCTTTGGCAGGAATCGCAAAGAAGTTTGCACAGTTATGTCGAATGGCCATTTCCATTGCAAACTCATCATAAATCAATGCAGAACGAATACCTTTATATTTGTTGGCACAGATATTTACACCTTGACCAGTACGACAGAATCCAAACCCATAATCACAGTCCCTTTCAGCAATTGCCTTAACTGCTTGTGCAATATAATCACTATAATCACAATCCTTGTTCAGGATCGTACCAAAATCAATATATTCTAGATTGTGCTTTTCAAGAATATGTTTGAATTCTTCCTTTGCTTCAAAACCAGAATGGTCTGAGCAGATTGCAATTGGTTTATCACCAATCTTACGAATTACATTCTCTTTATAAAAATGGAACTCATCAGGTGTTCCAAATACATGCATCTTATCTACTGATGATGTGACAATTTTTTTACCATCACCAATAAGAAGATTATACAAAGGTGCAATATAGAATTCGTTTTTAGTTCTAATATCCTTTGCAATCATTTCTCTTGCATACTTACAGAAATCAGAACCTTTTTTGAATCCATAGATTCCCACACAAGCATTGGAACTAATTGCTTTTTTCTCCGCAGTTCTTTTTACATATCCATCATCACCAACATCTGCATAACTATAGTTTGCTGAGTTTGACTTAAAGGTAAGAAGAAGACCATCCGCATCCAAATCGTTCATTGTACTTGGATCAAATACTGGACGGAACTCAATATCCAAGGTATGAATTATAAGAGGTGCATCATTATCAATATAATCTTCTGCATAAAGACAACTACAAACTGACCCATCAGTAAGTCGATCTAGAATTACGATTTTAATATCATCACCAAACTTTTTCCGTAGAAGTTCATCAATGTGAAAATTATATACTGTCTCATCTCTGACTACAAAGATGAGATTACAATCTTTATAATCTAAGCAATCCAATGAAATATCAATTAGATGTCTGTCTTTAATATTAATTAATTGCTTTGGTACTTTGAATCCTTCTTTAAGAAATCTACTACCAAGTCCCGCCATCGGAACAAGAACATTTGTTTTCATATTGAATTCCTAATAATTTCAGTTGTCTTTAAATGAGCAAATTCAATCCAGTCTTGAATATTACCGTTTCCTCCTAACAATTTATACAAGAAGCAAGAAGCAAATGTATCACCTGCTCCAAGAACATTGACATCATTAAGCAATAGTTCTTTTGGCAATTTATAAAAAAATTGTTCTTCTCCATTTGATACTACACTTCCAGAAGAACTATGAAGTATTACATATCCTCTTATAGAAGTTGTATAATCATTAAAGTCACCATCAATATCCTCATCAGAAATAAAAAGATAGTCCACAAACTTAAGTAGATTTTTATTTACAGGTTTGCCCGGACATACATCTGCAGTAACTATGCCATCAAGTGTTGGTATAAACTTGGTGTTGGATATTTCATTCAAATAAACCAAATGATGAATTTTAGAATCAAATACTTTTGCCTCATATTGCTCAAGATTCAAAATTGCTTTTGAATACCTTTGTGCTGCTAATCTATCGACATAAATCAGTGCTTGGCCAATATCAATTGGAGAAAGTCCAATGTTTAATGATGAGTCAAGTTGTAATAAGGATTTCCAAACATTAGCCATTGATCCTAAACTTTTCTTTTCAGAATTTCCATCTAGGATTGTATCAATTGTTAAATGACCATAAAGAGAAATATCTTTCATTAAAATTTTTCCTTTAAGTCGAGTTCATAAATTTTAGTCATTACTTCATCATAAGGAATGGTTGGAATCAATTTTCTATCCTCAAGATCTTCAAACAAATACATCACAGCATTTTCTCCACCATTACAACGAAGAACCGAAGAGATATTTTGAAGAGTTCTTGGTGAGTTTGATACACAGTATGGATATCCAACTTCTTTCATTATACCATAATCAAACAGATCATCACCAAGATAAACAACTTCTTCTGCAAAACAATCATAATCTTCAAGAATTTCTGCAAGATAATTTACTTTATCTTTATGAAAACCTTCTCCACGATTTACTACTACAGGAAGATTTCTATTCTTAAGAATCATTTCATTATAAGGATCTCCAGTGATAAAAACTACTGGAATACCAATAGCACGAAATCTCTTAATGGTAGTCCAATCTTTGTCACAGAAAAGTTTAAGAACTACTTTACCATCACGATCATAATATTTGGTGCCATCAGTCATAACACCATCAACATCAAGAATTACAAGTTTAATCATAGGTTAAAAGTTTCTTTAATTTCTTGGATGAGTTCGGCATTGTTCGATGCAACACCAAGACCAAAAGAGTTGATAAAATTAACTTTTGGAACTTCTAGTTGTGAAAAGAAAAGTCCAGCACCATCAGGATTTGAAACAGTATCATGAAATAGAATTACACCATCTTCTTTAACTAAAGGAGCCCAGGTGTCGCAATCATGTTTACAATTATCATAATCATGAAGACCATCAATGTGAAGTAGATCGATCTCCTTATCCCAGGTCTTTGCCACATCATCAAAATAACCTTTGATAATTTCAAGATTATTGAGTCCAAGTTTTTCTTTAACTGACATTACAAATTGATAGTCATCGTCTTCTCGTGGGCCGTGTTTGGATACATCAAAACAGTCAATACCATAAACAGGATTTTCTTGGCACATTGCCATCAAAAATGCAGAGTATCCATAATCAACCCCAAGTTCAACAGTAACTTCTGGTTTAATACGATTAATTAACCACTCTACAAATGCTCTGTGACTTATAGGTGGATAGTTCCATCCAGAAGGAATGTTTCCAAGAATATTTTCAGTTTCATTATCAGGAAGATTTAAAACATATTCTTTAAATTTATCTTTCTTATCTTCAACCCAAGAAAAATTTTCAACCATTAATTTGCTCCTTAATCCAATTATAAGTTTTACAAATACCCTCTTCAAGTTTCATAGAATAGTCCCAACCAAGTTTTTCACGAATCAAATCATTGTTAGAATTACGACCTCGAACACCAAGAGGACCATCAATATAAATTTTCTGAACTTCTTTTCCAGCAACTTTGGCAACAGTATCCACCAGTTGATTAATTGTAACCATTTCTTCTGAACCAATGTTTACAGGTCCAATAAAGTCACTATCCATCAATCGGCGGGTTGCTTCAATGCATTCATCAACATACAAGAAAGATCTGGTTTGTAGTCCATCTCCCCATACCTCAATTGCACCTCCTTCTTGAGGAAGATATGCTACTTTGCGACAGATTGCTGCAGGAGACTTTTCTCTTCCACCTTTCCAGGTTCCTTCTGGTCCAAAAATATTATGATAACGGGCAACCCGAACAGGAATATTATAATTGCGGCTGTAAGCAAAGTAAAGATGTTCACTGAATAGTTTTTCCCATCCATATTCAGAGTCTGGGTTTGCTGGGTATGCAGATTCTTCACGGCAATCGGGATTATCGGGATCAAGTTGGTTATGTTCTGGATACATGCAAGCAGAACTAGAATAAAAGATTTTAGTCTTATTTAAACAAGTTATCTCATTCCATTTGCGTTGCTGCTCAAGAACATTTAAATTAATAGATACTGAATTGTGCATAATATCTGCATCATTTTCTCCAGTAAAAACGAATCCTGCTCCTCCCATATCGGCAGCAAACTGATAAATTTCATCAAATGGTTCTAGAAACTTATCTACAATTTGTGCATAAAAATTGCCGTTAGTTCCAGCATAACGAATACAACGATCAACAAATTTTACATCACGAAGATCGCCAAGAATAAATTCATTTGCTCTTGTAGTAGAATATTCTGGATACTTAAGATCAACTCCTCTTACCCAATAACCTTCTTCACGAAGTCGTTTTACCATATGACTTCCAATAAATCCACCAGCACCAAGTACCAGTGCTGTTTTCTTATATTCACTCATAAGTCCAATACTTGTGTATAGTATATATTATAATAAAAAAGGAGAGTTTATGCAACTCTCCTCTAAAGGTCTTAGGCTCGCCACTTGCTCTTTAACCTGAAGCAAGAAACAGAGCGGGAGTATACTCCATCCGCACCACCAATTTTTTAGAGAAGTTGGAAACTCATTAAGGGGTCATAATGACTCCACCAGGGTAAGTTTTAAGTCATTCCAAGACTCGGGAATGAAGGGGATACTTCAACCGACCAGGGCTAGTTTAACGATACCGAGTCCTT
>JGI10211J34971_10002384_pt1 | contig 15329 bp, 15 predicted proteins | sample Etolagsediment_FD_34971 | JGI IMG/M metagenome (IMG submission 34971) | reverse complement strand
TCAGGTGTCCAGGACACGCCGTCAGCCCCATACACCACTTTGGCGATCTTGTCAACCCGATCTCTGAGCTTCATCTCAAGAGGATACAGGAATTTAAACTTCGGCTCCTCCTCACAGGCCTCTTTCACCACATCGGCAAATTCCAGGGCTCCATCGCCACCATCGGCCCAATGCGTTGAAAGGGCAACTCTTGCCCCGGCATCTTCAGCGGCCTTCCTGACCATAGCGATCTCGTCCTTGGTATCGGTATAAAAGCCATTAATGCATACAACCGGATTAATCCCTGACTCTCTGATGGTATTAATGTGGTGCACCATGTTGGCAAGACCCTTTTCAAGGAGTCCAAGATTTTCCTTCGTATACTCATCGGCAAGTTTCAGTCCTGCTACCACCTTGGGGCCACCTCCGTGCATCTTCATTGCCCTTATAGTGCTTGTAAGAACTGAAACATGAGGTTTAAGACCACTGAAACGGCATTTGACATTCCAGAACTTCTCAAAACCTATATCAGCGGCAAAGCCACTCTCTGTAATATGGTAGTCAAACATCTTGAGACCAATGCGGTCGGCAATAATAGAAGACTGCCCTACTGCGATATTGGCAAAGGGACCGGCATGCACCATGCAGGGCTGATATTCGGCAGTAGACATAAGAGTAGGATTGATGGTATTCCTCATCCATGCAGTCATGGCACCACCTACTTCAAGATCACCAGTCGTGACTACATTTCCGCTCTTGTCAAAGGCAACGGTAATCTTATCGAGCCTTTCCCGTAGATCCGCAAGGTCCCTAACAATAGAAAGAATGGCCATGAGTTCAGAGCCTACAGCGATCCCGAATTTTGACTGCATGGTGAAACCATCCATCCTTCCGCCAAGGCCGATGATAATATTCCTGAGGGCCTGTGCGCAAAAGTCCATGATCCACCCCATCTCAACCCTGGTAGGATCGACATTCAGGCGACGCATTTTTGTAAGCCTTTGTAATTGTTCATCATTGTAATTTCTCTCATGCTGCATCCTGGCAGTCAGTGCAACCATCGCCAGGTTGTGGGCATTTATAATATCATTGATATCTCCTGTTAGACCCATAGAAAACTCGGTGAGGGGGATAAGTAATGCATTTCCACCACCAGCAGCAGTTCCCTTGATATTCATAGTTGGCCCGCCAGATGGTTGACGAAGGCAGCCACCTACATTCAGGCCCCTCTTGCCCATACCTTCCATCAGGCCCATAGAAGTTGTACTTTTGCCTTCCCCCAAGGGTGTTGGGGTGATCGCAGTTACCTCTATGTACTTGCCATCTGGTTTATCCTTTAATCGGTCTATTATCTTTAAAAAATCCAGTTTGCACAATCTACCCATTGGTAGGATTTCATCCTTCTGGAGACCTATCTTTTCTCTCCATTCATCCGGTGTTGGCATATTCTCTTCCGCTGCTTCTGAAATCTGCCAATCACTCATCTCAACTGCATTATACGCCATGTAACTGCCCTCCTATTTTATTAATTATTAGAAAGATTTGTAAAAATATGCTTAATTACCTTATTTACATTACAGACTATATATGTTCTTATCATCACCTCCTTTTGTCAAAAAATATGGTTAGACTTTTTCTGCCTTGAGAAGGCCATTTTTGGATACTTCGGTGATCCTCTTGCCATAGTGAGGAATTAACATCAATTATTAGTAAAAAGGAACCTGAATATGATTATGATTACTCCGTAATGTACCTATTATTTATGTTGGCTGTTGTCAACAAAAAAAATGAAGGCGTTTGCCTGATATTCACTCACAAGCCCCTTCATTTCTAACTTGATGCATACCATATTAACATACAAAACACAAAGCCATGTGGGGGTATGCTAAATCCCTTTTTTAGTTTTTTTATACTGCAATGGAAGACAGGTGAATGAAAATCAACAAAGAACTATTCAGAAAATTTGAGAAGATCGTAGGCGAGGAATATATATCAAAGGCAGAAGTAGCGAGAGTATGCCATGCCTATGATGCAACCAAACAGAGGTCTCTACCTGATGCGGTTATACGGCCCAATTCAGCTCAGGAAGCATCACAGATACTGCAATTAGCGAATGAAAGGCGCATACCGGTATATCCGGTGGGCGCTGCATCCGGTATGACCGGTGGGGCTGTGCCACTCCATGGCGGAATATCACTGAATATGAATAGAATAAACAGGATAATAGAAATCGATGAGGCAAATATGATCGGCACAGTGGAGCCGGGTGTCATAGTTGCCGATTTTCAGAATGAGGTAGAAAAATTGGGCCTATTTTATCCTCCAGATCCTGCCAGCAATACGTTTTCAACTATGGGTGGTTCCGTCGCAGAATGCTCTGGCGGGCTACGAGGTGTGAAATATGGCGTTACAAAGGACTATGTCATAGCATTGGAAGTCGTGCTGCCCACAGGAGAGATAATACATACCGGTTCCAAGGCACTAAAAAGCGTCACAGGATATGACCTGACCAAACTCTTTATTGGCTCTGAGGGAACACTTGGCATTTTCACCAAGATAGTTGTCAAACTCATACCACTCCCGGAAAAAATCGAGACACTATTGGCTCCTTTTAGGAGTATAACAGATGCGACAGATGCGGTATCATCCATTATAGCCTCAAAAATTGTGCCGCGGGCATTGGAGTTTATTGACGAGGAGGCTATCAAGGCCGTTGGACGGTATACAGGTTCTGACAGTATCAAGGAAACCAAAGCTATGTTGCTCATCGAGGTAGATGGTTCTGTTGAGACAGTACACCGGGATGCTTTGCGTATTATGGATATCTGTAAAAATAATAAGGCCTTTGGCGTAAGGAAGGCAGAGACCGAGGAAGAAGTAAATGACCTCTGGTCTGTGAGACGTTCAATATCGCCAGCACTCTATACTATTGGTAAGAAAAAAATAAACCAGGATATATGTGTCCCGCGGAGCAACCTGACCCGAATGTTGAATAAAATATCCGAAATTGGCACAAAACATGATGTTAAAATCGTCAACTTTGGGCACGCTGGCGATGGCAATATACACATCAACATCCTGATTGATCCCAGCGTGCCTGAAGAGATGAGACGCGCTGAGGATGCTGTAGGCGACATATTCAAGGAAACAGTCAATCTTGGTGGTACATTATCAGGTGAGCATGGCATTGGTACTACCAAGTCAAAATATCTTTCCCTTGAGGTTAAGCCACGGGAATTGAAGCTTATGAAAGATATAAAAAACTTGTTCGATCCTAATGGAATCCTTAATCCAGGTAAGATATTCCCTCCCGCAACCTGAAAGTATACCTACCGAAGCTTAGCCTACAACTGATGGGAATCGAGCGGAGATTACTTCATCGCAAAGGCGCACAGGATTGCACCCTAAGAAGTCCACTCGAAAGAAGCGCTGAAATTCTCTTTATCGCACAAGTATATATTGTCATCACGGATAGCGGAACCGTTGAAAACTGAATCGAGGTAAAGGCATGCTCATCATTGTTACCGCTGCCGTCTATTCCTTCACGCCGAAGGAGGCACCGTCTTCAAGGCATCCACCCGGGATGAACGGAGCATGTGAGCCATGCCGATGGTTTGAAGCGCCGATAGAAAAAGAAAGAACCCGATCCACCCTGGGATGCCCAGGAAGAGCGGTTTTATACGGTCCCACGCCCAAAAATCCATTCCCAGAATGAACAGAGCGACCATCCAGTAAACATAGCGATTGGTCGCCCATTTCGGAATATAGATGTGGAGACGACCCGCTCGGCCCAACAGCATCAGGTGGGTTAAGACATAGATCAGGAATGTACCGCACATGACCCATACTATCGGGAGGAACGGGCCTGGAGTGAAGCGATTAAAGTAGAACAGCAACATGAGGCCTTCACCGGTCAGGATCGATAAGATGGCTGGCAACGGGTAGACACGCTTCAGATAAAGCCCGAAAATGACCGTTGGAAACAGGACAGCAAGACCTGTGAAGGTCTGGGTAGCGATCTGGAGGATGGTCGCAGGTGGTTTGTAAGCGAAGAGCAGGCCTGCGATGCTGAGAAATACGACGAAAGCCCGGCCGCTGATGCTGGTTTGACTTTTTTCCTTTCCGGTTATGGGTAGAATATCTCTTGTAAAAATGGAACTCAGGGTCAGCAACTGGGAGTCCATGGTCGACATGAGGGCTGCCAGGCCGGCAGCGAGAACCAGAGCAGCCATGAAATCGCCTGAAATCAATGTCAGGGTCATGGGCAGGATCCGGTCGGCCTCTTTTCCAACGAGAACCGGGTATGTCAGGTGGCCCATGACACCCACGGAGATGGGCAGAAAAAAGACCACCGTGCAGATGAGCGGATAGAAAAGCATGGTTTTGGCAATGGCATTCGGGCTTTTGGCAGCGAAAAATCTTTGAAATAGCTGCGGGAACATGGGATCGCAGAAAAACCAGAGCATGATGTAGCTGAACCAGATTCCGTAGGTGTATTTTCCGGTTCCACCTGGTCTTGAAAACAACTCCGGGTTTGAATAAAGAAGCTTCTGATGCGCTTCGACGAAGCCGCCGTGATGATGGGCAACGATGACCAAGGAAGCCATCAGCAACAGGAACATGACCCAGCCTTGAAACAGGTCAGTCCATGCGACTGCCCGGAGTCCGCCCCGCAGAGTATAGAGAAGGATCATGACGGTAACCAGAATGCATCCGTAAAAATAGGGTAGCCCGACCAATGCTTCCAGGGCATAGCCTGCGGCCATGGGCTGAAGAGCCAGATATGGGATGGTGAATATGATCATCACCAGGGAGAAGATAAGTGACAACGTCGGACTCTTGTAAATCGCCTTTACCAGTTCAGGCGGCGTCACCACACCCTGCTTTCTGCCGACTTCCCATATCTTTCGCCCTAAAATCCAGAATGTCAATGCCATAAACCCGGTTCCGAATCCCATGATCGGAAAGAATGCATAACCGTCTCTGTAACCCGCACCAGAGGTGCCGAACACCGTAAAGGCCGAGAAATTTGTGGCCACCATGGTGCCCAGCAGAATCAGGGTTCCGAGCTTGCGATCTGCAAGAAAATATGTTTCTGGAGAAGATTTGAGTTTAGTTCGGGCGATAAAGCCGATGGCGAGAACTATCAGAAAGTAGGTGACTAAAACAGAAAGTTTAATAGCCATTGATTCACTCCTTTACTTAAAGCCTCGCATCCTTGAATTCGAAGAAAGATGCAATATGGTCATCTGCACGGAGTAAGAAATGCGAAACTTGAGTCTCTTACTAAAAAAGCCATCTCGACCCAAGGCCGGGATGGCTTTATCAAGCCTGGCATAACCTTTTACTAAATGAAATGATAAGAATTCCCTTTATAGGAGGGGTTGTATAGGATAAAATAGCCTTGCATGTCAACAGAAAAGTTGCCACAAAATATGCTCTTTGTGAGTGAGGCTATAGAGACAGGGCGTGTGCCTGCCCGCCATCGCTCTCGCTCAGGCGAGGCGGGCGGGATGGGTGTCAAGGGCAGGGAAAGATATCCTTACCGTGATGGAATGTATTGGATGTTGCTTCGTTTTTAGCTAAATCTGGATCTATATACAGATTATCCTTACAGGGCGATGCCTGAGAATCTCTGGCCCAGTTCTTTCGATATTTTTTTGAGTCATCTTCCGGTTTAAAAATACACTTATAAACCAATCCTGATTTTTTTTGTGTCACTTGCCTCGTGAAACATTACAATAATACCCATAGTATCTGACTCCCGCTCAGCGGTATTCACCCTTTATCAGGACATCTGATCACATGGCGGCAAACCACTCTAAGAAATCGCAAGCTTCCTCCTCACTGACAAATATCTTATTGAAGATTCATCTTAAAATGTGTAAAAAATACAAAATTATGAGAAGTTTAATTGGTGTTCTTGATAAAATTTAAGGGATGTAATTACATGGAGTAATGGTGAAAACAAAAAAAAAGATGGCTATTATTTCCAGCTATTTTGCTGGCGAGACCTATGGACTTCTTGGACCTCAGATGGCTGCTACTGTTATCCAGGAAAATACACCCTATAATTGTATTGTGATAGCTGTTGCACGGGAGGATGATAAAGCCCATCTCAAGAGAGCTCTCGCTGATTATTTCGGCGTGGAAAGGCCGATAATCGGCTTCTCAACCCTGAGTGGCCGAAAAGATCTTTTTTCCTTTGCCAAGGAATGTAAGGCCGAAGGCGCTCTCACCATCCTGGCAGGACCCCAAGCCGATGTGGACTATCTGGGAGAAAACAATTGCCAAGAGCATCCTTATCGATTTAAAGGTCTCACAGAAAATTTCAGCTTCTCTTTGCACGGACCAGCAGAACAGGCTGCCTATCTTTTGCAGCATCTGGATAACAATGCATGGAAAGACACCCCCGGATTGCTCTATGTGGATAAAAATAACAGAATTATCCAAAACCCAAAAGATACATGGGAGGAAAAATACTTACAAAAAGTACACTGGAATAACATATACAGGATAGGAAAATCAGGACTTGTTTCTCATGCAATAACTACCGGGCAAATATTGCAACAAATAGGGTGTCCTTATGCAGCACAAAAAAAATTGGTCGAGATAGACTACCCCGCAGTCATAGAAGGTATCAATACACAAAAAGTAAAACTTCCCTTAAAGGGGTGTAGCTTCTGTGACGTAGCAGTCGATAAGGGCTTTTATGGACAATTAAATAGCACAACAGTTTTTGAGCAAATCAGATGTCTCCCAGAGACAACTGAGGGCAGAAAGATCCCTTTTGAACTTATCAATGAGAATTCCATTCTCGGACTCTCACATTTGTTACAGCACACCAGAGAGAATGATATAAAGCTCTCACAGATCAATCTCATTGTGCGGGCAGACTGGCTTTTAATGAGTGAGAAAAAGTTACGAAGCGCCCTGATGCTTGCACAACAGTTAGGGGTGAGAATACTGCTCTCTTCAGTGGGATTTGAGTCCTTTGACGACAGAATACTGCGTAACCTTAACAAAGGGTTGAATGTAGAGACAAACCTTCAGGCGATACAGTTGATGCGGCAGCTAAAGAAAGAATTCCCATTGGTTTGGGGATACGCCAGATCTGAAGGTGCCATCCATGGCTTTATCCACCCTACCCCTTGGGATACAAAAGCAAGTTCTGCTAATATCCAAAGGGTTCTCAGCCTGCACAATCTTCCCCCTGATATCCTGCCTGAACATAGTATCCCTCTCATTATCCATCATGCCTCAGGATTGGGGGATTGGATCAGAGAGGTGGAGCGAAGAGAAGGGGTGCAGTTTAAAAGATACGGCTCGACCATCGGCTGGTGGCATGAGGGGGATAGATTCACTATATAATATCTTCTAATTCCCGATCAAAAAGCAAAATCACTCCTTACAATCTCCGTCTCCATCCTTCTGGAAAAACTCCCATTTATTTAGGAATTCTCCCTATGAAAATGAACCCTTCCCCCTATGGACAAATCAAATAAATCCAGAGATATTATTTTATAAAAATAAGGGAATTGGCCTTGAAAACAAGCTTCTTAGATCTCACAAAGCTGATCAGAAGTATTCAACGTGCTGAAGGAAACCCTGATTGTTTCCGCAGAGGACAAGGATATTGTGACCAACTGAAATGTCCTTGGCGAAAGTACTGTCTGGAAGGCCATCAGATTACCGATTCAGAAAAAAGATAAATGGTGGATAAAATAGTTATCATAGTCGATCAATCTGAAGGAGATGGCAGTCTGATTGCCTATCTCAAGAGGCTTTTTGCTGACTGTGATATCTAGATTATTTTAAGCTGGGACACAGCTTATGAGGAGATGAGGTTCAATAAAAATAGGAATTATGAAATTTAATAAAGGGGTTTACCTTTATAATTCCCTACAGATTGCTGGAGGGATATTTGTTTTAGGAGATACTGGAAGATACGATGAATAAAATCCTTATTGTGGATGATGAGGAAGCAATCCAAATACTTTATGCAGAGGAACTCACTGAAGAGGGATACAAAGTAATGACAACTAGTGACGGCTCACGGCTCCTGGAAATTATCGGGCAAGAGAGGCCCGACCTCATTGTGCTGGACATTGTAGTGGGCGAATACAGTGGCCTTGATCTTCTCCAAGATATACGAAGCACCTACTGCAATCTTCCTGTTATTTTATGCACAGCTTATTCAACCTTTAAATATGATCTGAGGTCGATTGCTGCCGCCCACTATGTGACCAAGAGCTCAGATTTAACGGAACTAAAACTCAAAATTAAGATGTCCATCAAAGGCAATAGGCAATTCCAGCCAAGAAAAACGCTTAACCAGGTACAGGAAATGCCTGAGTACTGGTAGTACACGCATACACCATTGTGTGGTAAGGGCTCTGATCCCTGGGGCTATGCTGGAATTTAAAGGGGGTGAGATTATGGCAACAAACTTTAGAATCACCATGAATCGAACAAAGGATAGCTTGCACCTGAAATTAATGGGTGATTTTGATATCACTTCTGCACACGAACTCCTCGATGTGCTGAAGAGAAATCTGAATGGTGTGTATAGAGTGATTCTTGATACCGATAACCTGGAGAATATTTATCGTACGGGCAGGGAGACATTTCGAAGCAGTCTTTCGGGCCTAAACGCGTATCCCCTACATATCGAGTGTACCGGTGAAAATGCCGGGCGCATCGTACCAGAAAGAAGCTTGTTCCTAAACCTACATAGTCCGAACTTTAAAAAAAGAAGAGTGTAATAAACATCGTATTATGGCGTTGGAATTGAAAATAGCGGGGGTATAGAAAAATCATCATGGCAACAAACTTTAGGGTAGCTGTCCACAGAAACAGCGAGAATCTGCACTTGAAATTGATGGGCGATTTCGATGGGATTTCAGCCCACGAACTACTCAACATCTTGAAAAAAAGGGGTACTCACACCTCACGAATATTTATACATACCAGTAGCTTAAAGGACATACATCCTTTTGGAGTGAACGTATTTCACGATAATCTTGGTATTATAAACGGTCGATCCGTGAAACTTGTATTTACTGGTGAGAATGCGTCTCTATTAGAACCAAATGTAAGTTAATTTTTAACAGTACGATGAATGAGGCAATAATTATTTTTTATTTAATGTGAAAACGCTGGTGCCTATGAAATTTCCGATTTCTATCGTCCGTCCAAAGAGGTTGCCATTTTCTCTGATATCGAAGCGGAGGATATCAATAAAAAAGACAGAGCGGAAGGGTAAAATAGGGACCGAGCAAGAACGAGTAAGAAAAAATCAAAGTCATACCAAGCTTATTGGCAACTTTTTAATTCTTAAGAGACCGATTGGTATTCATACTGTGCAACTGACAAATAAAAAAGAACATCTATTAGGTTTCTCAAATACGCAAAACTGCTGCCGGTGCCTTCAGGGCAACTGTGCACGCCGGGATAGAAATTGTATAAAAAATCCAGGTATTGCAGCACAACTTGTAAGTGAAATAAATGAAAAAGTCGCATCTAATGTAATCACTCATGCTCTGCTATGTGCCAACGAGAAAAAACGTTAAACAACATAAACCAGGGTAATAATGTTAAACAAAGGGAAAAAGGATACAATGACAATATCTGTTTTAGACCAAATATGTAACCATCTTCAGGTATTAGGGTATAAGACCTCTACTAAGGTTGTCCAGGATGATACAGTGATAATGGCTACTCATCACCATGGAAGGCATTTTGCGCTCAGAAAAGTTAATGATGGGCTTCTATTTACCACTATTTTTCACAGCAATGGTTTTGCAGAGAAAAACAGAGAAGGGTATCTCAATTTCATCAATGCAATGAACCAGGATGTTACCGTTGCTCGTATCTATACAGATTATGATGCTGACCTTATGTTTGAGGCATGGCTACCTTATAAGTATGAAGAGGCCGGTTTTAACAAATTTTTGGAATTATGGAATTACGATACAGTTGAACAACTGCTTGAAAAGGCTTTAGAGGCAAAGAAATATTTAATATAGGCCTCAGCAACTTGAAAGCCTATCACAAAGTAATAGATTTGAGGTTTATTGTATAAAATTTAAAAGAGGAGATCTGCACAATGGCAAAAGGAACAGTAAAGTGGTTTAATGATACTAGGGGATATGGTTTCATCAGTGAGAGTGATGGTAATGACATATTTGTACATTTTACATCTATCCTTTCGACAGGATTCAAGAGCCTCTCTGAAGGTGATGAGGTAAGCTTTGAGGTGGAAGAGGCTGAACGAGGACTCAAGGCCAAGAATGTGATTAAGCTTTAATGTAAAACAATAGACTGTAACTGCTGACATGGTTATCAAATTGACATCTTTATCACGCTGTCAAGGCAAAGAAGCTTCTTATCAATAAAATATCAGAATCATATCTTTGATACTGTTGGTTGGTTATGGGAGCTAAGCATGGAAATGGATCTTCCAAAAAACTACCGGCCCTCAGAGGATGAACCCTATATGAATCCGGAACAGCTTGAGTATTTCCGGCAAAAGCTGCTTCTGTGGCGTGCAGAATTAATGCAGGAATCAGGGGAAATTTTAAGCCTTGTGAAGGAAAAGAGCCAGAAGGTGCCTGACGATGTTGACCGGGGGGTATTGGAGGCTGACAATATCCTAAAACTAAGAACCGGCAGTCGATACAGCAAGCTCCTTCACAAAATCGACGAGGCTTTAGGGCAAATTAAGGTGGGTGCGTATGGCTACTGTAAGGAAACAGGAGAGCAAATTGGGATAAAACGCCTTGAGGTTCGCCCTACTGCTACCCTTTCTATTGAAGCTCAGAAAAGGCATGAACAAATAGAAAGGTGGACACAGGTAAGGTATCGAAGGTAATAGCGCATGAAAAAGAACTGAGACGATGGAAATTCATGGTATTGATAATTTAGCTGGGATCTATGAGGATGACGGAAGCGTAAAATGCGTAAACTGCATGAAAGATAAAGATTGGAAAGACCTCAAGAAAGGCAACATTATTACAATCCAGGATATAGAGAGGGGTGAGGAGTGGATCTATTGTGATTATTGCGAAAAAAGGCTATAAGATGGAGTGAGCAATGTGTTTAAATACAAACAGAGAAATACCTTTAACAAGATAGGAGATACACGATGTACATCAAAGATATCATGACAATGAATGTGGTCACCATCCCGAGCATTACGTCGATCACCGACGCGAAGAGGATCATGCAGGCACACAAAATCCGCCGTCTGCCGGTAGTGGATCGGGGTAAACTTGTGGGCATTGTTACCGAACACAGTTTAGAGGCATATACCCCTTCTAAAGCGACATCTCTTAGTATCCATGAGATTGGTTATTTATTGGGAAAACAAACGGTAAAAGATATTATGGAGAGAAATGTCATCACCGCTAACCCGGGGATGACCGTGGAGGAGTCCCTGGCCATAGGGCAGGAACATGGGGTAGGATGCATGCCGGTGGTAGAAAACGAACGAGTCGTGGGCATGGTCACCACAAATGACTTTTTCTATAAAGTGGCCAATTCCACTCTCGGCATCGGGATGCCCGGCACACGGATTGAGGTCATGAGCAACACCGATAAACCCATCCTTGAAGACATTAACAAGGCTACATCGCAAAAGGGGATAAACATCCTGACGCTCCATATGATTTCCTCTACGGAAATAGGTGGTAAAGATATTGTGGTCCACGTGGATATCGAAAAGGTCGATGAGATGGTGAAAGAGTTACAAGGTAAAGGATATAAGGTTCTGGTAAGGAGACGCTAGAATTAGCTATTATGATATGAGAATGATATGGGAAAGGTGGGCGTTGATACCATCTACATCTTTGTAAACTGGCGGGATCGGCCACTCCTTCAGTTTTTTGATGCCATGGGATTTAAAAGAGGCGATATGATCAATCTTGAATTTAAGATCAAAAATTGATGTGTAGTGTAAATATATGTCAAGCACATTACAAGATACCGAAGATAAGTTACCGCATAAGGGAATTTAATTATGAAAATACTTTTTTGTACTGGAGGAAGCGAAAAATCGGAAAATGCCATTCGGGCAGCTGTAGACTTATCTAAAAAGCTAGGGGCAGAAGCTACTGTGCTCAGCGTGGGACCTCCCCCTGATATGATACACAGATTGCTGGGTGCAGAATTCAGAATGTCTGAGGTTACTATTGATACAGATAAGGCCGTAATAAAAAATACCACGAAGTACGCAGAAAGTGGTGCAAAAATACTGAAAAAGGCGGGCATCAATGTAGTGGCAAAAACTGCACGAGGTGAGATTGCAGATGAGATCCTGAAAGAGGCTGAAAGCGGCGACTATGATCTTATTGTAGTCTCGGCCAAGGGAAAGCCAGGAGATAGGCGTCTGCTGGGAAGTAATACGAGAAAGGTGCTGGCCAAGGCAAAGATACCTGTTTATGTGGTGTAATAAGTTCTGAATGGTGTTCACACACGCTCCCCATCGTCCTGGGTTGGGTGGGATTCTTTCTGTTCCTTGATATTTGCAATATCGCAGAGGATAGCTTTGAATTTGCGTTAGCGTTACTATAATAAGAACAGGTAGAAGTGGTTCTCAGAAAGGCAGCTCAAAAAAACCACATTATACCTTCAGGGCATCCATAATGGTTTCCAGTTGAAGCTTAAAGTATCGATTATGAGTGAGACGATTCTTGAAATGCCATCTCTTAAGAATCCACGTATGAGCCATCATCAAAATATTGTAGGCCATTAAATCCACATCAACCCTTTTAAATACACCCAGCTCAATCCCTTCACTGATTATTTGTGCGAAGATATTGCTTATATCTACTTCGAGCTGCATTACCCGTGCCTTGGAAACCTTGTCAAGGGAACTGGATTTTTGATAGATCAAAAGCGCCTTCTCGCTTTGCTGATCCACCACCTTGAAATAAATGTTGGCAGCAACAGATAGTTTCTCTTCCGGATCATCAATGCCCTTAATCATTGCGTTAAGGTTCTCCTGAAAGATGGTAAGGACATCTTCCATAATCATTCTCATGATTGCCGACTTTGTCTCCACATAGGTGCCCGTGACCAGAGAGTCCACACCTGCCATTTCGGAAATCTCTTCAATGGAGGTGTCAGCAAAACCCTTTTTGGCATAGAGGACGCTGGCCGCATCTATGATCTTTTTTCTCACCTTATCTGGAGCGCTTACATGATCAAACACGGTAAGTTTTTTTTTGGAATTTTTCATAGCTTCCCTCCTGTATAAAAGTTAATCCAAACAGGATAAGGGGTAGCAAGAATTGCTACCACTTATTATCCCTCTTTCGCATGCGTAATGCAACGATTTATCTTTACAGTATGGAAGGTCAGCGAGCCATTTTTAATGTCAGCTTGTAATGGAGTAATCTCTCCGCTCATCAAATTCAAAAAATCTCGCCGTCACTCTCTGTGTCATTCCTGTCAACCTCCTCCTAATTGTTTGTTCTTCGCATAGGATCAATGATTTTGTAGATGTCTCTCGTCATCTTCCCCCTGCTTCGATCCGCATTCATTTAATTTTAAGTATACCGAAACTGAGTGTTCAGTGTCAATGCATTTGACCCCATAGACCACCCTCCTGCCACAAAAACAAATGAAAGAATTCAGGCTCTTCCCTTAAAACTCTATGGCAAGCCTTAAAAAGGCCTCATTGAGCTTGTCATCAGCAATACTGCCTGATTCCTTTTCAAAATTACTTATACGATATTCACCCATGAGGTTGGTAGCAAAACTATCATTTTCAAAGAGTGTATAGGTGAATCCTATGCTGTATCTATCTGTTAGATGACCATCCTGCTCTCCTGTAATATCATCATCAAATGCCTCATATCTGGCTGCGATTTCAAGAGGTTCAGCAGTCTGATAGGCAACACCTATAAACCAGGCAGACTCATTATACTCCTTATTATCGATAAAATGTTTCTCTCTGTTAAGAGCAGCAATATACTCTGCATCCAATGTAACCATCCCGATCTCATAGTGAACACTCATGCCAGCAGTCTCATTTCGATCACCATCACCAGGTTCTGAATCGTAATAGGCTGATAGCATAAGAGCATCAAGAGGAGAGATTGTAATATTTCCTATATATGAATTCGCATCATCGGTCTCTTCATAGGTTGGGCTGTTATTTCGCTCAAAGCCATCTGCATCATTTAGATGAGTCATAAGCTCCTCACCCTTATAGATAGTGGCTGAGATGTCAAGGTACCCGGTAGTATATCCAACGGTTGCCCCTGTTTTTGCAATTTCATAGCAGTCCTGGGTGATAGGATCATTGATCAGGCGACTTTCGAACATACCAAAGGGTTGACCTCTTTTACCACCAACAAAGTAGAAGGGAAATCCCTCTTTCTGTATGGTAATTGTTGCCTCATCCCAGAAGACCCTGTCATCATCTGTATCAAGGGCTTCACCTTTCAAGATAAAAGTACCAGTTACATATTCATGAAAGGCCGCCTCAACTCCCAGTTCCACTGTGCCGATATCAAGATCAGAGGTGGAATCATTCACTGTATTGTTCCCTACGTTACTGTCATCTGCATAGCTATAGTCAAGTTCAATGGTTCCGGATAAGGTCAGTTTTTCTCCCAATCCCTCAAATACGTCCGGTTCTTCTATCTTTTTTTTCAGTTTTTTAATTTCTTGTTCAAGCTCATAGTTAGACATCTCTTTACTTGAGGCAGGTTGTGCGCCTATCAATATGCTCAAGGCGAAAATGCTTGCAACGATTACCATGTTTTTCCTAATTGTCTTCACTATTCTTTCCTCCCTATAGAAATAATCGGTTTATTCCTTTCCTTTCTTCCATTAGTTATATGCGTAAACACTTTTTCTCATTTGTTTCTGAATATGTTCTTAACCAAGACCCAATAACATCCCTCCTTGATACACAATAAAAGAGGTCACCCAGGCCAGAACAGTTGTATAAAGAACCATAAACCCCGTCCATTTCCAAGATCCCGCCTCTTTATGAAATACAACCGTCGCCACAAAGCAGGGGATATAGAGCAGGCAAAAGATCATGAACGAGATAGCCTTAAGCGGTGTCCAGAAGGGATCATTCTGAATTGCCTCTCTTAAGGGCTCCGCTGCTTCCGGGTCTGTTTCGCCCATGCTATAGAGGGTTCCATAGGTCGCAACCACTACTTCCTTGGCTGCAAATCCAGCGAGAAGTGCAATGCTGCTTCTCCAGTCAAATCCAAGGGGCTTAAAGAATGGAGCTATGGCATGACCCACTCTGCCTGCGTAACTCTTTTCCATCTGCTCAGCTGCCATGGCATTTTCTATTGCAGCCAGCTGCTCGTCCTTTGCAGGGG
>JGI10211J34971_10002383_pt1 | contig 15335 bp, 23 predicted proteins | sample Etolagsediment_FD_34971 | JGI IMG/M metagenome (IMG submission 34971) | reverse complement strand
GATCGTCCAGACTATCGCTTGGTATCGAGGGATTCAGCGGGCCGGCTCCGAGAACACAAGCCAGGGCGGCGCGTCGGTTCGGTTTGCTCCGCGCGATCTGATGCAGGACGTGCGGGACACCCTCGCCCATTACGTCCTACACCAGAACGGGATCGCGTAGTGGCTGACCCGCTCACCCCTGCGGAGTTTGCCGCGCTGCTGACCAAGACCGCTCAGGCTGGCCGGGTCAAGGATGTGATCGCCGCTGCCCTGGTTGCGACGGGCCTAAAGGGTGAGGCGCTGGCTAAGTTGTCCGTCACAACCGGGGGCAAGTCGGGGCTAAACCGCAGGTCGGGCGATCTGGCCAACTCCATTGCGTCCCGGGTCGAGGATGGCCCACAAGGCCCCGAGCTGTCCCTATCCGCGGGTGGGCGGCACGGTGGTAACGATGTGGTATACGCCCGCATCCATGAGGTCGGCGGGACCATTCGACCCAAGCGCGCCAAGTTCCTGACGATCCCGACCCAGGAGGCCAAGACGCGCGCCGGGGTTGCGCGGGTGCCGAGCGCGCGAGACATGGACCTGAGTTGGGCACAAGGCAAGTCTGGCCAACCTATGTTGATCGATTCGTCCGGCGTCGCTATGTTCATCCTCAAGCGCGAGGTCAAGATCCCCGCGCGCCCCTTCCTTGGGCCGGCGTTCACCGAGGCGGCCGAAGGATTCCGCGGCCGGATTGGTACGCAGATGCTCCAACTGTTTGGGCAGGAGGGCTAAGGCATGCCGGCGTCCCCACTGGAAACCAAAAGAGACGCGATCGTTACGCTGCTCTCGACGGCCATTGACGGCACGGGGGCGTACACCTACGACCTCACCGGAACGGGCGCGGTCGTCAACGGGGCGCCCCCTGAGACGGCCGTAAACGCGCCGATCGTCTACGTCTGGAGCGAGCGGGCGAACACGCCGCCCGGTCCCGAGATTGGCGACTATGACGTGACCCAGCAAATCAACCTAATGGGGTTCGTCGCCGGGCTGAGCGATTCGGCAACGGGCCGTGTGACCGCTGCCGAGCGGCTTGGCTACGATCTGTTCCTCGCCTTCCGTAGCGATCGCTCACTAAGCGGTTCGGTTAATGATGTTCAGTTCATCGGTTGGGAATCTTTGGATGGACAACAGTACGGCAATGGGCTAAAGTTCGGCGTAGTGTTCGCCCGGGTTGATGTCCGCTTCTATCTTGACGGGGTTATGTAGTGTCTTGGAAGGCCGACCGCACCGTTAGAATCCCGATCGTGGTGGACAAACTAACCGCGGGCACAAGTGCGATCGATCTGACCTTTGCGATCCCGGCCGACCTCCCTGAGTTTTGGTCGGTCGTGGCCAACGACAAGTCAAACATTCGGATCACCGACGCGGACGGCACGACCGATCTAACGTGGCAGGCTGCCGCGTGGTCCTATTCGGCATCGGGCGGGACCGCGACCATTGAGATCGACAACTGGACGCCGCCCGCTGAACAGGTCTTCGCGGTCCTCTGGCTCTACACGGGCGGGACTGACACGACCAACGAAGGATCGTTCACCGCGAGCACGCCCCGCAACGCTTACGTCTGGACGTGCGGCGTTGACGGGCCGACCCTGGCCGCGACCACGGGCACCCCGGGCAGCGCATCCCCGGCGCAGATCGTTGACAAGTCAACCGACGAGACGATCGCGGTTTGGCTCGACGTGGGGCCGCGACTTGCCAAGCGACGGGTGGCGTACAACGACCGGACCGATTGCGAGGAGGTCGAATCCGTCGCGTATTCGGTCACCCTGGCCGGTGCGGATCAGTCCGCCATGTACGACGAGACGAAGATCCGAATGACCGCCGATAACCGCATTCGGGTTTGGCTCAAAGCCGGATCGGATGGTTCCACCTACACGGTCGAGACGGTCATTACCACGACCTCGGGCCGCGTGATCAACCCCCGTTTTTTGCTCCGCGTGATTGACGCGGACGAAACCTAATCAGCAGGAGCCGCTAATGGCTGTCCCCTACTCTGGCCGCGGTACTGCCGTGGGCATCGGCGTTGAGTCCACCTGGGGCACCGCCGTCAGCCGCACCAACTGGATCAAGGTTGAGAGCGTCACACTCAACCGCAAGATCGTTACCGAGGACGTGAACCACCTTGTCCACGGCGACGCGGGCGACGTGCGAGACAGCTTCGATGCCCGCGAGGAGGTGACCGGGCGGATCGTCTGTAAGCTGCGGTACGACGGCTGCGGGATGCTGATCGGCGCCGCAATGGGTGGAGCGACCACGGCCGGCACCGGGTCGCCCTACACCCATACCTACGCGATGTCCGCCACGCTTAGCTCGCTGACGCTGGAGGTTATCCGCGGCACCTCGGGTAACTCGCAGGTTTTTGAGGGGTGCAAGGTTAACTCCATGGAGATCGCGATCGACTCCAATCAGGTCGCCACCCTGACGGTCGATTTCATCGGGCAGACCAGCGCCGCCCGCGGTTCGGCCGGCACGCCCACGTTCGGCACGGGCGAGTTCGCGAAGCACAGCCACGCTTGGGCGCTTGCATGGGGCGGGGCGGTCGCGGGCCTTCGGTCGGCTACCTACTCTGTTCAGAACAACCTTACGCGGGTTGACGAGCTTGGCAGCGGTCAGACCCAGGAGCCCACGATCGGCTCCATGCGGCGCGTGACGGCCGAGATCACCCGGTCCTATCGGGATGATACCCAGTACGCCGCGCACATCGCGGGGACCCAGCAGGACGCGACCATGACCGCGACGGGCAGCACCTCGCCCAACGCGCTTACGATTCTCCTGCGGAACGCAAAGATTACGGACGTGAATAGTGACATTAGCGACTACGGTGTTATCACTGAGTCGCTTAGCTTGACTGGTTACGCTGACGAGAACGATCCATCCTTTGAGATCGCGATCGTCAACGGGTCGAGCAGCGCAGTCGCAAACTAAGGAGGGTCCCGTGGGTATCTCTGATCTGGCCGCATCGTACACGTCCGAAGAAGTCACCCAAACCATTGGGGAGCAGACAATCAGGTGGCGCGTGCGGGTGCTTACGCCGGCAGACGGTGCCCGCGCGGGTAAGGGTCTGGGCGCGCTGGCTATGGCGGTCGCTCCCGAGGGCGACGCCGAGACGGTGGCGCCATCGCCCGATCTTGAGCAGGTCGCAGACTTTGCGGAGTACGCCGACCGGATCGCATGTCAGGCGGTCGAGGCGGTGGATACGGGCGACGGTTGGGAGCCTGTGCGGCTGGCGTTCCCGGCCCGTGCGGACCTGACCGCCGTGCCCCCGCTTGTGTCCGTCTCGATGCTCTCGCGCGGTTCTGGCGCGCTTAACGAGGTGGTCGAAGTCGCAACCCGCGCGATGGTGGAGGGCGCGCTCCGGGCGCGCTCGTTTCGCGGCTGACAAGGATGCCCCCCTATTGCTTGACCTCACTGCCCGTCGGTACAGCCAGCGCCCGTCAAGCCTGATCGGGATCGATGACCCGTGGGAGGCGCTGTGTATCGACGTGGTGTGTGCCGATGCGGGGCGGGCCTATCAGGAGCACGCGATCGGCCGGGCGGCATCTAAGGGCAACGGCCTAATCCCCGGCGTTGTCCCTGTCGTAATGCTCGGGAGTCTGTGATGGCCGGTGGTATCGTCAAGTTTACGCTCCAAGTGCAGGACGAGGCCAGCGGCGCGATCAAAGAGGTCGCGGGCGAAGCCAAGGAGCTGGACGTTGAGCAGAAGAAGGTAGCGCAATCGGCAAAGATTACGCGCGCTGAGATCGCCGGATTCGCGACCGCCGCGGCCGGTGCTGCCGTCGCCGTTGCGGCCCTTGTGCGGGACGTTGTAGACGCCCGTAACGCGCTGCTCGACGCATCCACGCGGACGGGCGTAGCGGCGACCACCCTCAACGGTTTGAAGCTGGCCGCGGAGGGTTCGGGGCTTGGGTTTCAGGCTATGGAGGGCGTGGTCGCAGGGTTCACGAACCGGCTGGCAGCGGTCGCACAAGGTAGCAAAGAGGCGGGCGAGGCGTTCGCGCGGTTGGGTGTCAGTGTCAACGACACTGAGGGCAACATGCGATCGTCCGACGCAATCTTGCGCGACACGATTACCGCGATCCAAGCGTTGCCGACCGAGACAGACCGGGCCACCGCCGCGACGCTCGCGTTCGGTCGGCAGGGTACAAAGCTGCTCCAGGCCCTCGGCACGGGCGAGTTGGAGGATTTCGTTGAGGTCGCAAACAAGTACGGGGTCAACGTCGGCCCCGGCGCTGCGAAGGCTTCCGGGGATTGGCAGCGCGCACAGGCGGCGCTAAATCTCGCATTGGATGGGGCGAAGGCTTCGATCGTTGAGTCGGTCGGCGGCATTGACGGGATGACTGACGCCATGCTGCTGCTTGGTGAGGGAGTCATCTTCGGCGCAAAGATGGCGGTGATCTGGAAAGACGCAATGCTCGCGTGGCTGCTCCCCATTCGGGCGATCATTACCGGGTTTCAAACGCTCGGGGGCGTGATTGAGAATGTATTCTCGGGCAACTTCCGTGCCGCGCGCGATATCGCGGTGGGTGGACTGGAGGATATCGCAAAGTCGGCAAAGGAAGCCGCGCTAACAGTATGGAACACGCTGCCCAACATCAAGAAGGCAGTGGACGAGATTGGCGATTTCTCCACGGACGCCCGCGCCCTTACGTCGTCGCGCGCCGCGGCACCAAGCGGAACGGTCCCCGCCGAGGTCGTGGAAGCCGCCGCCGCCCCAGCAAAGGAGGCGGTGGACGAGGNGGCCGTGGCCCTCGATGAGTTGGCCGCCAACGCTTATGGCATCCTCGCCCCGGTCGAGCAGGGGCTACGCTCTATCGTCCGCATGTTTGAGGCGATGGCCGGACGGGTCGGGGCGATGCTTGGTCAGGCGATTTCGGGCAACGTGTCCGGGGCGCTACAGGCCGGCGTCATGGCCGCGAGCCGTGGAATCGGTGGGGCCATCGGGGGCGCTGGCGGGGCGGCCCTGGGGGGCGTTGTGGGCGCCGGAATCGGCGGGGCTATCGAGGGGCTTAGCGCGCTGGGTTCCGAGGGCGCCGGGGCGATGGTCGGCAAGATCAGCAAGTCGATCAACGATATTGCGGCTGGGTTTGAAAACCTGCCGGACTTTATCGTGCGCCTCGCTGAGCGTTTGCCGTCCCTGTTGATGAATCTGGTAACCACGCTGCTAACCAATCTGCCGAAAATGTTCACCGCTCTGCTGATCAAGCTCCCGGTGCATTTCGCCGCGGGTCTGGTCGAGTGGTGGCGCGGCGTGTGGCAGGCGATCCGCGATTGGTTCCGCGACCTGTTTTCGTTCGGCTCGGACGGCAACGGGCGGACATCCGATCGCGAGAGGAGCCAGGGTCAGATGGTGCAGGCCGCCACGGGTCAGGGTGCGCCGGATCTGGCCTCCATGTCTCGCATCCCTGGCCGGGCCATCGGCGGACTGATCCCGCAGACGGGCCTATACATGATGCACGCGGGCGAGACGGTCAACCGCCCCGCGTCCATGGGCGGCAATAGCGGCACCACCGCCGCGCAGTCTCGGGGCGGGATGGGCCTCGCTGGATTGGGCGGGGTTACGGTCAACGTCTCGACGCCGGTTGCGGATTCCAACTTTGCGGACTACCTTAGCCGCGAGTTGGAGCGCCTGTTCGGTACGGGTGGGCTCCGGTCTTCGTCGGTCTTCGGGGGATAGCATGGCGCAGGATCCCTACCTCTACTGGTATCCCCGCGGGTCGAGGACGCTCAAAAAGGTGTCGCTTGGCTTTGTGTCCGACTTGCGCCCGGTCGATGTGGTTGAGGCTGAGGAAGTCGTTACGGGCCACATGGCACCGTACCGTACCGACCTAAGCCGCGCCCGTATGGTCCCGATCGTGAAAGAGCGGTTCACGTCCGCGTCGCTGCGTAGGGATCTGGAGGCGGTCGTTATCCACCTTCGGGCGGGTGGGGCGGTCGGGTTTTCGCTGGACGGGGACAAGCCGCTGGCGCGATTCGGGACGCCACCCAACGCGGGGGACACCTCGGTAGCGTTGTCGGCTGGCGACCCGTGGGGGAGCTGGAATAGCTCGGCGGCGTTTGCCTCGGGCGACGAGATCAGGATCGAGCAGCCCGGCCGAGAGTTGCGCGCCGAGACGGTCACATACACAAGCGGCAACACATCGGCCGTTACCACGTCGGCATACCTCAACGGGTACGACGTGGGGCCGGTGCTTGTCCGCTATCGCGACTTCTACCCGGTGCTAAGGTTGCCTGCGAGGTTGGCAAACTCGCCCGACCTGCTGACGCACGACCGGCGCCTTAACTACACGCTCTCCCTTCCGTTGGTCGAATACCCGCAAGACCTCTTTGCGTTCTATGACGCTGGGTTCACGCTGGGTGCTGCGGATTCGACCCCGGACGCCATCGGGCGGTACAGCCTTGACGAGTGGCTTGGCGTGTCCTCGGGGATGCCCGCTAACACGTTCCGCAAGTCGCGGGTCGGTGACGATGACCTGGGCGCGGCGTCTCGGTTCGGCTCTGAGACGTTCGGCCAGCCGGTTACCGGGACGCTCGCCACGGGTCGCCCGCGGTGGATGCCGTGACGTGGAATCCCGACCTTGTAGCGGCCGTGAGCGGGCCCGGTGGCGCGCTCGAGTGGCTGGTTGAGGTCGTGGGCGCCCTGACCGCTGTGGACGGCACACGCGGCGGTATGTACGTCCCCGCCCGCTATTCGTCGGCCGCCTACCCGGATGCGCGGACCACGCTTGACCCTGCCTCGGTACGGGTGGACGGTCAAAGCGTTAGCCCGGTGTCGTGGCGGTTCAATGATCAGTCGTGGTCGTTCACGCTGCTCGATACCGACCGGGCGACGGTGGCCCAAGTCATGCGCCGCGGGCAGCTCCTACGGCTCTCCGTGGGGCTGCCGGGCATGGGGCGGGGCGACTATTCGCAGGTCACTATTGGCCGGGTCGTGGGCGTCTCTGAGCGCCGCCGGGGCGTGATTGAGGTGCAATGCTGGGGCGCGGTGTCTGCGCTGGCGTCTCGCTCGGCTACGGCCCTGTCCGCCCTGACCATCCACGAAACGTACCTACCGACCGCGGTAGACACGACCGGGTATACCGCGGGCGCTGCAACCATCACCCTTGCGAGTACGTCCGCTATCGAGTTCCCCGCGGGGCGCTACATTCTGCTCAAGGTCGAGCCGACCGGCGGAACCGCGTTCTATCTCCGTGGAACCGCCAAAACCGCCACCCAAGTTACCGGACTGGACGCTACCGGATCGTTCGGCACGACCGCGGTAACGGCCGGGATTGGGTCGGCGGTCACGCCGATTTGGTACGATCAAGGTCGGCCCGACGTGCTCACCGCGCGACTCCTGACCAGCACGGCGACGGGCACCAACGGAGCATACGACGACCTCCCCTATCATTGGGGCTATGGGCTGCCGGTGTCGTGGGTCGATATTGACGACCTGATCGCGTGCGGGACTGCGCTGTTTACGCCGTCGTCCGGCACGATGACCACGCGGGTAGCGGTCGATCCCCCACCGGACGATCCCGGGGCTTGGTTGTCTGGTGTGTTGCAGTCCCACGCGGCGTGGTTGTGTACCAGAGCGGGCCGGCTGACGATCCGTGGGGCGCAGGACATTACGTCCCGTGGTGCGGTCCTGCATCATTCGGGCGTAACTGTAGCGGATTCTGACATCATCCCCGGCTCGGTCGAGGTCGAATGGTTTAGCCGCGACCAGCCGATCGAATACCAGACGGCGAGAGTGATAAGCGCGTCCGGGTCGAGCACGACGACCAGCGGACTGTCCGCCGGGACGCTACCGACCAGATGGGGCGCGTATGAGTACGACGTGTCCGGGTACGTCTTCGACAATGAGAGCCCGGTGCGCAACTCGATTCTTGATCGTGTTGACCGTTGGGTGTGGTCGATTGGCGAGACGATCAAGATGGATTGTCGTGGCTTGCGTCTCGCGGGATTGTGCCCTGGTGACGTTGTTACGTTGCAATCCTCGCTTGTTTCTGGACGTTTGGCACGCACTGTGCTAACGTATGCCGGCGGGGTTACCGCTATGGTAACCTCTGTTGCCCCCGATTGGCGGGGCGGCAAAACGTCGCTTAGGTTGTCGATCCTTCCTGCGGATCGCGCTGACTCCTGGGGGTAATCCGTGGCTGCTATCGACCTCTCGGGTGAGACTAACAACCCGCTGCCCTACGCGATTGCGTCGCAGGGCACGACGTGGCAGGAGATCAAGGTCCCGCCTTGGGCTAACCGTGTCTCCATTTACGCGAGCGGCGCGGCTTGGATTGCGACCGTTAGCGGGATCACCGGAGCCACCGAGCCCACGGACGGGGGCGCATCGGGCAGCACAACGCACAAGTTCACCCACGTTGGTTCGGCTGTCTTTGAATATCGGCTGGACGACGGGGGCAAGGCTGACCCGTCCGTTACGCGGGCGACCTCGGTTTTCGTCGCGTCCAAGTCCAGCACGGTTGCGGTCGAAATGTGGTTTGAGCAGGCGGGGGGCTGAGCCGTGGCCGAGCTGACCGCATACCAGCCCGCGAGCGCCGCGTCTGATGCGTCGGTATCGTCGTCGCTCGGGGACGTGGTAGATACCACCTCGCCCTATTCTTTCGCCCCTACGTTGACCGTTGGGGCCGGCGCTACGGTCCTAACGACCATCACCAGGGCGTCCGATGCGTCTTCGGTGTCGGTTACCGGCTCGACCACGGCAACCCCGACCGCGACCCTCACCGCCGCGGTCGCGAGCGTGGGCGATTCGTTCCATTGCGAATCGGTCGCGACTGACGGATCCTTCACTGACACGGTTGTTACCACCGTGTTCATGGAGGGCACGGGTGGCGGGGGTGGTGGCGGTTCCTACGTCTCGATTATCGACCCGTCGGCGGTTACCTACGACTTCCTCACAACGGGCGGCACGGGCGGCAGCGGTGGCGAGGGCGCGCACACGGTGGGCGGCGAGTCGTGGACCCTGAGCTATGAGGGTGGTAGCACCCCGGACGGGACCGCGTTTGCATCTGGCGTGCTTCAGCATCGCGGCAACGTTACCAATAAGCGATCTTACCTTGTGCTCGACTTGGGCGAGGACGTAGACACCACGCCATACGCGATCTATATCTCCACATCGGGCCTTGGGGCGTCGTCGTCACAGTCCTTTTTGATGCGGCTGGCCACAAGCGCCACACCGGGGTACGCGGACAACTACCTCGGGTTCCTGTTTGGGTACGACGGGGCGGCAGACGATACGTCGATCCTCGTCCGTGAGTGTACCGGTGGAACCAACTTTACAACGATCGAACAGGTGCTAAGCCTCACCGACATCACCACGACCCCGACGCGGTTTGCGCTCCACGTCACAAGCGGCGCGGCTCTGATCTCCTACGACCAAGGCACGGCCACGCTCCCGACAAACGGCGCCCCGCTTGGCACCGCGCTGGCGAAAAACCTTGGGCTCGGCGCTATCGCGGCAACCCGGCAGAACCGGCGGTATCTGCACCTGTATTGCTTGGAGAATGTAGACATCCGGTTCAAGATTCACCGCATGGAGATCGCATGAATCCGGCAGCCCACATCGACCCCGACAACGAACGGCAGACCATCGATCGCGGCGACGGGCCGTGTGAGTGTGTGCTGATCTCGGTGTACCTGCCGGTCGCGATTGCAGATCAGCTCGCTGCGCACGCCATTAGCCGCGGGGATTCCGCGATCACCGCAGACCCCGCCCGCGTGGTGGGGCAGCCCGTTGCGGACGCGCTTGTGGGCCGCGGCTACGGGCGGTCCTGATGCGCGAAATCACCCGCATTGTATGCCATCACACGGCCAGCAAGCCGACGACCACGCCCGACGAGATCCGGGGTTGGCACGTCAACGGTAACGGCTGGTCGGACATTGGGTATCATTGGGTCGTGTATCTCGACGCCGCGGGCAACTGGACGATCGCCCCGGGGCGGCCCGAGAAGCGCACCGGAAGCCACGCAAAGGGCGCGAACGGGGATAGCCTCGGGATCGTGGTCGCGGGCGATTACACGGCGTCCACGCTGCCCGAGCGCGCAGAGATCGCCCTCTGCGCCATGGTCGCCGCTAAGTGCATTGAGTTTGGCCTCACTGAGTCGGCCGTATTCGGTCACTATGAAGTCATGCGGCCCGGGTATACGCAGTGTCCCGGGTACGACATGGACCGGATCCGCGCGCGAGTCAAGACCCACCTAATCTAAGCCCTTGACGTTCCGCCCCTTGACGTGCTATCCCTTACCGGGTAGCGCGTTGCTACGCTTGGGGGCGACGTGTCAGTCAAAGACGGGCTAAACGTGGCGCAGACCATTACCGCTACGTTTGAAATGTATCTTGACGACGACGGNGATCTCGTCGGTGTTCGTCGNTCTGTCTCGACCGATGACGGCGAGGGNTGGTGTCCCGAGGCGGTCNTGCTCACCCTCACCGACTTTATGCGGGATCTATTGACTGGCGAGGTTGATCGCCANGTCGANGCCGCCNCCGAAGTNCCGGCCGGGGTTGTCCTGTTCCCCACGGTGGGCGAGGCATGACCGGCTCTCGCCACCTCGACGCGGGCAGGGCGGCCACGATTAGGGCGTGGGTGTCTCTCGCGCTGTATACCGGCTCCGGGGCGCTGCTCGGGCTGCATGGTGACGCGCTTGCCTATTACGCTATGGGCCTTGCCGTAGTCGGCATGTGGGCCGCGGGTGGGGAGGCGCTGATCGCTGCGTTGTCCACCCTGCGCCACGCCGGTGAGGGTTGGGCGAAAGGGCGGGCGGCTGCGCCCCCGCCGAAACCGTGAGCGAGGGGAACGCTATGCCCGTCGGGACCACCGCCGCTATCATTGCCGTATCCGTCGCCGTCCTCGGGACCGGCGTGGTGGGGGAGGCATGAGCGCCAAGCCGCTATTTGTCTTCGATGTCGAGTCTGTCGGGCTTCACGGAGAAGGCTTCGCGGTTGGCTGGGTCGTCATGGTGGACGGCGTCGAGGTTGAATCGGGGTACGCCGCGTGCCCGATGACTGCCGCGGCGGGCACGGCAAGCGATCGCAAGTGGGTGGAGGAGAACGTGGGCGTCCACCTGCCGCCACCCGAGTACCCGACGCCGGGGAACGTCCGAGAGGTTTTTTGGGGGGCATGGATGTCGTGGAAGGAGGAGGGTGCCATCATGGTCGCGGACTGTGCGTGGCCAGTCGAGGCGCGGTTTCTGGCGGCATGTGTCGACCATGAGCCGGAAGACCGGCGATGGGATGGCCCGTACCCGCTGCATGACGTGGCGACAGCGCGCCTTGTCTCCGGGCTGGACCCGCTCGCCACGGTGGACAGGCTGCCCACCGAGGAGCCTAAGCACCATCCGACCGCGGACGCGCGGCAGTCGGCCCGACTGTGGGCGGAGGCGATGCGATGAGCACAGGCTCCCGCCACCTCGACGCAGGCCGGGCGGCGACGATCCGCGCCTGGGTCTCCCTGGCCCTCTACACGGCCTCCGGGGTCGTGCTGGACCTCGAAGGCGAGGCGCTGGCGTACTACGCGATGGGCCTGGCGGTCGTTGGCATGTGGGCCGCGGGTGGGGAGGCGCTGATCGCGGCGCTCTCGACCCTGCGCCACGCGGGCGAGGGCTGGGCGAAGGGGCGGGCCGCACCGGCACCGGCACCGAAACCGTGAGCGAGGAGCGCACCATGCCCGTCGGGACCACGATCGCGATCGTCTCCGTGTCTGCCGTCCTGCTCGCGGGTGGGGGATTCCTCGCCGGCCGAGTGTCTGCGCCCGATGGGGTCGAGCAGGTCGCGGGGCTGGTCGAGGCGCAGAGCACGCAGATCGACATCCTCGGGGATCGGATGGCCGAGGTCGCCGCGACTGCGGGGCGCCCGGTCGTCATCGACGCCGAGATCCGCGACAAGCTGAGCGACACCCCGCCGGCCTGCATCGCTGACCCGCTGTCCCTCGGGTGCCACGTCCAGGCGTGCTGGCAGTACGGCCAGAGCGCCGCGCAGCGTCCGCAGTGCCAGCCGTTCGAGGCTGAGCTCGTCCGACAGTCGGCGCAGGGCTGCGCAGAGCCGCCCGAGGATGCCCCGTGAGCGCCCCCCGCCGTCCGTCCCTGCGCCGCTACCTCCTGGGGCTCCCGAGCGTCCTGCGGGCCGGCTGGGGCTCGATTATGGGGGCGTCGTGCTGTCCGTCCTGACCGGCTACCCGTGCGCCCTGATCGGGGCGGACTGTCGATACCGATGGGTGTCTGATGGATGGGCCGAGGCATACAGCCCCGGCGAGGTCCCCGCGTGGTGGGTCGGCTTGGACCATCGCACGGTGTTCCGGCTGGACGATCATCCCGATTGGCTGGCCGCGTGGGAAATGGCGCAGGCCGGGGAGCCCGTCGTGCGCGCGGACTCGCTCGACCTTCCCGGGTTGGGTGAGGGCGCGATCGCGGTGTGGATGATCCTCCCCGCATCGGACGGGGCGACGCTGATCGTCGTGGTGGACGCCCACGCGGTGATCCAAGCGGTCCAGGCCGCCGCGGCAATGGGGGCCTAATGGATGCGGTCGATTACGGTGGGGTCGCCGGGCTGGCGGTCGCGGTACAGGGTCTAACCGAGGTGATCCGCGCCCTGATTGCGCGCATGACCAGAGATAAGGGAGCCGAGGCCGAAGCGGCGCGCGGTGCCGAGATCGCACGGATCAAACTGGAGACGGTCAGATCGGCCGACCGGATTACCGCGCTGGTCGCACAGCTCGACAAGCTGGATTCCCGTATGGAGGCCCGAGACGAGCAGGTTAGGCAGGGGATCGCAGAGGCAAACCGCGCGCTATCTGAGCTCGGGTTGCAGCTCGCCCGGCTGGGGGCGTGATGCCCGATCGCGCAATGGTTGACGCCGATCTTCTCGGGGCGGTGATTGACGCCATGGTGGCGCTGCGTGTCGTCGCGGCGGCCGTCCAGCCTCGCCGGGTTGTGATCTCGACGGATAGCGACGCCACGCGGATCGGTCCCGCGCTGCGTCCCGATGGCTTGCCCGCATACTCCCTCGGGCCGTTCCCGCCCCCTGTGGGGTACTACGATCCGCCCCAACGCGGGCCGGTCGAAGTCGTGCAACACAGGACCGGGCACGCCGTGGTGGACGCGACCGATCCAAGGTTGCACGATTCGATCGACCCGCTGGAGCAGGGTGAGCGGCGCGTGGCTGACCGACGATCCCCCGCGCGGGTTGGGATCGCTACACAGTAGGCGGCGCGACCTGGGGCACGCCGATCGCCGCTGCGATCTCGGCGCTCCGGTCCTCGCCGGTAATGACCTGCCCGCGCCAAACCGCGCGACCTTCCACGATCTGCACCGTCTCGACGTGGGCGTGCTGGCCGTCCCAGGACACTACGCATACGCCCTGTTGCCAGTTGGGCCGCGACGAGACGCCCGGGACCGCGCCGTCCACGCGACACAGGCAACCCGGCGAGGCGGCCGTAATGACGCTGCGCCCGTGCGGCCCGTGCAGGGTGCGGGATGCGCTCTCGACGCGGTGGACGTGCCCGTACAGCGTCGTGTGGGTCGCCTCCGCGCAGACCGCTACCGCCGTCGCTCCACCCTTGGTGCGGACCTTATCGCCATGTGTGATCCGCACCGTGTCCCATAGGTACAGGTCGGAGCCGTAGGGGGCGACGTATTCGATATCGAGCGCATCCAACCCAGCCAGCCGGGCAAAGTCCAGCGCCGGCCGGGTGTCGGTTACCGCGGTGATTCCGGCCGCGTGGGACATGGTTTCGATTAGCGCACGCTGGATCCGCTGCTCGTGGTTGCCTTCCAGATACCGGATAATGGAACCCGGGGAGCTGGCGCGATGCTCTGCCATCCACCAATGGAGCGTGCGGAGCGTGGGCCGCGTGGTGTCCCGGTGCGTCTCGGGGCGCGGGAATCGCGTTGACCATTCGGCAAGGTCCGCCATGTCCCCTAGGTAGACGACGTGATCCGGCTCGAGCAGCGCGATCAACTGCGACGCAACGTCACAGGCCCTAACGTCATGGAGCGGGACAAGGTGGGTCCGGTCCTCGCTCCAGACATAGCCGTGCTGTGAGTCGGGGACGATCACCGCGACCTCGATAGCCCGCGTGGGCGCCACTCTGCGGGGCGCTGGCGTGCCGATGACCCACGGGCCCGCGCCGTCCTCCCCGGGCGCGTCCAGACGCCGCACAAGCGTTGCGCTCACCTGCCAGTTGCGGACGACCTGCGGGTATCCATCCGGCCCTTTGAGCGTGGTTGTCCATGTGTTGACCTTGTGCCGCTCAACCCGCCATGTCCCGAGGTCGAGATTGGCGTGGTTGATCAGGTCGTCAATATTCTGGATTAGGTGCTGCCCCTTGACGTTGACGCTAAGGGACCCGTCCGCATTTACTACCTTCTCGACCTTCGGCGCTTCGTGCGTCTCGGGTGGGGCTGGGGGCGTCGCGTTGCCTCTCTCGGCGTGACGCTCGGGCCAGTCCGCTGGCGGGGCGGTGCCGACGTTGGCGACCGCCCAACGCAAGTGTTTGGCGACGCTGGCGGGGCAGGTATCCGCCGCCCCGAATGGGCTAAGGCGCTCGCGGATCTGGTGGGTTGTCAGTCCAGCCAGATCCGCGCCATGCTCGACCCAGGCCGCGAGAAAATCGGGCCGGGTGGGACTGCAAAAGTCGCGGCTGATCTTGTACCAATCGACCATATTGGGCAATGCGGCTCCCTGGATTGGATGAGGTTAGCCGTTCTCGCCACGGTGCGCCACCACATCGAGCACGGCGCGCTTGAGATCGCGCAGCTCGGGCTTATCGACCACGACCACGCCCGCATTGGCAAACCGCCGCGGCTCGCCTGTGTAAACGATGCACGGGACGCACCGGTCCCGGCACGCGAGGATCACCCGGTGCGCCTCGCCGTCAAGCCCGTCCGTAACGACCAGCGCGGGAGGGTTCGCGCGGATCGCCTCGCTCACCATCGACGCGATTAGGTCCGGTTCTTGGGGCAAGACAAACGGCACGACAGACACGCCGCATCCGTCCAGCATACGCCGGATCACCCGCCCCACGTTTCGATCGTCCTCGGCCATGTAGACGCGCATCACATCACCTCGACAAAAACAGGGGCGCCATTGACGATCTTGACGCGGTACGGGGTGTTCGGCTTGATCCCGTCCTCGCCGGGGTAGCCGACGAGGGTTCGGTATCGGCACGCTGTGGGATCGTAGTAGCGGATCTGGATGGTTCCGCACTTGCCAGCGGTCGCCTTGCCGCGAGCGCCCGCGAGCGCCGTGCCGCAGTATCCCGCGGTTGCGGTGCCGTCGTTGCCCGCGGTCGCCGTGCCGTAGTCGCCCGCGGCCGACTTGCCTCG
>JGI10211J34971_10002382_pt1 | contig 15337 bp, 25 predicted proteins | sample Etolagsediment_FD_34971 | JGI IMG/M metagenome (IMG submission 34971) | reverse complement strand
TATGAGCCATATTATCTTGCCGGGGAATTTCCCCACGCAAAGGTAACGGTTCAATTCACCGCCTTCGACCGTCCAAATCGCACATAATTACACTTATGACGAAGAAAACACCTAAACAGCGACCGTTCCGCGTGGAAACACATGTGCGTGAGGACGGCGTAGAGATTTCCGCTATCGTTTACGATAAGGAAACAAAAGCCGACAAAACGTCGGAAGCTAAAGAAACAAATAAATAAAACCTATGTCGACTGCAACATCTTACGCTCGGCTTGGACACTTAGTCTTGAAGAAAGAGACAACCGCAGGAACACCTGTCTACCCAGACACATTCCTCGAATTACTTTCAGAAGACATTGTGGTTAATTGGGATCACACCCCGTCCAACGCCATTGCCGGCAACCGTTCCATGAACATGACGGCTATTAAAAATCGAATTGAACCTATTGAGGGTACAATCGAAATGCTTATTGAACCTACGGGATTTGGTCATATTATGACCGGTCTTTTTGGTGCTGCTACTGATACAACACTTGATTCAGGGGTTTCAGAACAGCATGACTTCGAGCCACAAAACACACTCCAAACTTATACAATGGACGTGAAAATGGCTGGTGAGGGATATGTAACCCGATACTTCGGCGTGCGTATTGCAAGCGTTCAATTCTCAATTGATGAAAACAAGATCAAGGCTTCTATTGGAATCATGGCGCAAAAGGCGTTTACTAATGCCCGCGTTGATACGGCTGCAAGTTCTGGTACAGCACTTGTGCTTGACCAAACAAGCGGACTTACAACAAGCGATACAATCCAAGTTCTTGATGCGGATGATCCAAGCACTACTATTGCGGAATACACGATTTCCTCGATTACCGATGAAAATAACATGGTTGTTTCAACCATCAGTGACACACTCGCAGTAGATGACATTGTGGTGATTAAGGCGCAAACACCGTCTTACTCACAGGCAAATGAATTTATCTGGTCAGGTGGTGCGCAAGCGTCCATCGCAAACGGCGCACACGGTATTCAGAACCTCAGCGCATACACAAACCTTGAAGAATTTAGCCTTACCGTTACGAACGACCTTGAAGCTCGATGGGCTGCAACCGGAAATGACGTGATTGACCGATTCCCGGCAAATATCCTTGTAAAGAGTGTTGCCGTAGAGGGTTCAATCAGCAAGTTCCACCAAGACCCAGAGTTCCTTGATATGCTTCGTGAAAACGAACAAACAACATTGCGTATCGAGTTCTTGGGAGATGCACTTGCGGCAAACTCAGCCGTAGCAGCAACAGCGAACGTAGAGACAGACGGAAGCGACCAACTCGCAGTTGCTATTGACAGTGCTGGAGAAGCTGGAAACGATTACGCGATTATCTTCACAACTGGAAATGGATCACTTACAGCAAGCCTTTCTGGAAAGTTGATTACCGTAAACCTTGACGCAACGACCGGAAATAACACCACAACCCTTGTTGCAGCAGCCATTGACGGGCTGTCCGGCGTATCTTGTCCAACAACAGGAAGCGACATTGTGACGACTGCTGATAACTCATCGAAGATTCACTTTAGCGGTGGACGTGACGCAAACGAAGTTGAGATGCTACGCATCGACTTGCCAAACGTGCGGTTGAAGCCGTTTAACGCGAACCTTGGAAACGATGACGTGATTCAAGAGGAGATTGACTTCACAGCGTATCGTGATGAAAACGATGGCCGAGAGGTTGAAATGCGATTGCGAAACGCAACAGCAAGCTATTAAAGAACGTGAGGGGGGTATGATTTGTACCCCCGTTGCTTAAACCAATGATCCTATGGGAAAAAATAGATTTGTAGACGACAGCGAGGTACAGCGAATTGACCTCGGCGAAGGCGATTGGGTGGAAATTCCAAAACGCCTATCATATGGGTTCGTGTCTAAGTTCGCAGGAATGGAAGGCAGCAAAATGGAGATTGCTACAAAGATTCTTGTGCAGCTTTTGAAGGCATGGAACCTAAAAGATGGTGAGGGGAATACACCGAAAATCAACCCGGAAACAGTGAAGACGCTCGATTATGAAACAGTTATGGCTATTATGGCTGTTGTTGAGCCGATGATTTCCGCAGACCCAAAAGCCTTAGTCGGCTCAAAGAAGCAGTAAACGGGAAGAAAGGCCACCCGTATTACACCGATTACGTCATGAGTAAGGAATTTGGCGTAGGGTGGCAGGATGAAGACGCTGTGCGGATGGAACACTTTTTAGAGGTGATGCGCCTTGAACAAGAGCGCGACCGCAAGGGTGCAAAAAAGGCCGACAATAAAAACAAATTCCGGAAACGGCAATAACCTATGGCAGAGAATTTAGACATTGTAGTGTCGCTGAAAGACCAAGCCTCATCGGGGTTGCGTACTTTTGAAACGCGCATGCAAAAACTTGGTTCTGCTGCAACGAAATTAGGTGTTGCATTTACAGCAATGGGGGCAGCCGTCACAGCGGTTGCCGCCGTTTCTGTTAAGGCGTTCCAAGAACAGGAGCGAGCCGAAGCACGACTTGCTCAGATCACCCGACAAACAACGGGTGCAACCGATGACCAAATCCGAGCTTTGCGAGAACAGGCATCAGCCTTACAGCAGGTCGGTGTCATTGGTGACGAAGTAACGATTTTTGGACAGTCCCAGCTTGCAACATTCGCCCTGCAAACCGATGCAATTTCAGAGCTTACGCCAGCAATGCTTGATATGGCGGCAGCTACAAAGGGAGTGAATACCACGCAGGAGGACATGATTAATATTGGAAACATGATCGGTAAGGTCATGCAGGGACAGGTGGGCGCACTTTCCCGTGTCGGTGTTACGTTCAATGAGGCACAGGAAGAAATTTTGAAAACTGGAAATGAAATGGAGCGAGCAGCAGCACTCGCCGAGATTTTGGATCAAAACTTCGGGGGGCTTAATGCTGCCCTTGCAGAAACGACAGAAGGTCGAATGGCACAGCTTAAAAATGATTTTGGAGACTTACAAGAACAGATCGGGGCTGCGCTTGTACCTATCATTGAGCGTTTACTGGCCGCCGTTGTTCCCATTGTCGATAAATTGTCCGAATGGATTGATGCAAACCCAGAGCTTGCATCACGCATTGCAGTTGTTGTGGCGGCAATTGGCGGAATTATGGTTGTTCTTGGGCCGATACTCATTGCCTTGCCCGGCATCATCAGTCTTTTCGGTGCACTTGGTACGGTGTTCGCTATTCTCACTGGCCCAGTGGGGCTTGTCATTGCGATCATCGCAGCACTTGTAGCTATTGGTGTTGTTCTTCGCAACAATTGGGAAGAGATTGGCGCGTTCTTCACCCAGCTATGGGAGAATATTAAATCAGCATTTGTCGGTGCGATTTCGCACATTGTTTCCTTCGTAGAGGAAAACTTCGGGTGGCTCATCGCTTACTATCAATTCTGGTGGTCAATCATTACAAGTATTTTCAACCTTGCTATTGAGGGCTTGAAGATCGTATGGGAGCTATTCGGCGCACATATTATCGGGTTCTTTGTGCAAATGTGGGAGACACTTAAAGCACTTCTGGTCGGCGCGTTTACCGTGTTCAAGTTCGTTTTTGACGCTCACCTAAACATCTTGCGTAGTGCGTGGGGTGCATTTTGGGGTGCGTTCGGGGAACCGTTGAAAGGTGCTTGGGAAATTGTGAAGGCCAGCGTTAAGGGTGGCATTAACTGGATCATTGAAAAGATTAACGGCTTTATTCGCCGCGTAAATGAGATTAGCGCAAAGGCAAATGTCATTCCGGGGGTAAATATTTCGAGCTTCCCAGAGATTCCAATGCTTGCAAAGGGGGGAAATATTACACAGGCCGGATCAGCCATTGTGGGGGAACGTGGCGCAGAGCTTGTTGACCTTCCACGTGGTGCGCGTGTAACCCCACTTGATAAGGCGGGTGGTGGTGTAACAGTGATTATCAACAATCCGCAGGTGTTTAGCGATGATGATATTGTTGAAAAGATTGGCGACCCTATTATGCGTGAACTTAAAAAGCATTTCGCCGTAGTATAACAACATGATTAAGTTATTCGTAAACAGCAATGACCGAACGGATTACCTTGAAGACGGTTCTTTGTCCATAAGCGATCAGCTTCAAAACAAAGCCAATGCCGCAAAGTTCTTGTTAAATCCGGGCGTTACAGAGCCTACTGAAAATCAGGAGGTTAAAATTTACGATGCAGTAAAACTTGTTTCTGCCAGCGGTACAACGGTTATTGTGACAGATGATCCAACGTCAGGGCTTTCCATCCTTCCTAATAGTTCTATCGAGCGTGACAGCGCGAAATATGGGCTTGGTCGTGGAAAATTCCGTGTTGGACAGACATTTTGGCTTGATATTGGTGGATCGGACGAAGAAAAGGTCACAATCTCAGCCATTGAAGAACATACAACGGCAGGTCAGGTAAAGATCACGACCACCGAAACAATCGCAAACTCGCACAGTGCCGATGAAGACGCGGGGCGATTAGTCTTTGCAGGTAACATTTCGAGTGTCCGCAAGAAAAATCCGCGCCAGCTATCGGATGTTGAATACGAAATTCAGTGCGTAGACTTTACAAAGATTTTTGATAAGAAGCTCATTAACGACAGTTGGGCTGATTTTGATGCTCGCCAAATCATTAACGACTTCTGCAATACGACAATCAACCTCAACAATGAGCTTGATGACATGGATTATGATGATGATTCTGCGGTACAGGCAGAGTGGATCGAATCGGGAGATGGGAACAATCCAACGAATAACACAACAGATCAGGTACAAGGAGATGGTGCAGTTGACCTAAATTGGACTAATTCAGGGGGTACAGCAACATTTTCGGCTACACCTACCAGTCAAGACCTTAGCGCGCTCACAGGAGCTTCCAGTGGCTCACCCGTGGAGGGAAATGTGACGTTGTGGTACAAGCGTTCCGCAGCAGCAGGAATTTCAAGCGTCGCCGTGCGTGTTGGCTCAGATTCTTCCAATTACGTTGAGCTTAGCTTCACACCCGAAGCAGATACAGACATGCACTTTATCAGCCTTGCCCTTGTTGATGGAACCGTCACTGGTACGCCAGACTGGACAGCCGTTGATTACTTGGCGATTGTTGTGAGTGAAACGACAAGCGCAGCGTTGACCGTAGACGATATTCGGATGACAGCAGAGGGCAGCTTCACCCTGTACGGTGTAGAAACAAGCTCAGAATTTGATGATGCTCGTGCCGGATTCAAGAAGCCGACCGTGTTTATCGAACGCCTTGCCAAAACACTTGGTTATTACTGGTATATTGATTACGAACGGGACATTCACTTCTTTGCACGGGAAACGAATGTTGCGCCATTTAATGTTGGCGACGATGAGAACAACTTTATTGACCTTAGCGTTGACGTGGACATTAGCCAGTTAAAGAACCGGCAAACCGTGCGTGGAGGGGTGAAAACAAGCGATAATAAATACGGACAGGTGGCCGAAGGTAACTCAGCCGTGCGTGAATGGATTTTGAAGTCGCAGTTTAAGAACCTTGAAATTTATATTGATGACAACTCGTCTACCGATACGACAGAGGCAGGGACGACGACAACCAACGTAACGGCAACGGCGCATGGTCTTGTTACAGGTGACTGGATCGTAAACCGTACACGTTCTAACGCCGTGCGCGAGATTACAAAGGTTGATGATGATAATTTCACGGTTGAGGCTGTCGCAAGCCAAACTTCGGGGGACACATTCTCAAAGTTCGACATAAGCAAGGATTCCGGTGTTGAGGGGCTTGTTGATGAAACGACTGTTGATTACGTTGAAAACTTTAACGAAAAGTCCGTTCGTGCAACCGATAGTGAAGCAACACTTGATTCAGGTGATTTCATTCTATTCCGTTATAACGAAATTGTGCCTATTCGTGTTCAGGCAACAGACCCAGCCTCGATTGCGACCATGAAAGCCTTGGTCGGGGGCGACGGGGTGTTTGATGGTGCCGTTATTACGGATCAGTCGCTTGATTCAACACAGGCCGCCCGCGACCGCGCGGAAGCAGAGGTGAACGCCTACGCAAACGCTATCGTGACTATTCGCTTTAAGACGGACTTTGAGGGGCTGGAAAGTGGTCAGATATTATCCGTAACGGATTCAAACAAGGGAATTAATGATGATTACATCATCCAAAAGGTTCAAGCCGTGTTTAAGACAGGGGATTATGCCGTTTATACTGTGACGGCTGCATCTTCGTTATTTGGGCTGATCGAGTATTTTCAGAAGCTATCCGAATCTATCGGCGACCGGCTCATTGATGAAGATGAAATTATTGACCAAATCTTTTCAGAAAACGTCACAATGTCCCTCGCAACAGTCGATACAGTGAATACACCGGACGAATCAGCAAGCGAAACGCCAACATTAACACTCACGGAGACTTCTAACACCGTTACAGAGCGTGACGTGACGACTGATCCATATAAATGGCAACCTCACGCGTCAGACGGACGCTGGAACCTCGCACAGTATGGCTAATCTGCTATAATAAAATCAATTATGAAGACTGCAATTAAAAACGAATCAGTCGGTAAGTTGGAGGGTTGGCATACACTCTCTACTTGTGATATTCGGCATCCAAAGGTTAAGGGGCTTGAAAAAGACCTTCACCACACAATCGACAAGTACCGAAACGCCGTAAACCGAGCAAAAAAAGACTATTACACTGCAAAGCTAAATGAGCAACATGCTTTTGCGGCGGACTTAAAGTTGGCAATTCGAGATATTAAGCGACGCTGGCACGAAGAAGTGACTCAGATTTACCGCATGATGCAAGAGTTAACGCTTGTAAATCAGATTACGGTTAAGAATATTTTACCTACCGCTGGCCGAACGGTTGTGGCGCAGTGGCTTGTTGGCGACAACACCACAGACGCAGATGATGGGGCTAACTATGGATCACTCGGTTCAGGAAGCACAACGCCAGCAAACGGGAATACTCAGCTCAATACCGAGACATACCGCAAGGCAACCTCAAGTGGTACGAATAGCGCAAATGTGGCTTACCTTAGCAACTTTTATACCGCAACAGAAGTGACGGGAACCTTCGAGGAAGCCGGTTGGCACTTATCAGGAACGGCCAGCGCGAATACAGGCGACCTTCTTTCTCACTTCTTGACCGGTACAATCACGAAGACAAGTGTTGAAACGCTTACCATTGAATCACAAATTACCGTTTCCTAAATATGGATCATACCGTGCGATATTCCGAGCAAGCAAAGACGCTCGTTGAGAACATGCCCGACTTTAACAAGGAAGCATTTGAACAGTGGTGGTGGTTGCAGCAGCGTGAGGTTGGATCAAATAATGTCTTGGAGTTCCTCATGCAGCAAAAGAGACTTGCAAAGGACGCTGTTAAGTTAAAAGAATAATATGGCAACAGATTACGCATCATCAACAGTAGCCGCCGGCGATGATATTTTGGCGTCGCAGTACAATAATCTGCGTGCAGATTCTATCCGACGTTCGGGTGACTATGAAACAGCCGGTGGGAGCGCAAACGCCTTCACCCTTGCTATTGATAGTTCAATTTCCGCATATGTTGCCGGTCAGGTGTTTGTATTCAAGGCAAACCACACAATTACGGGCGCAGCTACCCTTAACGTAAACGGTATTGGTGCTAAGACGATCAAAAAGCACACCGACAACGACTTGGAGGCAGGGGATATTACGAACGGGCAAATCGTTCATGTAGTTTACGATGGCACAGACCTTCAAATGACAACACCACCGGCTGTTGGGGTGCATTTTGAAAACCCGGGAGTTACAACAGAAGGTTCTCAAGAAACAGGTGATACAACAAAAACCCTTACAATTACAACCAACTTCGTTCCAAAGACATTTGAAGCGATTGTTATTGCAGATATTGCTACTGGTGCCATATGGACAAGTGGGTCAAACGCAGGAATTGGTCGCCAAGCGTTTATTGTTAAGGGCGAGGTGGGCGGAAATATTACATGGCAGCGAGTAGAGGCTCAGCACGCATCCTCACCACCAAACTCAAACCCATCTCTAAACCCTTACGGAGATGAGGACGCAAGCATAAACAAGCCAACACAAGGGAGTGGTACAACTTCATCACCCGGAGTTGGAACGATTACAGCAAGTGGCGGAAGTGCGACATTTGAGGTCACATCAATCACTGCAACTGCAACAACACTCGTGTTCACTTTTACCTTCACGCATAATAGTGAAAATAGCGGGCTACGATGGGGTGCACATTTTGTCAGCGTTGTGGGCGAGTAAAATCAAAAACCCCCGAAAGGGGGTGTTTTGTTTCCGGTTATCCGTGCAGCGTATTAACCCTTTAGCTTGTCGCCTCGATATATCGAGTTGAGGTTAAGTTAGCACGCGAAAACAAGAATTGGCAGCAGTATTACATCTTTTTACGATCAGGGCAACCCTTATCATGCCGTATTGCCATGCGAGGCCAGCCGAAAAAGTGAAGTGCCGGAACCGTGCAATTACAGTCCTTGGTGTATATAGATTGCGTCGAGGTGGTCAATTTCGTGCTGGAAGACTTGGGCTTCGATTCCGTGGAGTGGTTTTTCGACAACAACGAGGTCACTCCATGTGGGAGTTTTATCTTCGGGAAAATCATCGGGGAATGTTAAATATTTTACTTCGCACTTGTTCCATCGCTGTACTTTGAAGCATGGGGTCATAGGAAGCGATAGGCAGCCTTCGATTTTACCCACCTTATGTCGCGTGTGGTGCGTTATTTCAGGATTTACGACAATATACCCGTCTCGGTGCACAAAGAAGCGCAGAGGGTCGTTTTTTTCAATCTGCGGGTGTGCTACAGCAAACCCTTCTTCGTGTACGCCGTTGCCCATGAAGCAAAGCTCATACATATCTTGCGCATCTTCCATCATGCGTTCAATGTCGCCCTCCTTCACTTCTCGGCTTTTTTCTTCATGTACCGCGATAAACGGTTTCACTTTTGGATCTTTATTTATTTGCATAGGTGTTTAGTATTTATATGCTTTTCGCCCCCGACCATATCCCCCATGTGGGCTGATCGGATGGCCAAGGTTCGCCAACCCTGCCCCGAAGGGCGAGAAACATATAAAAAGTGGTGTGCCTCGATTGCGGAGCGGCACCCCTCCGTTCCTTGTCGGGGAAAAGGAATGTAGCTTGCTCGTGGGTCTATCCCATCCGTGCGTACACGGAGATTCCCCTTCGAGCGAAGACGTGTGATTGTCCACTTCTGCACTTTGCCCTCGTCATGAGGTTCAGCGCAGTAGGCTCATCGTCAGCCGTTCTAATGACCACCTTCTCACAATGAGTACATGTAGCCATCATCAGGATCAGTTGAGCCTGCATGGTGACCTGATGGGCGGTGCCTCGTCCTCCGTATACGGAAGGACGGTGGTGCCGTCGTCGAACGTAGTCGTGTGACCGCATCCCATGCAACGAAGTTCACGGTACTTCTTGCTCGGCAAGGTTCCCATTCCATTATTGCACATTGAGCAACAGACTGTGAAGGGGCAGCAGACGTTGCAACGAAGCACATCCACCATCCCCGCAGCAGCCACCTGTACGTCTGTGCTTTCGCACTGTTTACATGACGCCATTGAGATGTCCTCCAAGGACGGTGATTGCGATCGCCAGCGTCAGGAAGACGAGGGCGACCAGCAGCAGGTTTTCTTTACGTGGCATTGCGCCCTCCCTTACTGACCACCACGGTACACGGATGTGTACCTGATGGGCAGGAGGAGAGGGCTTTACGCAATCATCTCCCAACCTTCCCGTTCGATACATTGATAGGTAATGATCTCGCAGCCCACATCTTTCGGCACACCCTTTCCTACCGATTGGGTAACAATGCTGTTCGTTAATTTATCAATCACTATATATACAAGGTTGCAATCATCAACAAGAACACTACCTACTTTTATTTTCTTTTTTGCTTCTGCGATTTTCATAAATATACTTAGTTGGCCATGAGGCCGGGGGTGGGGACAGATTGTCCCCTACCTCCCGTACCTCACGATAGGGACGCCGCCGAGTGCGGCCGCCCTGTAGGAACCTTTGCTCAGAGTGCCAGTAGCTCGAACGCTACGGCCATCCTTGCAAGTGGAGCAGGTGGTGATGCTCACAAACTGCGTTCCGCCGTCAAGAAGAAGGCAAAACTTGAAGTTCATGACGTCTCCACAGTCGGGGCAGGCGCACTTTCCGATGGTGTCGTACATCACTTCTCCTTCTTGAAGTTGTAGTCGAGCAGTACCCACGCCCCGAAGGCCATGAGCACCCAGTAGGTGACAGGGTTCAGCAACAGCTCTTTCAGCATATCGTTCGCCTCCATTCAGCCCACCATCGAGTGATGAGCTGTAGGAAGTTATTTGCTGTTCTTCATACGTTCGTATTCTTCTTTGTTCCACTCGTGCATGGTACTGCCGATAACACTTTGCATGTATCTAACTGTGCGAACATCAAGTTCTACATGTGCTATTGGTGTTGGTGTATCGGTAGGTTCTATTCCCACCGCTACGTCTTTCTGTAAAGGTACCCGCCAATAACCGTCATGTCTGTCTGCGGGAATACCGAAGTCCAAAACCCTTAGCCGCTCCTTCAAGTCTCTTAGTGACAGAAGTTCCGTCAACGCATCACGCACATGATGAAACAGGTCAAAGAATTTGCCAGTCGTGATTACAGGTACACCCAACAGAGACTGGTGCAGTCGATCGAATTCCTTGATTAAGTCAATGTCTTCTCCCATATATAATTTATGGTTAATAATTATTCTCTCCAAGGGGTGCACGATTGATCTGGTTACACTCCAGTCATGCCCCTCTTGGAAGGAACGATTATATCAGTGCCATCTTTACTCCTGCCCAGTAGAAAGAACCATTTACTTATGCACTGGACTATAGAAGTAGCAAATAAGTGCTGTTTTACGGCTAACATTAGCCAATTTTACTTACCACTAAGATTTGATAAGTTTTAGGGTAGTTGCCTCCACCCTGTCATCACCGAAGGTCTTTAAGGCGAGTATCCATAGTTCTTCAAACCTTCTAAGTTTAGTTTTTTGTTGCCCGAAGGCAAGTTTCATTCAGAGTGCCTTCAGTGACGACGGAGTAGAGACAACCTCCCAACGGCTCGTGAGAATGATTCACGCTCACGAACCTGTGGGAAGCTCCCTCATTTGAGGGGCACCTATTTCAGGGCTGCTTCCACTTTCTCACCTATCTGGTGAAGTGTCGTATGGATCTTCACCAGATACTCTTTCACGTTCTTATTGTTGATTGCCTCCTGATCCACCACGTCCGCCATGTTCGACAGAACGATGATAGGCGTATCGCCTTCGGTTGTTTCAGGGTGGTTTAGAAGGGCCACCCCGTCCATTACTGGCATTGCGAAGTCCGTCAAAATTAGGTCAATTTCCGGCTGTATTCCGATTTGTTCAATAGCCACTTCGCCATTGCTTGCCGTTATAACCTTATACCCCTTTGCTTCTAAGAAGTGGCGGTACACATTTTGCACGTTGATGTCGTCCTCAACAATAAGAATTTTTTTCATATTTATGCCTCAAATACTTCTCCGCATGGCTGGCACTTCCACCGGAATGGAATATTGTTTGCCTTGCAGAGTAGCCGTGTAGCTGTTGCGCTTGATAGCAACAACCCTAATCCTACTAATAATAGCACAGCGGCAAGCGCGAGCAGTGGCCAGATGATGAGGCCGATAACCGCCGTTCCAATACCGGAAAGGAACATGAGTACGCCGATAATAAATGCTGTGTACAGCAGGTACCCCCACCAAACATCAGGGGCGACCATCGTTACCTTCTTCTTTTTGCATTTTTTGCATTGGATTTTCATACTTAGATTTGTTTCGTTTCGCCTTATGAAAGGCAGGTTTTTCTTGATTTAAGTGTTTCCCCTTCCCTTCAAAGCGTTCTTCAATGATAGTGCGAATTTCGCTTGGCATTGCGCCCTTTCCACGTTTTAGGTGCGTTGAGGTGTTGCCGTTTTCGTCCGTGCGGACTTCAACAACCCACCCGTTTATTTCTTTCTTCATAAGCTATTCGGAAAAAATCATTACACCTTCTTCGTTCCACTCGATGACGTTGAGTGTTAGCTTGACCTTATCAACTTCTGGCGTATCGCTCGTATCTTTGTCGGTTACTGGCTTATCAAGCAATTCCGGTCGCTTTTCAGCAATATGATTTAGCATTGCCAGTAAGCCTTTAAGTGTTGGGTTTTGTAAAACCATTCCTTCTGTAAACATATACTATTCTTGTTTTAATCGAATTGATTGTTGTGCTGCGATTTCTCGGTTCATTTCCTCATAAGGAACAAGGTCATGGAAGCTCACAAGCGGTGCGTACATATCTTCCGGTACTCGGCGCACACAATCATTATATACCCATAGCCATTGCGGGACAGTGATTTCATTCCGCAAGAACCGCCGGCCAACGTCTGTAATGATTGCCTTTTGCTTTTGCTTTCCATCTACCTTGATTGTCTCGAACCGAATAAAGTCCCAGTATTTCAATCGTTTATATACAGTATACGCTACTCGACCAAGTTTTTGTTCAATTTGCTCGGCTGTAAGTCCATCGCACTGTGATAGTAGCCACAAGGGGCGCACGCGGTCTTTTGTCAATGTTTTCTTACTAAGGGACATGCTGCGCAAGCAGGTGGGACATTTTCGAGTATGTCCAGCGGCGTTTTGCAGCTCCATGCGTACACCTTCGGGAAGGTTTATTGCGGTTGGAATATATTTTTCCATAGGGTTGGCGAGTTACTTGTTATTCTGATTTTGGTTCTTCGGCTGATTCTGGCTCCACAGCTTTTACCTGCGGCGGGGTCTTTTCAACACGCTTAACGTGCATGACTGCCTGAATGTTGGATTTTGTCGTTGAAAGTTCTGGCATGAATTTGAATCCGTGCTTGATGATTAATGCTTGATAGTCTGCCATAAACGCATTAAGTGCCTTCTGCTGTTCTTCGATCGTTGCTTTAATCTTCTCGTCAAATTCTTCTTTGCTAATGTTCTCACCGGCATTTTGTTGTTCGGACATATTATTTTGATTATTGGCACACCCACCATGAAGGGTAAACGGGGTACCACTTTATAAATTCTCGGATTGCATCGTTAGGGTCAAATCTATCACCACTCGCCCCGATCCACTCCCACGTTCCAGCAGTGAATTGATAGATGCCGCCAGCAGTCGATTTTGGGTTTCGAGCGTCTGGATCAAGCCCTGATTCGCATTGTGCAATGCGGATAGCGACGTCAGGATCAACTCCTCCCTGTCTTGCAGCTTCTTCAATTTTTTCCTCGATACTTTCGGTGGTTTCACTTCCATAGTTACATGTTACGGTTTCTAATGTGCACGGCGGTGGAAGCTGTTGATCCTCCAGCGCACTTACACGGGTTTCTAAAACTTGTATTCGCGGGTCTTGATAATCGAATACATCAGTTGTTGCGTTCAGAATCATTATTGCAATCACTCCGATGCAAGCAAGTTGAGCTATTTCAATTATTTTGCCATTTGTTTTCATACTCCTTTAATGCTTTCCAATTGTTGCATATTGGCGTGAATGACCTGATTTCTTTTTTCAAAACCCTGCCCCTACGCTCAAATTCAACATATTTCTTCCCGAAAACCCTATCCACGAACCTGTCATAGAATTTTGTACCATCTTTGAGCCTTACCCTAACGATTTTCCCCGGATTGGTACCGGTATGAAGCCCTTTATTTCCCATATTACGCTTCAACTTCATTAGGTTCCGGTATGTAGATGTTCATATCCATGCTCGCCCATGTGCGGATACGGCTCAGATATTCTTCCATTTCTACCGTGGAAAGCATGGCGGTGCTTTTNGCNACCAAGCCGTCCATCAAGAATTTATGTTTCAAGGCTTCNTGTATCTCNTCTGGAAGGTGGCCTGTCTCGTCCGATAGGATTTTTACAACCACGCNCCAGTAATACCGATTTTCGTTGTCAGAACGCGGTTTACGGCGTTTCCGCACGACCACCGACACTTTGCCGTCCAAACCTTGCAGATAGGCGTTAAATCGTTCTATGTCGAAGATTTTTAGCGTTCCTTCTTCTACTGTGCCTTGGAATGTCGGTGTTGGCATATTAGGTCTGTGGTTTTATGTACTTTTCATGAATATCGTCTATTTTTTTATTCAGTTGCTTCATGGCATTTTGCCAAAACTCCTCTCTAACACTTGCTTTAAGATGATTTGCAAATATACCGTAATTTATCAGGCCAAGGTCTATAAACGTGTCGCCGAAATCCGCTTCATCCCCGACAAACATTTCTTTCTTTGATAGCACCTTGATTTGATCGTCCTCGTAAATTTTATGCATCATATTATTTCATTCTTACGATTAAGTTCTTGTCTGCAAGGGAAAACTCATGCTGGTCGTCGAAGGCAATGTCCACCTTCCCGTCTGTTTCCTCGTCATACCCTTGCTTGGAATATACGCCGTCTACCCAGCGATCTAAGCCGTACTTGCGAACGATTTGCTCGGCATAGTCTTTCCCACCCCCAGACCAAACGATCACGCGTGAATTCTTGATCTTCTTGGCCATTAATTCGATCATTTGTAATACGGGCAGATTTACACCGCCGTCACGCTGTGCGCCCTCATTGTTGAGGATGGTTCCGTCAATGTCGAAGGCGATGATGATTTGTTTCATATCAATTCAGGAAGATTTTACCGATGCAATATCCCTTGGTATGCCCTACAGCAATGCAGTCGTTATATTTGTAGATGTTCCATTTGATTGCCACTCCAAGGATAATGGCGAGCAATGGGATGACCCAGATTAGATTTTTCATACTATTTTGATGTTTCGTGTAGGATCGTGTTTGCCCGTTCCATAATCTTGATAGCTTCTTTTGTGGCCTTCTTTTCGCTTGGGTAAACGATGGATTTATTGGTTTTTACATAAAACGTCTTGTTCATGTCGTCATAAATCACGCTCGCCCATTCATTGTGTACTCCCTGTCTTTCAAACACCACGTCCAGCTTTGCAACTTTCCAACTTGCCGGAAGCCTCATTTTTCTTAGCCTTTCAACCTGTTCAATGAGCAGTTCTTTTTTGTCCATACCTTACTTGCTTAGCTTCTTTAGTGTCAGTGCAGCCTTGAATGCTCGGAAGTCTCGATCAAGTTTTGCGCGCGATTTCAGGTGTACCATTTCAAATTCACCTGTCTTTTTGTCGAAGCGCACGATGATACGTCCTCCGTCAAACCGCATGCGGTCTTCTTCCTCGGCGGCTTTCTGATATGCGGCCGTTTGATAATGGCTTTCGCTATAAATCCCGGA
>JGI10211J34971_10002381_pt1 | contig 15340 bp, 15 predicted proteins | sample Etolagsediment_FD_34971 | JGI IMG/M metagenome (IMG submission 34971) | reverse complement strand
GCCAATCACGCCGGATTTCATATCGAGGTCAGTTAGTTGGAACCCTATATCATAACCATTGATGGGCCCAGTGGATCAGGCAAGGGCAGCCTGGCGCTGGCCATTGCTCGCAGACTTGGATTTCACATTCTCGACAGTGGTGCCATCTATCGTCTGGCGGCATTGCGAGCCATCCGACAGGGCGCCGATCTCGCCAACGAAGAGCGGGTTTTGCAGGCGATGAAAGGCATGCAGATCCATTTCGAGTCGGGCGATGAGCTGACTGTGCCATTTCTCGATGGTGATGACGTGTCGTCGTCGATTCGCGATGAATCGACCGGTTCGGCGGCATCCGTGATCGCGGCGTACCCCGCGGTTCGTGAGTACCTGTTGCAGACCCAACGCGACTTTTTTCAGCCGCCTGGCCTGGTTGCCGATGGCCGCGATATGGGCAGCACGGTGTTCCCGCAGGCCAAAATAAAGATATTTTTGCTCGCAAGTGCCGAGATACGCGCCAAAAGGCGTTATAACCAGTTGATAAATATGGGTTTATCCGCTAGTATCGACGATCTGCTCGCTGAAATTCAGGCGCGTGACGAGCGCGATAGTAATCGTTCTGCGTCGCCGATGTTAGCGGCAGCCGATGCAGTGGTTGTCGATAGCAGCTTTATGGACCGTGAGCAGGTGTTGGATCTTGTCATGCAGCATATTGACGAGGTCAATGCCAACTAAGTAGCGGGAACCGCCAGGTTTTCGTATTTTTTGTTAAACAAGACTGTGGTAACCGGGGTTCCTGCCCGTTGCTGCTTTAATACTTTTTAGGAATTTCCATGTCAGAAAATTTTGCACAGATGTTTGAGGAAAGTATTTCTCAAACAAACATGCGTGTGGGTGAGATCATTACCGGCGAAGTCGTCGACATCAATCGTGATGTTGTTGTAGTAAATGCCGGTCTTAAATCCGAGGGTGTAATACCCGTCGAACAGTTTTATAACGAAAATGGCGAACTTGATGTCCAGATCGGTGATCAGGTCGAGGTTGCGCTGGATTCGTTCGAGGACGGTTATGGCGAGACCCGGCTGTCCCGTGAAAAAGCCAAGCGTGCACGCGCCTGGAAGCGTCTGGAAGAGGCGCTGGAAGCAGATGAAATCGTAACCGGTCGTTTTACCGGCAAGGTCAAAGGTGGTTTCACCGTCGATATCGGCGAAATCCGCGCCTTCCTGCCTGGTTCACTGGTCGATGTACGTCCGGTACGCGATACGGCTTATCTCGAAGAGAAAGAACTCGAATTCAAGATCATCAAGCTCGATCAGAAACGCAACAACGTCGTGGTTTCGCGCCGCGCAGTGGTTGAGCAGGAATTCAGCGAAGAGCGTGAAAAGATGCTTGAATCGCTGCAGGAAGGCATGAAGGTCCGCGCAATCGTCAAGAACCTCACCGATTACGGTGCGTTCCTCGACCTGGGCGGCATTGATGGCCTGCTGCACATCACCGATATGGCCTGGAAGCGCGTCAAGCATCCTTCCGAGGTTGTTGAAATCGGCCAGGAAATCGATGTCATGGTGCTCAAGTTCGACCGTGAAAAGAATCGTGTCTCGCTGGGCCTCAAGCAGATGGGTGATGACCCCTGGGTCAACATCATGCGTCGTTATCCGGAAGGCTCGCGCCTGTTCGGCAAGGTCAGCAACATCACCGACTACGGCTGTTTTGTCGAAATCGAGGATGGTGTCGAAGGCCTGGTCCACGTCTCTGAAATGGACTGGACCAACAAGAACGTCAACCCCAACAAGGTCGTCACTCTGGGTGATGAAGTTGAGGTCATGATTCTTGAGATTGACGAAGAGCGCCGTCGTATCTCGCTGGGCATGAAGCAATGCCAGCCGAACCCCTGGGATGAGTTCTCGGCAACCCATAACAAGGGCGATATCATCAACGGCAAGATCAAGTCGATCACCGATTTCGGTATCTTCATCGGTCTTGACGGCAACATTGATGGTCTGATTCACCTGACCGACCTGTCCTGGAACAAGACCGGTGACGAGGCTGTGCGCGATTACCAGAAGGGCCAGGAAGTCGAGGCCATGGTGCTGTCGATCGATCCCGAGCGCGAGCGTATCTCGCTGGGCATCAAGCAGCTCGATAAGGATCCTTTCGCCAACTATATCGGCGCCAATCCCAAGGGCAGCATTGTTCGCGGTACGGTCGTCGCGGTTGACGCCAAGGCGGCGACTATCGATCTGGGCGATGGCATCGAAGGCATTTTGCGTGCCTCTGAAATGGCCAAAGATCGGGTCGAGGATGCGCGCACCTTCCTCAGCGAAGGTGATGAAGTTGAAGCCAAACTGACCGGTATGGATCGCAAGAACCGCAGTGTATTCCTGTCGATCAAGGCCAAGGATGCAGACGAGGAAGCCGAGGCATTGTCGGATTACGCGGCTAGCAGTGATTCGGGTGCGGCAACAACCAGTTTCGGTGACTTGCTGAAGGAGCAGTTGGGCTCGGACGACTGAACCGACTCGGGGGAACGGTCAGCCGTTCCCCCGTTTTATTTAACGGGGCTGTGTTATGAAAGAACAAGAATATATACCTTCTATAACAAAATCAGATCTGATCGATAACCTGTCCAAAAGCCAATCTCACCTGGCTTACAAGGACGTTGAACTGGCGGTCAAAAGCCTGATCGAAATGATGAGTAATGCCTTGTCGGTGGGCGAGCGCATTGAGATTCGCGGGTTTGGCAGTTTCAGCCTGCATTACCGTCCGCCGCGCATCGGGCGCAATCCCAAGTCGGGTGAACGGGTTGAGTTACCTGGTAAACATGTCCCCCACTTCAAACCGGGCAAGGAATTGCGCGACCGCGCCAACAATCAGAAGAAAATCTAATCTGTCAGACTTCGCCAGCGCTGGTTGCTGCCTGCCGAAAGCTGCCTTACCATTCATCGAATGGATATCTGGATCCCCCTCGCCATTGTTTTAGCCCTGCTTTCAGGTTGGTTGATCGGGCGTTTATCGGCCAGAGGGCGCTCCCAATCTGCGCTGACTGAGTCGCTCAACTGCTCGGAACATTATATTCAGGGTCTCAACTACCTGCTTGCCAACAAGTCGGATAAAGCAATCGAGCTTTTCGTTGATCTAATCAAGGTCGATAAGGAAACCATGGAAACCCATCTCGCGCTGGGAAACCTGTTTCGTTCCAAGGGCGAGGTCGACAAGGCGATAAAGATTCATCAAAACCTGGTGGCGCGTCCCAATCTGGATCAGAACCAGCGGGTCATGGCGCTCAATGAACTGGCCGAGGACTATCTCAAGGCCGGCTTGCTGGACAGGGCCGAAAACCTGTATCGCGAGCTGGTTCAGATCAACCGTAAAAACACCACCGCCCTGTACCGTCTGCTGGAAATCTACAGTCTGGAAAAATCGTGGACGGAAGCGCGTGATGTGGCCCAGGCCCTTTATGATCTGGAAGAGTCCGGCAGCCGTCTGGTGCTGACGCATTGTTGCTGCGAGATGGCTGATCAGTCATTAAAAGAGGGTAATGCGCGTGCGGCGCGTGATCTGCTTGAACAGGCTCTGCAGATTGACCGTCACTGTATTCGAGCCCTGCTACTGCTGATTGACGTCAATCTGCGCAACGATAATCTGGCCCAGGCGCGCAAACTGTTCTTTCGCCTGGTCAAATCAAGCCCGCAGTTTCTCGATCTGTATCTGCCGGCTGCCCGCGATATTTTGCTGCAGCGCGGTTCGCTTGGCGAGTATCAGGAATTTCTGATCGCACAGTATGACAACAAGCCCGCCAGTTCGGTGGCGCTGGAACTGCTGGAGAGCTATCGCAAGGCCGATCAGCAGGATCAGCTACAGGCCTTCCTGTTGCGCGCATTGGATCAGGCGCCAACCATCGAGCTGGTCGAATTCGCCTTGCATCATGTCCAATCACGCCCACCATCCAGCCAAAAGGTGTGGCCTGACCTGAAGGCGATGTTTGACAAACTCAACCAGCGTCGGGTCAGCTTTGTGTGCTCGGTATGCGGTTATGGTAGCCAGGCCATGCACTGGAACTGCCCGAGTTGCAATAACTGGTCATCGATTAAACCCGTCACCTGAGATCCTGTCTTGTTATGAATCCCAGTAAAATCATAGTCGCTCTGGATTATCCCGACGCTGCCAGGGCGATGACTTTCGTCGCCTCCGTCACGCCGGAGTTATGTCGTTTAAAGGTTGGAAAGGAATTATTTACTGCTGCCGGTCCGCAACTGGTGCGTGAACTGGTTGCGCGAGGCTTCGATGTTTTTCTCGACCTGAAATTTCACGACATTCCTACGACCGTAAACAAGGCCGTTGGTGCTGCCTGTGAGCTTGGTGTGTGGATGGTCAATGTGCATGCACTGGGTGGCAGAAAGATGTTACAGGCGGCGCGTGAGGCGGTGGATGCGCGTACCTCAGGGCAGCGGCCATTGTTGATTGCTGTATCGGTGCTGACCAGCATGGATCAACCGTCGCTGAGTGAGATTGGCATCGCCAGGAGCATCCGCGATACCGTGCTGAACCTGACCCGGCTGTCCCTCGACTGTGGCCTCGATGGTATGGTGTGTTCAGCGCTTGAGGTGTCCTTGTTACGCGAGCATTTTGGTGATAAACCGTTTCTGGTGACGCCAGGCATTCGGCCGGGCGGCGCAGCCAGCGATGATCAGCACCGCATCATGACGCCGCAACAGGCGATCGCGGCCGGTTCCAGCTTTCTCGTCATAGGCAGACCGGTCACCCAGCATGCCGACCCCTACGCTGAACTGGTCAGAATCAATGAGTCTCTGGGTTAAATGTTACTGACAGCATTTTGTGAAGCCGTTACAATCCCGCACAGTCGCATCAGCTTACACAATTAAATAACCGCTTGTTATGGATCCCAATTTTCTCGACTTCGAACAGCCCATCGCCGAGTTGCAGGCCAAAATCGAAGAATTGAGATACGTAACCGACGATTCCGAAATCAATATCACCGAAGAAATTGCAACGCTGGAGAAAAAGGCGGAAAGCCTGACCCGGTCGATATTCAGCAAACTCAGTCCCTGGCAGATTTCGCAGCTCGCGCGTCACCCGAATCGCCCCTACGCCATTGATTACATCGACCGCATGTTCGTCGATTTTGAATACCTGCATGGTGATCGGTTATATGCGGATGACAGCCCCATGGTCGGCGGTATCGGTCGTCTTAACGGCAAACCGGTGATGGTCATCGGCCAGCAGAAAGGGCGCGACACCAAGGAAAAGGTCAAACGTAATTTTGGCATGCCGCGGCCGGAAGGTTATCGCAAGGCCATGCGTTTGATGAAGATGGCTGAAAAATTCAGAATGCCACTGATCACTCTGGTCGATACACCCGGGGCCTATCCCGGTATCGGGGCCGAGGAACGTGGTCAGAGCGAAGCGATCGCGCGTAATCTGTATGTGCTGGCCGACCTCAAAACGCCGGTGGTGGCCACCATTATCGGCGAGGGTGGCTCAGGCGGCGCATTGGCCATTGCCGTGGGCGATCGGCTCAACATGCTGCAGTATTCCACTTACTCGGTCATTTCGCCTGAGGGCTGCGCCTCCATTTTGTGGAAGAGTGCCGAAAAGGCCTCGCAGGCTGCCGAGGCGCTCGGTATTACCGCATCGCGTCTACTCGAACTCGGTCTGATTGACCAGATAATCGCTGAGCCGCTGGGCGGTGCGCATCGTGATCATGATCTGATGGCTGTGACCCTGCGCGACAGCCTGACCGAAACCATCGAAATACTGGATGGTATCGGCATCGATAAATTGCTCGATCAACGTTATCAAAGACTAATGAGCTACGGTGCATTCATCGAAAACTGATTCGATCAATGTGCTGCCCCTATCCCTGCATCTGATTCCCCCGTCGACCCGTCGCCTGCGTATCGCCTTTAGTGGCGGGCTCGATTCGGTGGTGCTGTCGCACTCCCTGTTATCCCTGCGTGAGCAATACTCGCTCATGTTGTGGCATGTGAATCATGGTTTGCAGTCCAACGCCGATGCGATGGAGGATTTTGCCCGCCAGTGGGCTGAGCAATATGATCTTGAGTTCAAAACCCAACGGCTGAAGCTTGATCCCTCACCGGGAAATCTGGAAGCCAGGGCGCGAGATGCGCGTTATGGTCTATTTGCACAGGGTATGCAAGCGGGCGATGTTTTGTTGACGGCTCACCATGCCAATGATCAGGCCGAGACCCTGTTGCTCAATCTGATGCGAGGTTCGGGCGTGGCAGGTCTGCGCGCGATTGCCGAGCAAAGATCGCTGGGCGCCGGGATGCTGATACGCCCGCTGTTGAATCTTGGGCGTGATGAGATCCATGCCTATGCCCGCGCCAATGGACTCAACTGGATAGATGACCCAAGCAACGCCAGTGAGCGGTTTGACCGCAATTTTCTGCGCCACCGGGTGATGCCGCTGATCGAGCAGCGCTGGCCCGCTGCCGTGCGTTCCATGCGCCGGGCCAGTGGCTGGCAACAGGAGGCGTATGAGCTGATCTCTCAGTTGGCCAGGGACGACCTGGCACGTCTTGGCCGTTGTGAATCGTTCAGTTCCCACCCGGCGCTGGACGTCGCTGAATTGATACAACTGCCCTCCGCGCGGGCGCGTAACCTCATCCGCTACTGGATTGAACAGGCGGCCATGCAGCCGCCAGGCTCGCGTAAACTGAATCAGCTGCTGTCACAGCTCAATGCGCGCCGGGATGCGATGCCCAGCATTCATGCCCAGAGCTATTCACTGCGCATTTACCGATCCAGGCTGTATCTGGTTAGCGATGAGTTGGTCGAACTGGACGAGGAATATCGACTGGTCGATGGCGAAAGCCTGCAGATACCAGCCATCGGCTTCAACGAGAGCCGCACGTCGATATTGAGCCGACTGGGGCGCCAGGATGCAGGGCAGGCCCTGAGCTTGCGTTTTCGCAGGTTTGAGGCGCATGAAAATGCTCATGCCCATCGCCTGAAACGTCTGTTTCAGAAACATGCAGTACCGCCCTGGTTACGCCCGTTGACCCCGCAGGTTTTCGTGGATGGGGAACTGGTAGCGCTGTGGGTCTGGGCGTCGGCTTATTCCGTCGGGTCGTGAAATTTCTTGTAACAGTAGTTGGTGGCCTCGACATAACCGTGCAGGCTGCCGCAGTCAAAACGCCGTCCCTTGAACTTGTAGGCCATGACACAACCGTTTTGTGCCTGCGCCAGCAGGGCGTCGGTGATCTGAATCTCGCCGTTGGCGCCGGGTTTGGTCTCTCGTATGTAATCGAAGATGTCCGGCGTCAGGATATAGCGACCAATAATCGCCATGTTGCTGGGCGCATCCTTGGGATCGGGCTTTTCAACCATGTCGGTGACCTTGAACAGGTGATCCTGAAACTGCTCGCCGGCAATGACGCCATACTTGTTGGTTTCCTCGGCGGGGACTTCCTCGATGGCGACGATGCTGCAGCGAAACTGCTTGTACAGCCCGGCCATCTGTTTCATGACCGAGTCGCCTTCGGTGATGCACAGGTCATCGGCGAGGATGACGCCAAACGGCTCGTCGCCGATCATGGGTTCGCCGGTTAAAATCGCGTGCCCCAGCCCCTTCATCTGTTTCTGCCGGGTATAGGTGAAGATGCATTTTTCGCGGATTTCGCGGATCTCGGCCAGTTGATCTTCCTTGGCGCTGCCGCGAATCTCGTTTTCAAGCTCGTAGCTGATATCGAAATGGTCCTCGATCGAACGCTTGGTGCGTCCGGTGACAAACGACTGTTCGACCATGCCGGCATCCATGGCTTCCTTGACCGCATACTGGATCAGGGGTTTGTCGACCACGGGCAGCATTTCCTTGGCCATGGACTTGGTTGCGGGCAGAAAGCGCGTGCCGTAACCGGCCACCGGGTAGAGACATTTTTTCAGCATGATGTTGTGCGATAATTTAAAACCCAGATTATAACATTGCCGGAACCCTCATTCATGACCGATTCGACTTTTCAGGACAAGGTGTTTGCCAGACCGTTGAGTTCGGTCAAGGCCTTTGAATTCGATGACGAGGTGGCGCGCGTATTTGACGACATGATCAGCCGTTCGGTGCCGGGGTATGATCTGATGCTGCGCCTGATCGCGTTATACGCGGATATCTTCGTCACGCCGCACAGCAGGGTGTACGACCTCGGTTGTTCCACCGGTCTGGTGTCGAGGGTCATCGCCTTACAGACCCGGGGGCGGGACTGCGCCATTCAGGCCGTCGATAATTCAGCGTCGATGATCGAGCAGTGTCGGCGTAAACATCCGGATCTATCGAGCGTAGACTGGATCTGCAGCAATATCGAGGACATCGAGATTCGCGATGCATCGATGATTGTACTCAATCTGACCCTTCAGTTCATCGCGCCGGGTGAACGCGTTTCGCTGCTACGGCGCATCCATGACGGGCTGAGGCCGGGCGGGGTGTTGGTGTTGTCGGAGAAGCTGGCATTCGCGGGCCAGGATGAACAGCAGACCATGACTGAACTGTACCAGGCGTTCAAGAAACATCGTGGTTATAGCGATCTTGAGATTTCACAGAAACGAGCTGCGCTGGAACAGGTGCTAATCCCCGATGATGAGCAGACCCATCAGGCGCGTCTCGCCGAGTGCGGATTCGGTCCGGTGTATAAGGCCTTTCAATGCCTGAATTTTTCAAGTTTTCTCGCCCTTAAATCATGAATTACAGCGAATTGTTTGCGACCTTAGAGCAGGCCGGTTTTGGCGACTGGGTGTCTGAATTACAGGGCATGGCCACGAACTGGTTCAGCGAGAGCCATCATGGCGATTACAGGCGTTGGGCGCAGGCATTCGAGCAGTTACCCGCAGTCGATGATCTTGTGATGTCATTCGATCAGCCGGCAGTCACCGTGCAGGGGCACTGCTCAGATCACGATGCGCTGGACGCGGCGCTGAAAATCCTGCGCCCCTGGCGCAAGGGGCCTTACCGCATTGCCGATGTGTTTATCGATACCGAGTGGCGTTCCGATTTTAAATGGGACAGAGTAGCGCCGCACCTGTCGGACCTGCAGGGGCGGCGTATTCTGGACGTGGGTTGCGGTAATGGTTACCACGCCTGGCGCATGCTGGCGTCCGATCCGAAACTGGTGCTGGGCATCGATCCATCGGTACTCTTCAATCTGCAGTTTCAGGCGTTGCAATTGTATGCCAGGGATCCCCGTATTTTTATGTTGCCGCTGACGATTCAGCAAATGCCGGATAACATGGCCTGGTTCGATACCGTTTTTTCCATGGGGGTGTTATACCACCGGCGCTCGCCCTTCGATCACCTGATGCAACTCAAGAGCCTGCTCAGGTCCGGCGGCGAATTGTGCCTGGAAACACTCATCATCGAAGGCGGGCCAGGACAGGTGCTGGTACCAGGGTCGCGCTACGCCCGCATGAATAACGTCTGGTTTCTGCCTTCCGCCCAGGAACTTGCACACTGGCTTGAACGTATTGGTTTNAGCGATGTGCGCGTGGTCGATATCAATCGCACCCGGGTTGAGGAGCAGCGTTCGACCGAGTGGATGCCATTCGAGTCACTACCCGAATGCCTNGACCCGGACAATCCGCTGCTGACGGTGGAAGGTTATCCTGCGCCCATGCGTGCTGTGCTATTGGCAACGCGTTGAGGCGAGAGGCTCACAACGATCCCGCGCCATCCAGGCCTTGTATGACACATTCGAATTTTCTTGGTCGCTTCGAGGAGTTGGATGCCCTGCTGCTCAAGTGGCGCTGGCTGTGGCGGCAAGAGCCTTTCAAACAACCCCAACTTTGCTGGTATCGGATTTATCCGCAGTGGCGTGAAAGGCTGATGGCGCTTGACGACGATGCGGTTCAGTTATTGTCGGCAGATCCGGCTGAACTGCACCGATTTGCGTGTGAAGAACTCGGCGTGTGCATTCCCGGGCATTTAACCACGGTGACTGCGCTAGCTTTTGAGCAGGCAGGTAATGACTCGCGCGAGCGTGTGCCGGATGGTATTCGGCCACGCAAATGGGCGCAAATATCGTGCTTTGCCAGGGCCTTGCGAAGTTCAGACCTTTCCAGCGACCATCATCTGGTTGAATGGTGTGCGGGTAAGGCGCATTTGAGTCGGGGCTTGCTCAACGCCGGGCTTGCACATTCGGCACATGCATTGGAGCATAATGCCGGGCTGGTTCATGAAGGCGCCAATGCAGCAGGCAAACTCGGTCTGGACATAAGCTTCCACCTGCAAGACGTGCTCGATCCAGACGTTGCACGATTCTGTCGACCGGATTCGCACCACGTTGCATTGCACGCCTGCGGCGATCTGCACGTCAACATGCTTGAGCAATGTAGCCACTCTCAGGTGCCGCGCATCGACCTGGTTCCCTGCTGTTATCACCTGGCCCGCGGCAAATCGTATCAAGCACTATCGCGCCCGGGCCAATGTTCAGCGCTTGAACTCGACAACAGCGCGCTAAAGCTGGCCGTGCAGGAAACCGTGACCGCCCCGGCAAGTGCGCAACGTCAGCGTATTCGACTGCAACAATGGCGCCTTGGTTTCGATTGTCTGGTACGGGAGGTCTTTGGTCGCGAGAACTATCTGCCGCTTCCATCCCTGTCTGCGTCTGAGGCTGGTGCGGACTTTATTGATTTTTGTCGGCGCATGGCCGACGGCAAGGGGATTACGCTGCCGCAGGCGATCGACATCGACTATTTCGAGCAGCGGGGGCGCGAGCGTTTTCGCCAGGTTTCGCGCGAAGACCTGGTGCGCCACCTGTTTCGTCGGCCGCTCGAGTTATGGCTGGTTTATGACCGTTGCCTGTATCTGGAGGAAAACGGCTATGTCGTGTCCTTGCATGAGTTTTGTCAACGCCAGTTGACGCCGCGTAATCTGTGGATTCATGCAAGCAGGGTCGCTTCGGTGGATATATGACCTCGTTTGACCGGTGTTCGCTGCAACGGCCTCGCCGAGAATTTCATTGGCCCACCAGCCTGCCCACCGCATAATGCAGCGGTGGCGCGCGAGTTTAGATCACGCGCCAGTCAGCGCAGGACTCAAGGTTAGAACCGTCGAGTATCTATTCGTGTTACCGCGTCCAGGGGGGCGCCAATGAATGACCTCACCAATGTGAACGAAGGGCAGGCGGCAGTGGCCGCTGCGTACGACGCGGTTCCCTACGACTCGCAACCCTTTGCTGACTCGCGCCCGGCCTACCTCGGTGCCCTGGGTGTTTTGTGCGGGCTGCAAGCGGCGAGTCCGTCGCGCTGCCGGGTGCTTGAACTTGGCTGCGCCAGTGGTGGCAACCTGATTCCGCTGGCCTGGTACCACCCACATTCTGAATTTATCGGCATCGACCTGTCGCCGGGGCAGATCAATGTTGGCCGCGAACTGGTGAAGGCGCTGGGTATCAGCAACTGTCAGTTGCAGGCCGGTGACCTGAGCGCAATCGAACTGGAAGCCGAAAGCTTCGACTACGTGATTGCGCACGGCCTCTACTCCTGGGTGCCTGATTCGGTACGGCCGACCATCCTTGCGCTGTGTCGTCGGGTTCTGCGTCGAGGTGGCATTGCTTATGTCAGTTACAATACGCTGCCCGGCTGGCGTTCGCGCCTGCTTACCCGAGACCTGCTGCAATGGCACCTGCGAGATGTGCAGCAGCCGGATGCGCGATTGCATGGCGCACAGGCCCTGGTGCAGCGGTTGGCCAATGGTCTCGATCCAGGCTCCCCCGGCAGCTATCTGGGGGTGGAACTGGCGAGAATTCAGTCGCATCCGGCATCCTACCTGGCCCATGAATACCTGGAAGCGGACAACCGCGCCTTCCATTTTCACGAATTCGTCGCAGATGCCGCCGCGGCTGGTCTGGGCTACCTGTGTAACGCCGACCTGGCGACCGGTTTCGCCGAACTCTATGGGGCGATGGGTGAGGCCATGGCCGAACTCTGCGATGACCCGGTGCAACTCGAGCAGTATCTCGATTTCGTCGCCAACCGGGCGTTTCGCCAGTCATTGCTGTGTCGTGACGATGACTGCGCCAGTGAACTGAATTTCGATCGTCTGCAAGGGGTGCATCTCTGGACAGATCTCAGGCCACCGCACAAGCTCGACCTGCGCCGTGCCAAAGGCCAGAACTTCCACACCGCCGATGGCGAACAGGTCGAGATTTATCACCCCCTGTGCAAGGCGCTGGTCGAGATTCTGGCCCATGACTACCCGCGCACCGAGGCCTATCCTGACTTGCTCGATGCAGCGGCCGAACAGGTTCGACAGCGCGGCGATGCCCGCCTCGCCGCAGACAGGCAGGGCGCGTTGGGGGAATTGTTTGGTCTCATTATCATGCAACACCTGGAACCTCTGAGCGAACCGGCCGTGCTGGCCGCTGAGATGTCACGGTACCCGCGAGCCAGCGCTTTGGCGCGCTGTCAGGCGAAACTTGGCTGGTCGCATCTGGCGACCGCAAGCCATCGCAGCCTCGATCTCGATCCATTTGCGCGAACACTGATCGATCGGCTCGATGGCAGTCGTGACCCGGCTGCTCTAGGCGCCGACATGCTCGAATGGCTGGCGCAACAGCAGCCACTGGATGCACAGGCTCGTCGTCGCGCCGCAGCCGACGTGCAGAACAACGTGAATCGCCTGCTGCAGCTGTTTGCGCGATACGGGGTGCTCGAAGGGGAATGAACGGAGAGTTCCAGGTTAGCCCAACTGGAAAAAACGGGCCTGAACGAAAAAAGCCACCGCGACAATGGCGGTGGCTTTTTGTTTGGCTCCCCGGGCCGGGCTCGAACCAGCGACCCAATGATTAACAGTCTTGCTCGTTCAATACTCTACAATACGAATATATCTAAAAATCAATGACTTATTGAGTATTGCATGCTGACTTAGTGTTGCCATTTATTGTGTTTTGCTGCACCTTGGTGGACTAGATTTGGTACTCAAAGAGCTGGATAAATATTGAAACCCTATGTGTTCGCGGTTAGTCTTGATTCACGACAGGAACAAGGAGAAGCACGATGCTCATACTCACCCGGCAGCCTTATCAATCCCTCATGATTGGTGACGATATTAAGATAACTATTCTCGAACTCAACAAGGGCCAGCAAATCCGAATCGGAATAGAAGCACCAAAGGAGATTCCCGTTCATAGGGAAGAGGTCTACCAGAAGATCAAGGAACAAGACGAAATCTGGCAGAATCACTGATGCGACCCGACCACCAGCCCCACAATCTATTCCTCCTGCTATGCGCTGTAGCACTCTGCTTTGTTGGAATAGCCCATGCAGACCGTCTAAATTGCCCCTGCAAGGTCGTAAAGGTATCTGATGGTGATACCGTCCACGTTCTGGATCGAGGCAGAGAACGCCATAAAATCAGGCTAGGCGGCATCGATGCGCCTGAGTCCAAGCAGGTATTCGGTCGGCAGTCCACTCGCAACCTATCTCAACTGATTGCCGGTCATCAGGTTGAAGTTGAATACGATAAGCGTGACCAATACGGGCGGATTATTGGCAAACTGCTAAAGGATGGGCAGGATATCAACCTGCAACAGATCAAGGATGGCTACGCCTGGCACTACAAGCGCTATCAGGAAGAGCAGGCCAGTATCGACAAGATCTTGTACAGCGCGGCCGAGGATAAGGCCAGATCGAAGAAGATAGGCTTATGGTCTGTGCCAGCGATACCGCCATGGGAGTACCGTCGCAGAAAAGACTTATAACTGGCGCAGTGCGCTTGACAGTTGCTTTTTCCGGCCAATCTGAAGTTGTTTAAAGTGAGCGCAGCCACCCTTCTAAGAAGGCATTTCGGCGAGCGAATAATAGAGCTGCTACTCCGGCGCCGAATAGCCAAATAATCGATGGCTCTGGGACTGGAAAGGCTGAGTATTCTCTAACCAGATAATGGCCCAAATTTGGAGCTGCGGCGGAGTTAAATACGTAGTACTCATGGGCGCTACTATAGTCAGATTTTCCACTGGTTTCATTTCGGTCAAAAATCCTCGCCGTCCAATAAGCAGTTGAGTGGCCAGATCTACTGTGAACATCAAAGATCAATCCGTATGTATAGCGTGTTTCTAAGCCTTCAGTAACATTCTCATATTCATAAGTTCTCTGCCCGTGGCTAGATAGAATACTATTCTCATAGGTGTCTCCAAGCATATTAATTAATTTGTCCAAAGAACCATCATTTAGCTCAAATGTTAATCCGAAGTTTCTTGGAGTCCCATTGTAATTATAGAGTAGGGCATTAAACTCAGCTCCGGTGGCGTGCCGCCATCCAGCAAACTCACCATTGCCCTCTAAATTGCTACCCACATCATCGTAAGAACGATTAATCGACAATGTGACATCTAACCATTCCAGTCCTGATGTCGTGTCTCTCGTAACGGAGTCGGCTCCGAATATAGTGTCATCGACGGAGATCACGGCAGAGTTTGCGCTAATTGGTAACAAGGCCAGCAAGAACCGTAGCAGCCAAAGTTTTTCCATGTCGATATCCTTAAAGACCTTATGCTTGAATTTGTATTTCAACTTAACCGGGAAAGCTCCCTCTATCAAGGGACCGAATACGTATTTGTGACTTGGATTAACTGTAACCGCGCGGCAACCCCATTTTTTCATGGTCAGCGAGATTCGTATTTTAAGTGCCCACCACTTTTCAAGTGGACGCCTATATGGATCAGTTAACCCCTGCCGCCTCAAACCCCAAGCGTCACCCACGTCATTCCGCCGAATGCAAAGCCAGAGCGGTTCGAGCCACTAATGAGCCGAGGCGGTCGATCACGGGCTTAGTGCGCCAGTATCACGTCAACGCCAACCTGTTGCAAAATAGCGCAAGTAGTTCAAAACGAGGCCGTCGGATTTCTTGCGATTGCCCGCTCCACACCTAGCGATTAATGAGTCAGTGGGGTCTGTCATTCATATCGACCTCCTGTGCGGTTGTATCGTTCCCAACTGGCCCGTGACTGATACCGAAGGGTCGGCTCCTGTTTATTGCCGCTGTATTTCAACACCCCAGTGTTAAATAAGAATTTATCTATCACGAAATTCAATGACCGCATCTGGGGCTTCTTCCCAATTTACGGTTCTGAAAAATGATGAACAAAATCCAGGCCTTGAGTTGTTATAACTTTGAGTGCCCGCAACCTTCCCATGGACCAACCAAACCACGACGTAGTCGTCAACCATACCGCCCGTCTCGCAATATTGCCAAGCCTCTTTATTCCCTTTGAATTGCCTGTTTCCTGGTGGGCCCAAATTTGCAACCAATTCTTCCTTGGTCATGCCAGGCTCGAGCAATATTGATTTTTTCATTAATTGATTTGCACAAGCACTTAAGAAAAAAGCAATCATGACAATG
>JGI10211J34971_10002380_pt1 | contig 15343 bp, 13 predicted proteins | sample Etolagsediment_FD_34971 | JGI IMG/M metagenome (IMG submission 34971) | reverse complement strand
TTATTTGTAATATTTAGTTAAGTTTTAATTGTTTTCAAGTTAGTGTGATCTGATCTGAATCTTGGGTCACGTCAACATGAAACTCCAAACTCCAGCTCGAATTCTATAAGCCTTTAATATGAAGCTTTTATTATAGGTAAAGTGGTGTATAATAAAGATGTTTCTCAAAATTACCTGCTTTTTATATCTGTTACCCCTGTAGACGGGGTGTTGCATGTATCGAAAAATTAGGGAAGTAAGAGATCGCTGTGGTATACTTTCTTTTTATAAATAATTAGATAAAAAATCTAAGATAAACTTTTTTAGGAGAACGTCATGAAGAATAGGGCAGTTATTCGTTTTTGGGCAATGATGACAATCCTGTTTTACAGCACAGCCCTTGCTCAGGCAGGGCAGGTGATAACCCAGGGTGAAAGGACATGGGCGAAACAGGCTGTGCAGCAGGAAAAGTCACTGGCTGCCGCCAGTTCCCCGAATTCTATTGCAGTACTCTATTTTAACAACAAGTCTGGCCAGGATAAATTGAACGCTCTGCAAAAAGGTATGGCGGTGATGTTGATTTCTGATCTTTCTAAGGTAGAAGATATTCAGGTTGTTGAACGGGTGAGAATGCAGGCCCTCCTGGATGAGATGGCTCTGGGAGCTTCCGGTCTTGTCACTGCAGAGACCGCCCCTAAAGTTGGTAAAATGCTCGGTGCCTCCTATGTGGCAAGTGGCGATATCCTCGGTGGAAAGACCCAGGAGATTTTGATAGATTCTTCTGTTCTTGAAATAATTTTTGAAACCCTTACTCGCCAGCCCATAGCCAGTGGGTCGCTGGATGAACTCTTCAGGCTTGAAAAAGAGATCCTCTTCAATATTATTGCTCAGATGAGGGTGACTATTTCTCCGGCAAAAAAAATCGAACTCGAAAAGCCATTGTCTGTCAGTACCGCAGCTTTGCTGGCATTGTTTCTTGGTATTGATTACTCTGACAAGGGACGGTATGCCGAGGCTGCCAATATGTACCAGCAGGCTCTGGTCGAGGATCCTAAACTGGAGATGGCCAGGAGTGCCCTCCAGGAACTCAGGGCAATGGGATTGTCCACTGCTGAAGAGCTAGCGGTAGTAGAGGAAACACCTCCTGCACCTCCTTCTCCAGCTGTGGAAGCTGAAGGTTCATCCGTTGGTACTGTTGTCCTGGTTGGTCTGGGTGCAGCAGCCATTGGTGGAGCGGTCTTTGCCTTATCAGGATCAGGTTCCAGTGACGATAACGGATCAGCTGATGTCGTTACACCAGAAGTTGATACCACTGCACCAGTTGCTACCCCATCACCTGGTACCAGTGAAACTCTTGATTGCATGAGTGGGTCTGTTGCCTTTTCTTTTTCTAAATCGATGTCGGACGCTGGTTCGGCTGAAATCTCTCCTAAGGATTTTGCCGACAGCCAGGGATGGTTCGGGGACAGTTATGTTATTTCATGGGTGAATGATACCTCCACCTGCACTAGTAGTATAACATCCGTACAAATTACTTTAAGAAATTTTGAAGATACGGACGGAAACGCACTGGCTCCCCCCACAGTGTTTGAGTATGCAGTTGAATAAGTAATTCGTCAAATAGAGTACCGGATTTCCAGGGGTTGTTGCGGAAATCCGGTATGAACTGTATTTCAGAAAAGTTGTGCTGTGACAGCTTCAACTGCAGCAAGCAGGGCTGAGACATTATCTGCCCTTATCGTATGGACGCCGGTTCGAACAACCGCTCCCGATGCGACTTCAATAAGGCGAAGGTCGATTCGCAGTTGTTCTCCTACCTGTTGAAATCCACCAAAGACCATAAACTGGGCGCCAAGCAGGCGTCCAACCTCAAGTCGGCTTGTCTCGTCAACCAGCACAGAACTTCCAAGAGATAATTCCTCCAGTGCCAATACCAGTTTTTCACGCTCGACAACGACGCACCCTCCAGACTCTTTAAGGGTTTCAGCAACCTTTGCGGTGAGAAACTCCTGTATGTCATCCAGAATCCGGTTTTCTGTAACACTGTAATTCTCCAGATTCCAGACTGCAACTATACTGCCACTGCCAAAGTATGCCGGTGTGTATTGCGGCTGTGAACCAGCACAGGCGNTAAGAAATATTGGCAGCAGCGATATGAACAAAAAGGGCCGTAACAACTTCTTCATGATTTGTTTCCTTGAGTAGCAGTAAAGNTCAGCTTCTCCTGCACCTTGTCATCCGGTTGCAATGGTCGTTTGGCATCACGAATACTGACAACACTCATATCCGGTTCCACTTGAATCACTTCCAGCATGGCAAGTGTTTGAGGGAGTCCATGCAAGGTTTTACCTTTGTATTGTATTGGTTCGCCTTCCATGATGGCTTCGAAAGATGATCCGAGAACAACCCCCTGATTTGCGCCAATATTGATAATAGCCTGGTCCCCGGTGATCTGGACAATAAAACCCTGTAGGGGATATTTTTCCATAATGGTCTGTAATATATTCTGGGTGACCTTTTCAGTTTCCTCCTCGATATTTCTGGCTCCGATGGCAAGTTTCCTGGTTAATACTTTGGGGATAGCGGTTGTTTCGGTATCTATCAGGCGGAGACTTAGTAGAGTCTGGTCAGGCAAATGGAGCAGGGCACCGGTGGAAACGATCTTCGCGGCAAGAATACGACCGAGTTGGAGGGCGGTTTCCGGGTCAGCAAGTTCCGAAGAACCAAGGTTGAGTTCCTCAAGCAGGCGGTCCATCAGTACACGTTCAACCACTCGTACCCGTCCCGACTGGTTGAGTTGTTCTGCAAGTTGGGTTGTCAATACCATAGATAATCCATCTCGTTCGCTCAACCCTCCTTTTTCGTGGAAATCTACAAAAGAAAGGACCATGGGCCGTGAAGTCCAGTTATCTTTTGAATTGAAGAAGGGGATTGCGGTATCTTTGGAACGAAAGCGTGTGGCTAATTCTTTGACTAATTTATCGATGCGCTGCTTTTCAGAAGTGTTTTTCTGCAACTCCATCATGTCTTTTGTTTGCCTTGCTAGAATTGCAGAAAACTGGTCGTTTTTATTAATGGTCATGGCCTGCTGAAACATTTCCATGGCTTTATCAAGTTGCCCTTCTTTCTGGTAGGTCACTCCCTTATTGGACATGGCTACAAGATTATAGGGGTCAAGCACAACAGTCTGGTCGTAGTTAATACGTGCCAGATCAAAATTTTCTGTACTGGCATAAAGCCTGCCAAGCTGGTTATGGGCCTCAGCTTTCTGACTCAGGCTTCCCTCCGGTTTAGTTACGGCCTCCTGATATTCTGCCATTGCTTCTTCTTTCTTATTCTGAGCGTAAAGGATGTCACCTTTAATAACATTGACAGCACCACGATCCGGTGCTTTGGTTTCAACCTCGTTGGCTACGGCCAGAGCTTTTTCAACATTGCCCTCTCTTGCATAAATTTTAGCAAGACCCTCTTTTCCGAGAATTTCACCTTCTCCAGGTTCCTGTGCCAGATCGTTAAAAATATCTTCCGCTTTGTCTACTTCATCTGCCTTGAGAGCCGCGTAGCCATAGACAGTTTTTGCCTCAAAGGAATCCGGGTTGTCGGACTGCACTTCCAGACTGATGGCCTGAGCCAGGAGAGGTTCGTTACGCTGTAATTCTCTTTCAGCGAGGCTGATCAACATTTTCTCAGTACTTTCTCCTCCTCCCTGAAAGGAATTAATGATCCTGCGTTCCGGCCCCAAGATATAGACTGTTGGAAGAATGAGTTCTGCGTGATATGTGGAGCTGATTCCTTTTTGATCCTGCATCACCGGAAAACCAGCCTTATGGGTTACGATGAAATCTGAAACGCTGTTTTTACTGGAAGTGGTAATACCCCATACCAGCAGGTCTGTATCCTTGAAGGAATTGAGAAGTTTGTTCAGAGTCAACAGTCCTTCCTGGCTGGCAGGAGAACTTGTGTCAAAAAAATAAAGGACTATGAGAGAATGGTCTTTCATAGCTGAAAGTTGATAAGGACGGCCATAAACATCTTCCAGAGTGAAATCAGGGGCAACATCACCTGGATTGAATTGTGCCCGGCTTATTGCCGGATTCGTGAAAAGAAGCAGCAATGCTAAAAAGAGCAAAAGTTTGATTTGGTGATGCATGAGATCCTCCGTGTTGAAAGTGTTTGTCAGCTATTCTGGTAAAAGAGAGATGGAGAGTGGAACCAGTCCTCCTTTGCTGAGATTCAGTTGAGCCTGCCAGTTAAGATGTCCCTGCAGTTCAAGTTTCACCTCATGTTTTATTGCTGTAACTTCAAGCTCCAGCGGGGTTAATCCCTGATAGTTCCCGTCTATGTAGATGCTTGCTCCAGATGGACTACTGTTTATTTGTAAGGTTGTTATTTTTTTCTGGATATCGGAATTCTCTTCTTTTCCCGTTGGTGGTAGGGAGGCTACAACTGTACCTGGCGTAATTGGAGATGAAGGTTTTAAGCTGCTATCCGGCTCAATTTCCACTTCAACTTTTGTCAAGGAAGGGGGGGGCGTTGCAGTTTCAGGCTCGTTTGTGGAGGGAAAAATTTGTGCATTCTCTCTGTCATCTGTAAAAAGATCGTCAAACGACTCTTCGACTTGTTGTGCCTGCAACGTTTCTTTTTTTATCTCTGGTACTGCATCGGGTACGGAAGAAGCTTCTTCAGAATCAGGTGATATAACGGGTGTGGTTGCCACGGATGATTGGGGGACGGAAGGGACATAAATCGGGGGCAATGGTTCTTTTACTATTTTTTTGTTGTCAGCGCTTATGGAAATCGGGGCAAGTGGTTCTTCAGGTCTACTTGGTAGTACTACTGGAGGAACGGGAGTGGAAGCGGGTGTGGTCTCCTCATCTGGCACAGCAATGTGCGAAGGCTGTTCCGATATTTGGGCCGTATCTTTTTGTTGCTGGATATCATCTGCTGCAGGTGGCCTCATGGTGAAATAAGCGACCAGGGCAGCTCCGCAGAAGAGGAGAGCGGTCACTATCATAAAGCTGTTATAGGAACGCTGCTTTTCAGGTACTGTCTGAATAATTGTTTCACTAAAAGCTTCCTGAGATTGAACATTAAGACAGTTACTAAGAAGTTCTGACATCTCCTGGCCACTGCGGAACCGATCTTCAGGTTTTCTGGCCATGGCTTTCAGGATCAGCTTTGAGAGAGCCGGAGGGATGTCAGGGTTGAGCTGATCCGGTGGAACAGGATCATCCTGGGTGATGGCTCTAAAGACGGCAGTGAGGTTTTCACCCTTGAATGGACGATGACCGGTGGTGAGCTCATAGAGAATGACACCTAAAGAGTAAAGATCGGATCGACCATCAACGGTTTGTCCCATGACCTGCTCAGGGGCCATGTAGACGGGGGTACCAAGGATCTCACCGGCTCGGGTCATCTGCTGACCATCCGGATCATCTATATGGGCAATCCCAAAGTCTGTTACCTTAAGAATATTTTCAGGAGTACAGATAATATTTGGCGGTTTGATATCACGGTGAATGATTCCTCTTGTATGGGCATAATGGAGGGCCTGGGCTATCTGTATTCCGATATCAACGATGTCGGTCAGGCTTAAATTGCCAGCTTTGACCAGTTGATCCATGGATTGCCCTTCCAGAAATTCCATGGCAATATAGATTGTGCCGTGATCCTGGCCAATATCATAGACTGTCACTATGCCGGGATGGGAGAGTCGTCCAATGGCCGTAGCTTCTTTGAGGAAACGCTGTACGTAGTCCTCGGTGGTAAGTCGATCTTCGCGAAGTACCTTCAGTGCCACCATACGGTTAATCTGAGGGTCATGGGCCTGATAAACCATACCCATGGCACCTCGACCGAGTTCGGAAACGATTTCATACCTACCGTATTTCATTGCTTATCCTGCTCATTGAGAAAATCGATAACGGTTTCAAGAGGGATTAAAAAACCGATTCCAGTGGATACGCGATGGCGCCCTTTGACAATGGCTATAAAAGCACCATTTTCGTCGAATACAGGACTGCCACTGCTGCCTGGTTGAATTTCCATGCTGGCCTGCCATATTGGCTGATTCTTTGCCATACGGGGTGGGCCATTGATAAACCCTGAACTAATTGTGCCCCGGAGGCCTACCGGGCATCCTATTGAGAAGACTTTTTCTCCCATACCGAGCAAGTTGCGCCCACCTTCGAGTTCGACAAATTGATCTTTATCTGTTGTGATCTGTATGAGAGCCAGGTCACGATCAAAGTCGATTTTAACAATATCACCCTTGAAATGAGTATTTATCGTGGAGATGATGTTGACCTCCTCGTGCTCTTTAAGGTCATGCGCCGTGGAGAGAATCAGCCCCTTTCTGTCTATGAAAACTCCTGAAAACTGAACAGTCTCTCCCTGATGATTTGCATTAATACAGGCAACGGTACCAATTTTATCCAGGATAGTTGCCGGGATTTGCGCTTGCTGCTGGTTCGTTGTGTGGAAGGAGAGTGTATTCTTATCCTTAACGTACTGGAGAAGTTCTTTAAAGTTCTCTTCTCTCTGTGTATCCTTGGCAACATGGACAGTCAGCTTTGTAGCTAGAGGTGAGTGAGGGGTAAGTTCGATAGACCACTCCTGGTTCGGTTGTAAGCTTCGGATATGAATCGGACCACCTGGGGTGGTGATGACCTGGAAGGCGAGGTCATTCTCCTCTAGCCACCGGGAAACGGAATCTCGTGTTGCTGCCATGGAAAGAGGATATCGCTCAATGATTTCTAAAGAGTGAGCGGTGTTCATGGCGGATAGCCATGCTATGGTGAGGAGAAAAAGGAGGGGAAAATATTTGTTCATGGTAAGACTTCCACCAGTACAGCGGTAATATTGTCACGGCCACCATTGGTTTTAGCACGTTCAATAAGCGTGGCAGTTCGTTGCTGCAGCGATTCTCCGCTGAGGAGGATTTTAGTAATATCCTCTTCGGTAACCATATCGGTCAATCCATCGGAGCAGAGAAGAAAAAGATCTTTTGTCAAATATCGCCCTCGAATAATATCAATTTCCAGTTTATCTTCAATCCCTACGGCTCTACTGATTACATTACGTAAACGGTGTGTTCGTGCCTCTTCTTTGGAAATCAAGCCGTGATCCACCTGATTCTGGACAAGCGAATGATCTTTGGTCAGGCGGGTCAGCTTTTCCTTGCGGAGGCGGTATGATCTGCTGTCTCCTATATGACCCAGAGCATAGCCATTATGATGAAAGAGGAGAAGTTCAGCCGTACATCCCATGCCACTGTGTTCTGGGGTGCTAAGAATATGGCTTCTTATTTCCTTATTGGCAGTAAGGAAAATCTTCTTAATCAGAGCCACAGCGTCACTTTCTGATTGATTTCCAGATTGAGGAATTATTTGAGCAGCCGTATCTGCAAATATTCGACTTGCAATCTCACCGGCGGCTGCACCACCCATACCGTCAGCAACAAGAAAACAACCTGTATTTTTCTGTATAAAGTAGCTATCTTCATTACTGCTACGATGCAAGCCGATATCAGTCAAGCCGCTGGCTGATAACTTGAGGTTCATTTCCATGCAGCCGAATCCTCTCGATGAGAGTATAAAAAATGAAGCTAATCATGTTTTTCGTACGAGTGGAGAAGGTATTCTTTTTCTAAAGTATAAAAAAGACCCTTTACGTGCGAATTCTATCGAAAAAAAGCTTTAAGATCAATATGATTTTGATATGATATGAGAGAAGAGGGAAATAATCCTTGCACCTGTTTCAGTCCTGACCTTTATGGGTGTAAAGATACCAGTCGAATCATCCGTATTGATCTTATGGAGCAGAAGAATCCGTGTGTACGTGGCAAGAAGGACTGTTTGAGGCGAGTGTGAATATGTTATATGTTGAATACCCTATTGTAATAACAAATGAATATCCCAGATAAAAAAGTACAGTTGGTGCATCTGAACGGGCCGTTTAAAGGAGAAATCCAAGATTTTTTTGAATCGGTTATTGTTATTGGGAGACATCCTGATTGCCAGCTGGTCTTTCCGAGTGATTCCACAGCAATTTCACGGAAACATGCTGAAATCAGACGGGAGGGGGACCGCTTTAAGTTTCTGGATTACAGCGCAAACGGCACCCTGATCAATGGTATAGAGCAAAAAGAAGTTTTTTTAAAAGATGGTGATGTGCTTATTATTGGAGGGGAGGGAGGGCCAAAGGTCAGTTTTTTGAGTTCAAAAGTTACCCCCGAAGAAAGAGAGACCCTTGCTTCTTCTGGAGAAGAGAAAAGACAGCAGGATCCAGGTGTATCGCTGGCACCGCCTGTTAAGGTGCAGACTCCTAAAATAGAAAAGTTGTCTGAAAGTGTTTCGGTAGCTCAGGCTCTGCAGAAATCACCGGTGATAGAACCTTTGTCACCGTCATCGCTGAAAGGCCCTCGAGATTCTGAGGCGATTCCTGCTGTTAACAAAACCTTTATCATCCAATATGGGGCAACCCTTACCTCCTTTAAGAAGTTACCAATCATCATCGGCAGTGGCAGCGATTGTGACTGTACATTGCAGCATCATGCTCTGCTTGACCACCATGCACAGATTTTCTTCCGGGACAATCAGTACTGGGTGAAAGACCTTACCGGCCGTGGATTGCTGACGGTCAATTTACGACCGGTTCAGTCTGAATCATCGCTTCAGCCAGATACCTGCCTGGCCCTCACACCTCAGGGGCCTAAGTTTCAATTTCTCGGCGAGGGCAGGCTCGCTGAAATTGAGACACCGGAGGAATCGGAGAAGAGACTGAAACCTGTTCAATCAGACAAGTACCAGCAGCAATCAAGAGGAGCCAGTGACAAGCCATCCGGAGGCGGCAAAAAGCTGTTCTGGATTTTGTCTGCTCTGGTGGCTGGACTCGGGATTTCAATAGCTGTCTGGTATTTCCTGTAACTATCTTGTTTTTGAGATCTACTCAAAATGTACCGTGTAACAAATAGAATATCTCCGTCAGTTCAAGAATAATTCAGCAAGGAGGCCTGCATGGAACAGATATCTATTCCAGATTTCCCTTTTTCCATTCTTGCACTTGCACCGTTTACTTCAGAAGTAAATACTGGTGCGACTGTTAAACTTCTTGCAGTTGATCCTTTGGATATTGACCAGGCGCTAGCTACGTTGATGCCCTCTTTTTTTCTTTCCCTCCCCGTGGCAGAATGTCCGGCTGGTGGTTTTGAGCTTCGATTCAGGAAAATGCGTGATTTTACCCCTGACGGTCTTTTGCAGAGTCAGCCCTATCTTGAGAATTTGCTTGCCGCTCATCATTTCTGCCTTGAGGCTGAGCGGGAAAAAAAGTCTGCAGAGGTAATTCTTGAGGGAGTTAAGAAGTGGCCTGATCTGCCCCCGATTTCACTGACTCAGAACAAAAAGGGCGAAGAAGAAAAAAAGAGTTCCCTGGAGAGTATTTTATCAATGGTGGCTTTGCCGGGAGAAGACAGTTCAGCCCAGGGAGGTACTGCAGGAGGAACTGAATTTTATGGTATACTGGCTCGTAAAATTCTAGACAGCATCTATACCGATCCAATATTTAGATCCCTTGAGTCCTGCTGGCAGGGTTTACGATATCTCGGTCGTCATCTTGCTGAGGCTGGTGGTCGTTTGTCAATATTACCGATATCTCAAAATACCATTGAAAAAGTCCTGGATGAACAAAGAGAAAAGATCATACCTGATCCTCCTTCTCTCATCCTTGTTGATCAGCCTTTAACCAGTTCAGAGAGATCCGTGTGGATGATGACTCAGCTGGCTTCCTTTGGTCAGGAGATGCTAGTACCTGTGCTTACCTGGTTGGATGCCTCGTTTTTCCAGATTGAAAATTGGAAGGATCTTGATAGCCTGTCTTTTCTTCCGCACCACTTGGAAAAAGCATCCTTTGCCAGGTTTAAAGGTTTGCAGAATTCCCATTTAAGTCGCTGGATAGGGTTGAGCTGCAATCGTTTTGGGACCCGTTTCCCCTATGGGCCTGAGAACCGTTCACGCCTACTTCCTTTCAGGGAAAAGGAGATGCTCTGGCTTTCTTCGGTATGGGCAGTTGCAGCTCTTATGGCTTCCCGCGTAAGGCAAACCGGATGGCCGACGGGTATGGCCTCGTCACGTCAGACCTGTCTGGAAGATCTTGCTCTTACTCTGGTAGGTTCGGTCGAACAAAGTCCGCTTGAGGTACAATGGAGTGAGAGCCGGCTGGAACAGGTTTCCCGTTGCGGTATTATGGCGCTGGCAGGGTGGAAGGGAAGGGATAGCGCTTTTCTGGCAGGGGATGTCATGGCATCGACGGATAGTAGTCTAAGCTATCAGACTTTGGTCTGCAGGGTGAGTCACTTTATCCTCTGGTGTCGGGACAATTGGCAGGATCCTGTGCTGGCAGATGAACTGGCCATTCGATTACGCAATGCTTTTCAACTCTTCACCGAAAAACAGGGGAAGTATCCTGCTGGGAATTTTGAGGTGGAGTGTCACGATGATAAAGGGTCTATTCAGGTCTCATTCCGATGGATCCCTTCCCGACAAATTCTCCCCAGCGGACAGGAGATAGTGCTGGAGTTTAGCTGGTAACCCGTTATACGGATCCAGTTTCTTTACCACCGAGAGTAACAGGAAATCAGCCAGCCGGGTTTCGCAACTGTTGTTGCAGAAGATCTGGCATATTGTCGATGGCATCCCTGCTGACAATTTCCTGGAAGGCAGGAATACCAGAGAGCTGGGTCACCTCGGTAATAAATTTATCAGGTGGCAGGAAGGTTGATAATGGTGTGCTGATCATGACTGCCGGAAGATTGCCAAGATCTGGTAATTTGTAGATATCTACCTGATAGCGAAGATCTTCAAGCAAGGTTTTCAGATTTGGAAAATGTTCCAGTAGCAGAACCAGACTGAGGTGGCAGATTATGGCCTGGCGCATATCTTCAGCCTGACGGGCTTCCTTCCCACTCAGCATACCTCGCAGACGATCCAATGGACATTCGCTCTGATAAGAAACGATGAAACGGGTAGGTGAGGTGATGGTAATGGCTTTTGNATCGTTACCATCAAGGGTCAGTTCATACTGCAGCGGGGTGCATTCCAGGACATTGGAAATGGCTGGTAGCGGTGGCTGGAGTTTNCTGGGGAGTTGAAACGGTGATTCGCAGAGAGCACTGAAACCTTCCTGCAGTTCTGTAAATGCCTTGTCTGAACCATGGGTCTCCTGTTGAGAGGCACTTTTAATGTAGGTTCCGAGGAGTTTACGTGGAATGAAGAGCGGTCGCAGAGTGCTGAGATGTTCTCTCAGGCGTTGGCCCAGAAAGGAGCTGATCTTATCGGTTGCCTGTCGGAGTTCAAGGAATTCCTGGCTGTCCAGATCGGTACGGGGGATGTTGAGTTCAGTCATAGTATTTTCTCTTGTGTGTTGTAGGCTATTGTAATGAAATAATAAATGCCTCGGTTTCCTCTTTGGAAGAGTAGGGGCAGAACAGTATCTTTTTCGGTGTCCCTGCAACATTTAGATAATAGGAACTGGTCGAATCGATTTCATTTTGCACTCCCCAGGCCGTAAACTTTTGATCACCCATTGCTATTTCCAAACCCTGCTGCGGGTAGTTAAGAACAGTCTTTTCAGGGAGCTGCCCAGCTGGACCGACAGCGTGAAGTTTGATTTCACCATCGCTGACCCCAAAAATTGCTCCCTTCCAGTTCCCTTTTAGAGGGCCCACTTCGAACCATTGACCGATGTTTGGGATACCATAGACATCCATCCTGTATTCTGGCTGAATCTGTTGCAATGGTGTATGGGCGATGGCTATCAGTTTAGCTGCATAGGAGTCGTTGGCAAGTGATAGAATCGTTACATTGGCGAAGGGTGTAGGCAGGGTGTCTGGGTGTATGGCATTTTTACCAATTTGGAGAATAACAATGGGAAAGTTCAGGCCCCGTTCTGCCTGCACTCCAAGAGCCAGCATTGCCAGTCCGTAACGAAAGCTTGGCTGCTGCAGACTTTCAGCTGAAGTTACTAGCAGCCACATTGAAATAGTGCGATCGACTAATTGCTTGCGGGGGGCAGCCCAGGCCATTTTGTCGAGGTCATCCGTAAAGAAGTGTCCATCTGCTGCGAGGCCGTAGCTCTTCAGTTTGCCTATAACCGACTGAACCGTCTCTTGGGGACAGTTGAATGCACTGAGCCATATTTTTTTCTGCATGGTATTCCTATTTTGCCGCAATAATGAGCGGATTGTCAAAATCAAAGCCAAAGAGACCGGGGTTTTCTCCAATCACTGCCGCCGAAAAAATGTAGAACACATAGTCATAGGTTTGTTTGGGTATTTTATCACGATACTGTTTAAAAAACTGCCAGAAATTACGTTCTTTTGGATTATTTGGCATATCTCTCACCAGTTGAATAACGCGGTTTTCTCCCCAGTTGTAGGAGGCCATTACCAATAACCCGGAGGCCTGAGCATCGGTATCGTAAATTTTTCGTAGATATTTTGCTGCAGCTACGGTTGATTTGGCAAAATCATGCCGCTCGTCAAGGGGATCAACCTTACGTTGCTTAAAAAGCGGGCCTGTCTGCAGGCCATAGCGAGAGCCGGTTTCAGGAATGAATTGCCACATACCTTTGGCAATACCCCAGCGGGTTTTAGGGCCCAGGGCATTTACGTTAAAATTACTTTCCTGCAGAGCCAGATAAAAGAACTGTGGTGGGAGAAAATAATAGCGCATGGTTCTGGCAATTGGAGAAGTGTAGCCATTATTTTCTGCGCGTTCCAGGGCGTTAACAAGACGGCTGCTTGACTGCCACTTCTTGATGTAGCGTATGACTTCACTGGTAAAGTCAGCAGGAACAAATATTTCACATTCACCAAAAATTCTCGCAGTTTTTAGAATTGCCTCTTCCTGGGGACTGATATTTTTATAGATCCCGAGAGTGTCGACAAATTCGCTATAGCTGTTTTCCAACTCTCTTGCCTGCTGTTTATAATATTCTACCCTGGCAATGGTAGTACTGTCATCACTGTCTCGTGCCGTTTGAAGAACATCTGCAAACTCTACTTCCAGTCCCTTCATGGTATAGAAGATTTCAGCAGCGAGTTTTTTCTGTTTCTCAACCTGCAGATGCATGTAGATGGCAACTGAGCCAGCAATACAAAAAAGGCAGGTAACCAGGCCAATGATGATACCATACTTTCTTTTCTGTTTTTTCTGAACCTGGGCAAAGGCACGTCTAACCATTATGGTGTGCTCACCTGCGTCCCCGTCATCCTTATCACCGAAATAATGTTCCTGATAGTGGGACATGGATCGTGGAGTTCCAGGCTTTTTAGTTTCCTGGAAAGGCTGGTCAACCGACAGTGTAAGGAGTGGCCCGTTTCTTCCCAGTTCAATCCTGGTCAGTTGTTTAATGGCAATGCGATTAACCCGTTTACCGTCAACAAAAATACCATTGGCACTATTACAGTCTTGAATCCACCAGGTGTCTGCCAGAAAAATTACCTCGGCATGGTGGCGACTGACTACCGGATCGGTAATAGCTATATCACAGTCGGGATCACGACCGACACGAAAAGAGGAGGAAAATGCGCGTTCTGCAAACTGTCCGGCTGGCCATGTTGCTGAGACTAAAACAGCTGGAGGTGACGAATTCTGCCCGTTATTTTCCAGCCTTTGAATCATATCAATTGATTAGGGTGCTAACAAAAGGACTTTGGTTTGGCTGGGTACTATCCTCATACCAGGAACATTTGTACCATTCTGCAGAGTTGGACTTGTCAGCCGTGTCGCTGGTTTTCCCTGGAAAAGCACGGTAAACGATCCTGCTAGATGCCGTGAAGGCCCCATGACTCTGCCAGAGGCTACTCCCATGGAGACACCTGCATTGTCACCATTGGTCATGGGGGTGACCGTTCCCATGTTATGAGCTGGCATTCCCATGATAAGAATTTTCGTACATGCGGTACCAGGATTTGCTGTGGGTCCCATTGCAATATTCGGATAAGGAATAGGTACAGGCGCAGGTGCTGGTGGAGCAGGGGTTAAACAAACGTCAGGAAAAGCAAAATCCTGACCCATCATTTGTGAATTGGCAAACATTATTATCCTCCTCTAACCCATATGGATCATTTTCCCATCAATCTTTATATTTTCTTTTGCAGTAACAACAGAATATTTGCCACGTAAGGACATCAGTCTTTCTGCATTGTAATCGATCTTACCAGCCTTAAGCTGATCAATATCTTCCACCTCACGGTAAGATCTTTTAACCTTTTGCCGCAAACAATCAAAAATTGATTCCATCTTTCCAGCCATCAATTTAACCAGGGCAACTTTACCCTCAAGGAAATTTCCAATATAGGATAAATGAGATATACTACACTCACTCTGCTCAGCCACTACCTGAAGATTTGTAGAGACAATGCGAATCTGTGATGGACTGGTTACATTCACCCCCTGCTTACCTGCCAATTGCAGATTTCCATTTGGAGATAGCAGCTCAGTGTCGCCGTCAAAGAGAAGACGATTTCTGGTACTTTTTGTTCTCTCAAGTACAGATAATATATAACACTCACCAGCAGATGAACTTACCACTAGAACTTTGTCTTCAACTTCAGGATACAGTAAGCAACCAGCCGCTTTTTGTGCCCGATATCGGGAATCACCAACAGCTACCCAAAAACACTCTCTTTCAATTTCTACAACAACACCCATTTCCTGGAACATAGTAGGATCTTGTTCCTGTCTCGCAAGGTTATCCATTTGTTTTTCCTTTATATGTTGAAAGTATACTATAAGGTTGGGCTCCATTGTTCAGCAGCTGCCAGTTCAGGATCTGTTCCTACAATCGTTCCTTTGTTAACACCAGTCCAGATGGCCTGATGTTGTAGAGTCTGGTGAAATTTTGTTCGAGTCACATCAGCTCTGCTCATGTCAGCGTCGCTAATGTCTGCGTGGGAAAAATCACAGTAAGTAAGGTTTGCACCAATAAACCGTGATGATCGACAAAGAGCATTGCTGAAAATAGCACATTCAAGTTGTGTATTGCTCAGGTTGGCAAGCCGTAGATTTGCACCATCAAAGCAGCTTTGGATTAGCCGGGCATTTTGAAGGCTCGCCTGTTCCATCATGGCGTTCATAAATATTACATATTGTCCCTGGACATTGTCAAAACAGGTTTGACGCAGGGTGGCATCCATAAAGTTGGTTTGAGTGATGTTTGCTCCAGTCAGATTTGCCAGTGAAAGATCTGCCCCTTTGAGCATTGCCCTGGAGAAATCAATTTCCCGAAGATCTTTCCCGCTAAGATCAGAATTCATGAGAAAAGATTGAATAAAGCGGGCACCTTTAAGTTCAGTGCGGGTCAG
>JGI10211J34971_10002378_pt1 | contig 15353 bp, 22 predicted proteins | sample Etolagsediment_FD_34971 | JGI IMG/M metagenome (IMG submission 34971) | reverse complement strand
GCTCAATTGGCAGAGCGAGAAGCTTATACCTTCTGTATGCACCAGATTAGTGCGCGGTTGTGGGTTCGACTCCCTCCACTTCCATTGACAGATACCCCATCTGTCATGTATAATACTATGGTCAACCAAACAAGACGATGACACTGACTAGTAAGTTCAAGAAAGATCTGCAAACCCTACGCGGTGCTGTAAACGGTGACTTTTTCCTTGATGTGAAGAATCCGAAACTTCTCAAAAAGGTCCGTCGTTATTATGAGAACAACGGTGTCGTTTTTTCTGGCGATCCCCTTGATGATTATGATATTTTGATGGAGCAAGTTGCTACCGATCTTGAGTCTGTTGAGGTGGCATGAAAGTTCTTCTAGAACGTTTTCCCTATCGTTATGTTGAATCGGGAACCCTAGACAATGGGTTCCCTGACTACAGAATCCAAAAAGCAAATGAGTATACCAAGCGTTACTCAGACATGTATCTCCTAGATAATCAGATGCAACTTCTGACTGCTATGGAAGATTTTGAATACACTAAATGGTTAGATCCAGAACGTGTTCCTTGCTATGTGAGGGATGTAGTATCCTAAATACTGATGAAGAATTAAGTATTTAACTATGGCAACATCAGCTAGACAAGCTGCCGCTAAAACTGCAGCAGCGGATGCATCGAAAAAGGCAGTTCATATGTCCCAGTACGATAAGCAGGTAGAAGTACGCCTTCAGGCGTTGGAATCAATGGCACATAAAAAGTGCGATGGAGGATCTGCACCTGCAGCTGGTGGTGCTAGCGAAGAGAGAATCGCTGCTCTTGAAGCAAGACTAGAAGATCTGATTGTTCGTTTGAACAAGAAGTTCAACTTCTGAGTTTCCTGTTTTTGGCAAAACAGGTGGTGGAGTCAATCTGACCCAAGACATGGAGAGTCTGTAAAAACCCTGGTCGGGATGGGTCAAAGACCCCTCGGGTTTCTTGTTTTACCATAAAAACAAGTGGTGTGGATGGGATCTCTCTCCCGCCTGGTTTATATGTTCCAGTTAAAAATATATTGGTGGATCCAAATGACCCCTTTCGTGTGAGTTGTTTTCCTGTTTAGCAACTGAAATAATAAAACTAAGTGGCGGGCATGTGTCCGAAAAGGGTAGTTGCATAAACTACCCTTTTTTGATAGACTGAAATGAACTAGATTGTAGCATGAAAAAAGTTGCTCTTATTACTGGCATTACTGGGCAAGATGGTTCTTATCTTGCAGAGTTATTGCTTGAAAAAGGATATGAAGTTCATGGTGTTGTGAGGCGTAGTTCTCTGATTAACACTCATAGGATTGATCATATCTACAAACAAATCCAACTGCATTATGGAGATCTGACAGACTCCACCAATGTAGTCAACGTTATTAAGAAGGTAGAACCTGACGAGATCTATAACCTTGCTGCTCAAAGTCATGTGAAGGTATCGTTTGAACTTCCTGAATACACTGGTAATGTTGATGGTCTTGGAACTCTTCGCATCCTTGAAGCAGTTCGTCTTTTAGGGATGGAAGATAAAGTTCGTGTTTATCAAGCATCTACCTCTGAAATGTTTGGTAAGGTTCAAGAGATTCCTCAAAAAGAAACTACACCTTTCTATCCACGATCTCCTTATGGTTGTGCAAAGGTTTATGCATATTGGTTGACCAAAAACTACCGTGAGTCCTATGGACTTCATGCAGGTTCTGGTATTCTTTTTAACCATGAATCTCCTCGTCGGGGTGAGACTTTTGTTACTCGTAAGGTGACTATCGCACTTAAGAATATTGCAGAAGGAAAGTGGGATACTCTTTACCTTGGTAACCTGAACTCTTTACGTGACTGGGGTCATGCAAGAGACTTTGTTGAAGCGATGTGGATGATGCTTCAACAGGAGAAGGGTGATGATTATGTTGTATCTACAAATGAACAGCACTCTGTTCGAGAGTTTGTAGAGAAGTGTGCTCCCTATTTCAATATGAATATTGAATGGCAAGGTGAAGGACTTGAGGAAGTTGGTGTAGATACTATCTCTGGTAAGACTGTTGTTAGAGTCAATGAGAAGTATTTCCGTCCTGCAGAAGTAGACACTCTTCTGGGGGATTCTACAAAAGCAAGAGAAGTTTTGGGTTGGTATCCTAAGACCTCATTTGATCAACTAGTAGAGGATATGTGTAAAAATGAAAAAGGGATCTAGAATTTTTGTTGCGGGTCACAAAGGACTGGTTGGATCTTCTATCGTTAGGCAGTTGAAATCTGCAGGATATACTAACATCTGGACGGTTGATAGATCAGATGTTGACCTTACGAAACAGAAAGAAGTGAACAAATGGTTCAAAGCACATGAACCAAAGTATGTCTTTAACGCTGCTGCTAAAGTAGGTGGCATTATTGGTAATCAGAATCATAAGGCAGAGATGATTTATCAGAACCTTATGATTGAAAGTAACTTGATTGAAGCTGCATATCGCAATGGATGCAAGAAGTATTTGTTCTTGGGATCTTCATGCATCTATCCAAAGGAACCTCAACTACCTATCACTGAAGATCAGTTGATGACTGGTAAACTTGAACCTACTAATGATGCTTATGCAGTAGCAAAGATTGCTGGTATCTACCTGTGCAAGTCTTATCGTCAGCAGTATGGATTTGATGCTATTAGTGTGATGCCATGTAATCTGTATGGTCCTGGTGATAACTATCATCCAGAAAACTCTCATGTATTGCCTGGTTTGATTCGCAGATTTCATGAAGCAAAGATTAATGAATCACCAACTGTAACTTGCTGGGGTGACGGAACTCCTCTTAGAGAGTTTCTTTATACTGACGATCTTGCTGATGCCTGTGTATTTTTGATGAACAACTATGATGGGGAAGATCCTATTAACGTTGGATCTGGTAGTGAAATCAGCATCAAAACTTTGGCAGAAACCATTGCAAGAACTGTTGGATATGAAGGAGAAATTGAGTGGGATACGTCTAAACCAAATGGAACGATGCGAAAGGTAATGGATGTATCCAAGATAAAATCTCTTGGGTGGAGTCCGCAAGTTCCTTTTGAATCTGGAGTCACAGTCTCATATGGAGACTTCATAACGAGATTCGGATAATACTACAGGGGTTGCGAAAGCACCCCTTTTTCTGTATAATAAATATCGGGTAACAATAAAGGAAAGAATGTCTGAGTTTACAAAAACAGCATTGGTTCTTGGTGCTGGTGGTTTTATTGGTAGTCACATGGTGAAGCGTCTGGTATCTGAAGGATACTGGGTTCGTGGCGTAGACCTTAAACGTCCAGAGTTTTCTGAGACTGCAGCTCATGAGTTCATCGTGGGTGATTTGCGGGATATGAAGTTCACTGCTTCATGCCTGCAGTTCAAAGGTTATCAGGGTAACTTTTATCAACTTGTACCTGATAATCATATTCAGTCGTTTGATGAGATCTACCAGTTCGCTGCTGACATGGGTGGCGCAGGTTTCGTATTCACTGGCGAGAACGATGCAGACATCATGCACAACTCTGTTCAGATCAATCTGAACGTGCTTGAGTGTCAGAGAATGCGTAACGAACGTGATGAAGTAAATAAAACTAAAATCTTCTACTCTGGTTCTGCTTGTATGTATCCAGAGCACAACCAAATGGACCCTGACAACCCTGACTGTCGTGAAGAATCAGCATATCCAGCAAACCCAGATTCGGAATATGGATGGGAGAAACTCTTTAGTGAGCGACTCTACCTTGCATACAATCGCAATCATGATATCCCTGTTCGCATTGCTAGGTATCACAATATTTTTGGACCAGAGGGAACTTGGGAAGGTGGAAGAGAGAAAGCGCCAGCTGCAATCTGCCGTAAAGTCGCTTACCTTCCAGGGGTCGGTGGAGGCATCGAGGTGTGGGGAGATGGCTTACAGACTCGTTCCTTCCTGTTCATTGATGAATGCATTGAAGCGACTAGAAGGTTGATGGACTCTGACTTCCTTGGACCAGTAAACATTGGTTCGGAAGAAATGGTTAAGATCAATGAACTGGTAGAAACTGCTGCTAAGGTTTCTGGTAAGGTAGTAAGGAAGATTCATAAACTTGATGCACCGCTTGGTGTGCGTGGACGTAACTCTAACAATGATCTGATTCGTGAGAAACTTGGTTGGGATTACTCTCAAAGTCTTGAAGAGGGTATTCGTAAGACATATGAATGGATCTGTGAACAAATTAAACTGAAGGAAGCAAAATGACGATTGGTTACAACCGACTTGGATCTAATGGTAGACTAGGTAATCAGATGTTTCAATATGCTGCTCTTCGCGGCATTGCGACTCATCGTGGATTCAACTTTATGATTCCGCCCCCAGATGATAAGTATGAAGCAAACTATGGTTTGTTTGACTGCTTTAAGATGGGTAGCGTAAAACCAGAAAACTTTGGTTTTGTTCCTCATAAGTTTCCCTCGTATAAACTTCCTGAGTTTAGATTCTATGAGGATTTCTTTAATGAGTGTCCTGATGATTGCAATCTTGATGATTACTTTCAGACTGAGAAGTGGTTTAAGAATGTAGAGGATCTGATTCGTTCAGATTATACTTTCAAGGATGAGATTCTTGAACCTTGTAAAGAGATGATTGAGGACGTTGGGGAATGCATTGCACTTCATGTTCGTCGCACTGACTATGTGAATCTTGAGAACTATCATCCAACTTGTTCTCTGGAATACTATGCTGCTGCTCTTGAGGAGTTTCCTGAAGATATGCCAGTCCTTGTCTTCTCTGATGATATTGAATGGTGTGGACAGCAAGAAGTATTCTCTAGTGATCGTTTCTTGCTCTCTCAAAATGAGGAGCGTTATAATCATCTACATAAAGATGCTGATGGGCAGATGCGCCATTCACTGGTTCCCAATACTGACCTGTGTCTGATGACACTGTGTAGTCATAATATCACTGCCAACTCATCTTTCTCTTGGTGGGGTGCTTGGTTGAATAGCAATCCAAATAAGAAGGTTGTTGCACCAGATCAATGGTTTGGACCTGCAGCAGGTATTGATGATATTTCAGATCTTGTTCCTTCCGATTGGATTAGAAAACCGATATGATTTTTTTAGACTATCTTGGTAAGATGGGGCAGTTGGGCAATCAAATGTTCCAGTATGCTGCCCTTCGTGGTATAGCGAATAATAGAGGACTGGAATTTGGTATTCCCGATCATAATGAGTTGATCGTAGATGTCTTGGGCAATAGACTTAGGATTGAACTTTATGTCCCATTTGAGTTGGTTCATCTAAAAAACAGGGGAGTGACTTCTCTGGAAGAACCTCTTCAGGAAAGAATGTTTGAGTTTGATCAAGCATACTTTGATAGATTTCCTGATGGTAAAAGTATTGCTGGATATTTCCAAACAGAGAAATACTTCTCACATATCAGAGATGAGATTTTAGAAGACTTTTCTTTTAAGAGTTACATTGTTAATGAGTGTGAGGAAGCTTTAGAATTATGTTGTGACTCTGTTGCCCTACATATACGTAGAGGTGATTTCTTGAGGAACAGTGGAAATCACCATAACCTTTCACTTGATTGGTATGAGAAGGCACTGAAGGAGTTTGATGAGGATAGACAAATAGTCATATTTTCTGATGATACAAAGTGGTGTAAAGATCAACCATTGTTCGCAAGTGATCGTTTCCTAGTCTGCGAGACAGACAGTCCTTATCATGATCTTTATTTGATGAGTAAGTGTAAAGATTTTATTATCGCTAATAGCACTTTCTCTTGGTGGGGTGCATGGTTGTGCCAGAATGATAGTAAGAAAGTTGTGGCACCTTCCGTATGGTTTGGACCCAATAATCAACATCACAACATTAAGGACTTGTTCCCTGAAACTTGGACAGTATTATGAAACACGATTTAAAAAACGTAACTTTTATTATTCCACTTCAGATTGAGACTGATGATCGTTTAAGGAATATTATCCTTACCACTTCATTTCTTCTGAATACGTTTGATACTAACGTAATCATCAAAGAAATTGATGAGGAACCAGTGTTCAGACAGTGGGCATTGCCTGCTATCAAACGCATCGTTGGTGATACGAGTGGACTAAACTATATTTTTGAAAAGCATAGTCGTGACGATGATGCTTTCCATCGCACCAAAGTCTTGAATGACATGGTGATGTTGGCAGAAACTGAAATCGTTGTTAACTATGATAGTGATATCATTCTTCCAGTTTCTAGTTACCTTGAGGCAGTAGAAAAACTCAAGACTTGTGATGTTGTTTATCCATATCGTTTTGGTGAAAGGGGTGAGCGTAAAGTCAAGTTAGATACTAACTTTGAACATGCACTTGCTATTGAAAACTTTGAGAAGCATCCAGAAATCAAAATGTATATTCAATCTGGTTATGATGAGAGGGCATTGGAAGGCAAATACTTCTACTATCCTCATCAGCAAGGTGAGGGTTGGGCAGAGTATGGTATGTGCCAGTTCTTTAAGAAAGAAGCATATATCAGTGGCGGACTGGAGAATGAAGGATTTATCGCATATGCTCCAGAGGATTTAGAGCGTCATCACCGATGGACAACTCTAGGATATGATGTTCAAAGAGTTGACAACTATGCTTATCACTTTGAGCATAAGAGAACACCAAACTCATGGTTTAATAACCCACATATGCAACGTAACTTTGAGTTGTGGGAACAGTTGAAAACCTTGTCAAAGGATCAACTCTTGGAGTATTATAAGAATCAGGATTACGTGAAGGAGCGTGGATTATGTCTTGGAACCTAGTAACATTTGCAGACGAGAACTTCTATAAGCGACAAGATTTTCTCAATATGTTTGCAAAGCAGAAGTGCAAAATGAATATTCACCCATATACTTGGGAAGAGATTCAGAAGACTGATTTCTATGAAGAGAACAAAGGGATCTTTGAAGAAGCAGTTGGTAAGGGGTACTTTCTTTGGAAACCATATATTCTCCTTGATACAATGAATAAACTTGATGATGGTGACATCATCATGTATTGTGACACCAATGATATGTTCCATCCTCAACTACCTCAAGCAGTTGAGCAACTGATGGGTGATGATGAATGTCTTCTTTTGCTTGGAGGATTTCCTAACAGAGATTGGACTAAGCGTGACTGCTTTGTTTATATGGATTGTGATGATGAAGACTATTGGGATGTCACTCAACTAGAGGCTGGTGTGTGCTTCTGGAAAGTTTGTGATAAGTCAAAGAAAGTTCTTCAAGAGTGGTTAGAGTATTGCACAGATCGTCGCATCTTGACTGATGATGATAATGTATCTGGTAAAGAAAACTTTGAAACATTCCAAGAACATCGTCGTGATCAGAGTATCTTGACCAATCTTGCACTTAAGCACGAGTTGTCAGTTGTTGGTCCAGAGATTCGTGGTTATCTTGAGTGTAATGTTGACTATTGGTATGAGCGTAATGCAGCAACTGGATACACGCTCCGTCGCCCGATTGATCAGTTCTTGACTGACATGAAAGTGCATATGGAGGACGTAATCAATGCATAGTATTATCCTGACTGTTCATAATAAAGGATGGTTGGTTGAAGATGTGATGAAGGGGATCTATGAGAATACTCATGGTGACTATGAACTGATCGTCGTTCTTGATGGATGCTCTGATAACTCAGAGGGAATAGTGTTATCTAATATGAAAGAGGAAAACACAACAGTCATCTATGAAGATGATGTCTTTGAGACTAAAGCAAATAATGCTGGTCTTAGGATTGCAAAGGGTGAGTATGTGATCATTGTTCAGGATGACATGATCATTAGAGAAGACGGTTGGAACAAGAGAATGGAAAAACCATTCCGCGAGTTTGATGATGTCTTCGCAGTAACCTCAAGGACAGCACACAACTGGGTGATTAATCCTGCAAGTCAGCATGTTCATATGAAAGAGCATCTTGACAACTGCTGGTCTGACATTGTGATNCATACTGATCATGCTCANAACGGTAAGATTCNTAGAGACATCTTTGCAGTCAGAGCAACTGTTAATCGTGGACCTCTCATGATTGACCATGCAGATTTGAAGAAGATGAATTACTTTGATGAAGAGTTCTCTCCTCAAGATATGGATGATCATGATCTAATGTATAGAATGCATAAGGAACTTGGAAAGGTTTGTGGTTGTTACTGGATTGACTTTGAAACTAGGGATGAGTGGGGAGGAACTCGGGAAGAGACAGGATCTCCTGCAGCATGGCTCTTGAAGGCAAACCAAAAGAATGCTAAAATATTTTATTCGAGGCATAAAGATCTCCTTGCTATGCAGTATGAAAACGAAGATAGGTACTTACCATGAAAAAAGATTTGTTAAATGTTGATCTTATCTCAATCAACTGTGTAAATCCACAAGCATCGGTTGCTGCGATTAACTATTGCCAAAAGTTTTTCAACTTTGGCAAGTCCATTCTTGTTACTCATATTGAACCGTCTGAGTATTACAACATTGAGTTGCATCAACTTGAAGAGAAAATTGATTGGAATGGATATAATGATCAGGTGTTGAATCTAAAGCAACACTCTGATAATGACTTTGTTATGGTTATTCAAGAGGATGGACACATCGTCAATCCTAATCTTTGGGATGATGAGTTTCTCAAGTATGACTATATCGGTGCTCCCTGGCCAACAGAAGAAAGTTGGATTCAGATGCAACATGAAGAGCAGCAACCATATCTCAAAAAGAACCTCCCCAAAAACCGTGTTGGTAATGGAGGATTCTCTATTCGTAGTAAAAAGTTTCTAGAGTTCTCTAGTCAGTTTGAAGACACTGGCATTCTTGGAGAAGATACTTTCCTTTGTACTCGTAAGTATGATGAGGCGATTGAGTATGGAATCAAGTTTGCTCCGTTTGAAGTGGCAGTAAAATTTGCTTATGAAAATCCATGCTTTGAATATGATGGAAATCATTGGGATCAGTTCATTAGTTTTGATCCTAATAAGCACTTTGGTTGGCATGGCAGTCAGTTTGCTAATAAAGCACAGTTGTTATCTTTGAAATACCAATGAAAATATTCGTAACAGGATGTGCAGGTCTTCTTGGATCTAACTACGCAAGGCACCTGCTAGAAAATGGACATCACGTAGTTGGCATTGACAATCTCTCTGGAGGGTACAAAGCGTTTGTGCCTAAAGGGGAGAACTTTGAGTTTGTGAAACTCAATCTTGAGAACCGTAAGAAAGTAGTTGATCTCTTTGAAAAACATAAACCAGATGTTTGTGTTCACTTTGCTGCATATGCTGCTGAGGGTTTGTCTCCCTTTATCCGCAACTTCAACTATAGAAATAATCTAGTTTGTTCTGCTAACCTGATCAATGAGTGTGTTACTCACAACACCAAGATCTTGTTTACTTCTACGATGGCAGTCTATGGTGATCAGGAACCTCCTTTCAATGAGGAGATGAGACCTTCACCTATTGACCCATACGGAGTTGCCAAGTATGGTGTAGAAGTTGATCTTGAGCTTGCTAGGAAGCAGTTTGGACTGAGATACAATATCATTCGTCCTCACAATGTTCTTGGTAAGTATCAAAACATTTGGGATCGCTATCGTAATGTGATCGGTATCTTTATTCGTAAGACTTTGAATGGTCAACCTATTCTTGTCTATGGTGATGGTGAACAAACTCGTGCGTTCTCTGATATAAAATACTACATGGAACCATTTGATTGTCTTCTGACAGATCATGATGGTGAGACATTTAATATTGGAGCAGACAAGCACTTCACTCTGAACGAGGTCGCAGAGACTGTACAAGCGATTGGATTGAAGTATGGGTATGATGTACCCATTGAGCATGGAGAGGCACGTCACGAGGCGAAACACGCCTACTGTGACCACACAAAGGCAAAGACCTTGCTTGGGTTCCAAGATAACACTAATCTTCAAGAACTGATTGAAGAGATGTTTGTCTGGGCAATGAAGCAACCAAATCGTAAGGTTAAGGATATGCCTTATGAAATCACAAAAGACATTTACGATTATTGGAAATGAAAAAAATTCAAGTATTGATGCGACAGTGTTTCTATTCGCCTAACACTGCTCTTTCAAATAGGAAAAGACCAGACTGGTTTGATAAGATTAAAGTCTTTGAGAACTTTAAGAATACAATCAACCCAGAACTTGCTGACTATAAGATCATCTATGACGAAAAGTTCGGTCCTCTGAAGGATACATTTCTCAAGGATGAACCAAATGTTGAAGTAATCAACTTCGGGTATGAGGCAGGTAGTTTTTCTAAGACTGTAGATATTGCTGTATCTCTGGATGCTCCTGACGACACCATTGTTTACTTCTTGGAGGATGACTATCTGCATCGTCCTGGTTGGTGTGAGATTCTCCTAGAAGGATTCACTCTTCCAACCAACTATGTGTCTCTGTATGACCACCTGGACAAATACATTGACAAGGGTTATGATGACCTGGTATCAAAGGTGATGGTCAGTGACTCTGTTCACTGGAGAACGGTTCCCTCCACTTGCAACACTTATGCGGGTAAGTTGGGAACATTGAAAGCAGACTATGGTATTCATAAACACTTTAGTGATGCATCTCCAGATGGTATTTCAATGGATCATGCTAAGTTCTGTCATCTTGGAAGTATGGGTCGCAGATTGATTACTCCTATGCCAGGATATTCTACTCACTGTGACCTCCTTCATTCACCTACGATTGATTGGGAAAAGCACATATGAGTGATGTTTTAATCGCAGCATATCATGGAGGACTTGGAGACAATCTCCAGTTCTCTACTTTGCCAGAGCAGTTTGCAATCCAGCAGGGTCGTGACACTTATGTGTGGGACCGTGCTTTTTTTCGTAATCCAGAGATTGCACAACTAGTGTGGGGAACTAATCCTTTCATCAAAGGAGTAAAGGGTGGACAGTGGAATGCTGGGGATATTCCAGAGATTAAATTTGAAAATGTTGCTGGTAACTCCATTGCAAGTTGGGAGCAACTACATGGTCTTCATCCAGTGAGTAAGTATCCTAAGATCTATTATCAACCGAATAAGGTAGATCTAGCAGATGTAATCCTGGTCGATATCTCTACAATCACTAGAGACTACGATCATGAGAAACTTATGAAAGTCTACGAAGATATCAGGAAAGAGCATCCTGGTAAAATCTTTGCAAAGGTTGAGTTTCAAAATGAAATTAACACAAAAAAAGGAATCAATATTGCTCATGATGGTAAGCATGTTACCTATCCTGTTCCAGTAGATGGAAAGATTCCGATTGTAAATATTTTTGCTTATGCAGATGCTATGGCATCAGTCGCTGGATTGATTTCTGTCCACAGTGGTCAGAGTCATTTGAGTGCTGCGATTAAGAATCAATATAATCCTGATCTACAGAGTTACTGCATCATGCCTGATGATGATTATCAATATCATATCAATAAAGGTATTTTTATTTTTGACAATATCCAATACGCAACATATACTCCATGATTATACTCACAGGGCACGAAGGATTTATTGGAAAGAATTTTTGCGACTCCCTTGATTTAGAGAATGTCTATAGAGTTGAAATGAATGGAGCATATCTATTCCTTGAGGAATATAAAGATTGGGATAAAGTAGAACTTATTCTACACCAGGGAGCGATCTCCAGTACAGTAGAAACTGATATCAATAAGATCCATAAGTACAATGTGGACTTTACTCTCAAACTATTTGAGAAAGCGATTCAGTATCAGATACCAGTTAAGTATGCTTCATCTGCTTCTGTATATGGAAATACTTTAACTTCTATAATGAATCCATTGAACTACTATGCGATCTCAAAACTTCAGATTGATTATTGGGTTCAACAAAACATGAGTAAGTTTAAGTTGATTCAAGGATTTAGATACTTTAATGTCTTTGGTGAATATGAAGATCACAAAGTAAAACAAAATCAATCAAGTCCTGTAAGTAAGTTTATTAACGATATTAAGAAAGAAGGAAAGATCAGACTGTTTGAGAGATCTGATAAAATGGAAAGAGACTTTGTGTATGTCAAAGATCTTGTTGACATTGTTTTGAATAATACTCTTCCCAGTGGGATTTATGATCTTGGAACGGCAAGTCCAGTTTCTTTTCAACATGTTGCTGATGTGATTATCGACAAACTCGGTGGAGAGATAGAATACATTCCTTTCCCAGAGCATCTCAAAGGTAAGTATCAATATTACACTTGTGCTAAAATGAACTATCTTGAAAACTATAACTTTACTACTGTGGAGGAATATGTCAAAAACTGTATTCACTAATGGATGTTTTGATATTCTTCATCCAGGACATATTGAGTTGTTTAAAGTTGGTAGGTCCTTAGGGGATAAACTTATCGTTGCTATTGATAGTGATGAAAAGGTAAGAACCGATAAAGGATCCGCAAGACCAATCAACGATATACAATATCGTAAAACTATGCTAGAGTCTATTCGATACATAGATTTAGTTCTAACTTTTGATTCAAAAACAGAACTGGAACAGTTGATTGAACTGTGTGCTCCAGATATTCTTTTGATTGGAGCTGATTGGAGAGGTCGTGAAGTCGTAGGAGGTGATTATGCGAAGGAAGTTAAGTTCTTCAACAGGGTTGGGAACTACTCAACCACCAGAGTTATACAAAGTATTGGTGCTCGGTGATGGATGCATAGATGAATATGTCTATGGAAACTGCACTAGATTAAATCCAGAAGCACCTGTTCCTGTGATGAAATACAATCGTATTGACTCACGAGGAGGAATGGCATGGAATGTCTACAATAATCTCAATGCATTTGGTTTGGATGTTGACATTATAACCAATGAAGAAAAAATCTATAAGACTAGGTATGTTGACGAAAAATCAAATCAGCAAATTCTGAGGGTTGATAAGGAACATCCTGTTGAACCATTTACTGGTGAGATTTCTGATAAGTATGATATTATTGTTATTTCTGATTATGATAAAGGATTTCTAACACAAGCAAAGTTGTTTGATATTGTTCAGAGTGCAGAGTGTCCTGTTTTTATTGATAGTAAGAAAACTGAGTTGCCAAAGTATAACTGCATCATTAAACTAAACGAACCAGAGTATCAGAAACTCAAGAGTGATAATCATAATGTGATTGTAACTCGGGGAGCATCTGGTGCCGAGTTTGCAGGTCAGTTATTTCCTGCACAAAAAGTAAAGGTGTATGATGTCGTTGGGGCAGGAGATACATTTCTTGCTTCACTTGTTTACTTTTATCTACTTCATGGTAAAATAGAAACAGCAATACCATATGCAAACAAGGCAGCTGGTATTGCTGTCCAAAATATTGGAACCTATGTTTTAACGAAAGAAGATGTTGACTTACTGCTTTGATATTGATGGAACTATTTGTGATAAACCCACAGATAGGACTGATGGTGACTACGAAACAAGTATTCCAAAAGAGGATAGAATTGCTAAAATAAATAAGTTGTATGACGAAGGTCACCATATCATCTACTTAACTGCTAGAGGAATGGGTAGGTATAAGAACTCCAGGACACTAGCACAAAAGCATTTTTACGATTTAACTTTTAACCAACTTCAAAGTTGGGGATGTAAATATCATCAACTGTTCCTTGGTAAACCATCAGCTGACTTCTATATCGATGACAAAGCTATTAACGACAAAGGATTCTTCCAAGATTGTCCCTAAGGGATGGGGACATGAGGTATGGATTGTCAATAAATCAGAATACTGTGGGAAACTTCTTTTCCTCAAAGAGGGGAAGAGATGCTCTTGGCATTATCATAAACTAAAAGACGAAACTTTCTATTTACAGTCTGGAAAAATTTTGTTAAAATATTCCGAGGATGACGATAGAGACAAAGCACAGGAAGTTGTTTTGCTTCCTGGAGATAGTTTCTACATCCCTACTGGGTTAAGGCATCAAATGCTTGCCCTAGAAGACTCAGAACTCTTTGAGTTCTCGACTGAACACTTTGATGAAGATAGCAACCGCGTGATTCCTGGAGACTAATGACAGCAACACTGAGAGACAAGAACAAATCCGCATATAAACTTGATGGGTTTGGTCCGCTATATCTGATTAATCTAGATGGTCAACCAGAGCGTCGTCAGTACATGGAGGACCAATTTGACTATTGGGAGATTAAGGACTATACTAGGATCTCTGCCTATGATGGTAGAAATGATGACCTGAGTGACATCATTCATGGTCAGTATCCAAATATCACCTCTGGTGAGATTGGTTGTGTCACCTCTCATTTGAAAGCGATTAAGCATTTTTATGAAGAGACTGATGCTCCATATGCAGTCATCATGGAAGATGATTGTGATTTGGAAACAGTACGCTATTGGCCTTGGGACTGGAAGACCTTTATGGCAAAGGCTCCTTATGACTTTGACATCCTTCAACTTGCTGTCATCAATCCCCGCAAACTTGTCGCAAATATTCATCCCAGATATATTGACGACTTCTCCACAGCGTGCTATGTTATTACTCGTCATCACGCAGCGAAAATGATGAAGCTGCACATTCGTGGTGACAGGTACAAACTGGACAATGGGGTTCGTCCTCGTCCAGTTGCAGACGATCTCATTTACAATGCTGGTCGTTCTTTTGCCATCCCACTACTCCTCTACAAGTTAGAGATGGGTTCTTCGATTCACCCTGAGCATGTGGATGTATTCCATAGAGGTCCTAGAGACGCACTCTTTGGATGGTGGGCAAATGAATCTAACAAGGTTGATCCTGATTCTTTGCTCACTTGGGAAACTCACGCACTTGACGCTCCCGACACTTGACAAGATACCAAAACTTTGGTATCATAAATAAATGTTACAACTGTCACTGTGCCAGTTGTAATAAAACGAGACAAATGTCGATGTCTCTTTCATCTGCGGGTAACCATTCCGCAAGTAAACAAACGAGGTTAAAACAAATGATCAAATCTGTATTCGCAGCGACCGCTGCACTGTCTATGTCCGCAGGCGCTGCTGTTGCAGGTCCCTACGTGAACGTAGAAACCAATGCTGGTTGGACTGGTTCGGAGTACAATGGTGCTGGAACCGATCTTCACGTAGGCTACGAAGGTGCTCTGAGTGAGAGTGGTTCTTACTACATCCAGGGTGGTGCTACCGTGCTGACTCCTGATGGTGGTGACGCTGATACCGTCCCCTCTGGTAAGGCAGGTCTGGGTCTGGCTCTGACCGATGCACTGGGTGCATATGGTGAAGTCTCCTTCGTCGGCAGTGGCGATGAGGACATCGACCGTGGTTATGGTGCAAAACTGGGTCTGAAGTATTCCTTCTGATCTCCACCTAACTAAAAATCAGGACCTCCTAATAGGGGG
>JGI10211J34971_10002377_pt1 | contig 15353 bp, 7 predicted proteins | sample Etolagsediment_FD_34971 | JGI IMG/M metagenome (IMG submission 34971) | reverse complement strand
CAAGATCACGCTGCCCGTGCACCGGGTCGTCCGGGCCGATCTCGCCCGACTCTTCCCCGAGCGGGAGGCGAAAATGCGGGCGCTTGAGGACGTCAGGAAGACCATCGCCGCCCGGCGCGAACTCGATATCGCGTCGACGTCTGTACCCACTCCTCCCCCGGCTGATCCGACCCGCGTCGAGCCACCGGACGACCCGCCAGGGGCGCCCACGGCCACGCCTGAGGAGCCGGTGACTGTTGCGGGAACCCAGACGGACACAGGCATGCTCCCCTACCGCACGCCGCCCCGCACGGGTGTACCGATCCGGTTCAATCCCGATCCGCCACAATCGACACCCGACCTGAAGCCAGTCGTCATCGAGTTTGCCCGTTGGCTCGAAGTGCAACATCGTCGGATGGGCGCCAAGGTCGCCGACCGCGTTTTCGGCAGGCGCCAGGACGGGGCGGCGGTCCTCTACCTTGTAATGGACGGCGCTTTCCTCGTGCAGGATTACGATCTCCGGTTCCAGTTGGCCGAGTCACTGTGGCAGTTCTGGGCGTTCCGATGCGAGTCCAAAGGGGCGGTCAACAGTCTCGAGGACGCGTTTGTCGTCATGCTCGATGCCAAAGGACGCTATGTCGGCGGTTCGCGCCCCACCCGTGGCAGCGATCTGTGGGCAAAGGACTCCAGCGCTCTTGCCTCGGCTCAATGAAGGCAGTGAGGAGAATTCGGGCGGGGGAACGTGATGCAGTGACGGGAATTACGCGACGTCGGTTCCTGGCCACAAGCGGGGCCGCCTCCCTGGGTCCTTTCCTCGCCGGGAATTCGCGGGCCCGGGGCAGGCGGCAGGAGAAGCCCAATCTCATCGTCATCATGGCCGACGACCTGTCGGCGAGAGAGTTCGGTTGCTACGGGCATCCAGAATTCGACACGCCGCAGATCGACCGGATGGCGCGCGAAGGGGTCATGTTCGAGACGTGTTGGTGCACGCCGATCTGCTCGCCGACGCGGGCGCAGATGATGACAGGCAAATACGGATTCCGCACTCGGTGGTTCCACAACGACCTGAAGGACGGCGCCACGCCCCTCAATCGGGATCACACCATTTTCTCCCAGATGCTCAAGGCGCAAGGCTACGCGACAGCGATCTGCGGCAAGTGGCAGTTGCCGGGCACGTACGCGGAGCATGGGTTCGACGAGTTCTGCATGTGGGAAGCCAATGGCAGGACACCGATGCCGGGGTTCGACGGTCCTGTCGAGACGTGGGACCAGTCCAAGGGCAGACCGCCGCCGGGGTTCCTGGAGAACCGTGCTGCCCGCTACTGGCACCCGCAGATTTCGATCAACGGTCAATTGCGCAGGACGACGGCAGATGACTATGGTCCCAACATCTTTGTGGACTTCCTCCTCGACTTCGCGACGCGCAAGCGGGACCAGCCGTTCTTCATCTACTACCCGATGGTGCTCACGCACAAGAGCTGGGACTTCGACCGGGGTGTCACCGGCTGGTTGCCGACGCCGAAACTCGATGCCAAAGGCAATCGCGTCGAGGGACAGTCTGAGCCTGGCCTGCGCTCAAACGTGGAGTACATGGACTACTTGATGGGCCGCATCGTTCGCGGACTCACTGATCTCGGCCTGATGGACAACACCATTCTGTTCATCACCGGCGACAACGGCACGAGTGGTTACGGCAAGGGGCACGTCGATGTCGAGAAAGGGCCGCGCGTCCCGCTCGTAGTCTACGGTCCCGATCACGTGAAGCCGACAGGCGTATCGAAGGCCTTGACCAATCATTGCGACATCTTCGCCACGCTCCGCGACTTGGCCGGCGCGGAGCTGCCGGCCGACTACACCATCGACGGGCACAGTTTCGAGCCCCTGCTGACCGGTCGACAGTTCACGGAACGCGAGTGGATCTTCAGTTACTACAAATTCAACCGGATGCTGCGGGACAAGCGCTGGTTGCTCGACGGCGATGGACGCTTCTACGACTGCGGGGACCGACGGAGCGAGACCGGCTACAAGGACGTGACGAGGTCGGACGATCCTGAAGTGAAAGCGGCAAGGGAACGCTTCGAAGCGATTCTCAGGGACCTTCCCGGTCCCGACCCGAACGATTCCATCGTCGAGGCGTACGAAGCCAAGAAGGGAAAAGGCAAGTCCGGCGTGGAACATGTGGTGCCCGAGAACACCACGCTGAGGCTGGGCGCCGATCCTGTCTCGCTCGAGTGCCGGACGTTCGGGACTTTGGCACCCGTCGCCACGGCGTCGTGGCGGAAAGACGGAAACGGCATCGAGGCAACGATCGATGTCCGCGTCGACGGCGTGATGAAGCCGTCCACCGACAAGCCCGTATGGAGCAGGGCCGACGGGATCGAGATATCCCTCTACGCCCCGGGGATCGGCAGCCTGATTACATACATCTACCCCGACGGCACGACTGTGTTCAGCTCCAATGTCCAAGGGACGCAAACGCCCAAGACCCTCAAGCCCGGCCAGGTCATTGCGGAGTCCGCACAGCGGGCAGACGGCTGGACAGCCACAGTCCGATTCGACGCGTCACTTTTCGGCGGAGCGTTGCCCAAGAGCCTGAAGTTCAACATCGGCGGGTTCCGCACCGGCAAGCAACCCGGCTGGTTTGCCTGGATCAACCAAGGCCGCGAGAACTTCCGTCCCAAGAACCAGGGCGTGCTCACAATCGAGTGAGTCTCGCGTCCCGGCAGATCAAACGCCAGTCTTCCGTCGCCGCCATTCAGAGCCGGCACGGTCTGATCTTGGTCCGGGACCAGGTCGGGTGGCGCCTGGTGGCGCTATTCCTCCGCAATCTCAATATCCCTCAGGACTTCCAGATGGAGTTTCTCCCAATCCACGTGGCCGACGCGGTTGGTCCATAGCGGATTCCTGTATGCTGTCTTCGCTGCATCGGTGTAGGATCGCCAGAATGTGGCGGCCTGGGTCAGTTCGCGCACAGCCCTGTCCTGGTGGGACCTGTCTTTGGTTTCCCGGTACAGAGCCAGCTCGGTAGCGCCGTGGATCTTGTGGGCGTAGTACTTGCCGAGGAGGGCCATGCAACGGATGTCATGAAGCGTCTTGCGAAGTTCGCGACTGTCGCCCGGGCGGAGTGTCTCCAAGAGAACCAACGCCCGATCGGCCTGTTCGTGGATCTGCCGTGCGGCCTGGAACGGAGTCGTGCCTTCGACCGTTCTGCCCTCCTGTTGGGCCTTGACGTAGTCGGGGATGGAGATGTTGTCCGTGCAGGCGTGCGGCGGCAGGGTAATGAAGCGGTTCACATCGTGGAAACCGCTCTTGGTTTCTGCCGGTTTGGGCTTGCTCTTGCAGCCTTCGATGTACCACTGGAAGTCCAGCGCTCCCCAGTGGAAGCCGGTTGTCAGTGGGTAGATCATGGACGCCGACTGCCAGGCCGTGAACAGCCGCCCGGCATCGATCTCCGGGTAGTGGATCTGCAGGATCTGGGTGAAGCGCTCGTTGCCCACGGTGGGGTCGTAACCGAGCCGCCCCCACAACATCCAGTGGTACCAGTGCTTGTCGAACTCGATCTGCCGGGGTGCTTCCGGATCCAGGCTCAGGAACTCGCGCCCCCAGATCCACTGATCGGAGCCGTAGTAGAAGCCCCGAGAAACCTCGTGAGGGATGTTCTGGATGAACTCACGGACAAAGTCCGGGGCACCCCAGCGGAAGATGTAGTTGTCGTCGTTCCGCAGTGTCCAGATCGTCTTCAGTTCCCCCTTGCTTTGGACGTCCCGCACGAAACCTCCGTGGTAGGGCTGTTTGGTGCAGCTCATGACATGCGCTTTGGCGTACTTGAAGCTGAAGAGGAAGTCAGTCGAGGGATGGTCCACTAGCGGCCTGAATCTGTCCGCGATCTCCAGAGCTCCCGACATGTGCTGCCTGTGGATCAGAGTCATCTTGCGTCCGGGGAGTTTGGCTGCTGCGTCCAGCACGCCCTGGCCGTGAGTCTCGAACAGCCAGTCTTCCTTCTTCTTGCTGGATGCCCGTTTGCCTCCTCGCTTCGAGCGCATGTTCTCGCCTGGGGTCAGGCCGACGCCGGCCAAGTCCGGGTAGGTCAGGAACATCTGCTCGATGCTCTTGCGGAAATAGTCGATGGTGGTCTTGTTGTCAATCGAGTCGGTAATCCCGTACTGCCCGCCCGTCCCGTAGACAAACGTGTTCCAGGTTATGACGTAAAAGTCGACGTTGCGCTCCTTCCCGTAGCGCATGACAAGGCGCCAGAACGCGATCTTGTCGTCGATGGTCATCTCCTTCAGAACCTCGACATTGCCGATAATCTCCGGGGCGTCGAAGCCCACGCCCGTGCCGTCGTAGTACTCCTTCCACTTGACGGTGGACCGTTGGACATCGCTCAGGGCCACGCTCGGGTATTCGGGGATCTTCACCATCGACGGGAAGGGGTGCAGATTCCAGAGGGAGATGAAGTTGTAGCGAGATCCGGCCAGGCTGTCGATTGCGTTCTGCCAGAAATCGAGGCTCCACACCTGCTCGATGTTCTGCTGGGCGGAATCGCACGGATCGCTGTAACTGGGGGTCCGAACGTCCAGGGGAATATTGAACTTCACGCCGCGCATGGCCATGTACGGGCTTTGCTCTTGAGGAGCGACGTTCTCCGGACCGCCAATGCGGATCAGCTCCGCCGCTTCGAGTCCGCCGTACATCGCCCCGGCCGCATCCTGGCCCGTGATGACGACACGGGAGCCGGTGGCGCGGTCGATTCGGAAGGACTCCGGCGCCCTGCCGAAAGGCTGCACCCGGAGTTCCATGACATGGTCCGCGTCGGTGATTCCGTGTGAACGATGGCGCGCCTCCAGAGCCCGTTTGATCTCCCCGGCAGCAAACGTCAGCTGTGGCACGTCAGCGTCGAACTCGATTGAGACCGTGCCCCCGTGCACCCCGCCGGGAAGGCCAGTCGCCAGGCAGAAGGAGATCACTCTCGTATTGACTCGCATTATCACTGCTCCGATCCTGTTTCTCATTTGCCGTCCGGGCGATAATTCCGGCCGCGGGTGCCATTCGCTTGCGAACGCCCATGGCTGCCTGGCCCTCAGAGACGTCTGTCCAATGCGCTTCGAACCGGAGACAGGTGTGCTTCCCGGTTCGCTCTGACGCCCTCCTGCCTCGTCCCGCAACGCCATAGTGACTGCGGCGACATCGGGGCGCAAGCTGGTACTTGATCTCCGGCCAGTTCATTGTCAACAGAAGCAATGTACTCGTCTGTCTATGCTTCGTCGCCCCCCCGGTCCTCGCAACCCGGGGGGGCACGCACTGCGAACACCTCGCGCCAACGGGCCTCACACGGCATCACGGGTTATGGAAGAGAGAACGTCCAGCGTTGTGTCGTGTCATGCGAATGCGTGTTGTCCATCAGACCGGGGCGACCGGAGGGGGCGACGGCAGCCCGCTTGCCATCAAGCTGCTCCCGGCTATCTTGTGCGGCCGAAGGGTAGAAGGCTTGCCGTCTGTAACGCGACGCCAGCATGAACGACCAAGACACCACCAAAGTCACCGTCCGTTCGCTGCTTGTTGGCGCGCTGTTCGCGGCACTGTTCGCTATGGTCACGGTCTATTTCGAGAACCGCAAGGCCACCTACTTGACGGCGACGCAAATCGCTCCCGCCCCGTACTTTCTGCTGTTCTTGATGGTCTTCTGCATCAACCCATTCTGCCGATTCCTGCGGGTCGTGCGCCGTTTCACGGTCACGGAAGTGCTGGTGGTGTTCATGATGGGATCAGTGTCGGCGGGGATCTCGACGTACGGTCTCGCGTCCCAGCTCGTGCCAGTGGTGAGCAGCCTGTTCAACGAACACTGGAACAACGACCAGACCGAATGGAACATCTATGTCGAGCCGTTCGTCAACGAAGCGTTTTTCTTGTCCGGTGACGGCATCCGCCCGGCGGCGTGCGAGTATCGCGACGCGTTGATGGAGCAACGCGAGTTGCAGCGGATCTATGACGCAGCCCTGCGCTGCGAAAAGGCGAACGAAGCCCTTGCCACGGCCGAGGAGAAACGCGCGGGGTTTGCAGCGGAGACGACGTCGGGAGATGCCGCCCGGATAGCGGAGTCCGTCGAAGCGGCCCGACGCGCGCATGGGGAAGCCGTCCAGCACTGGGAGGAGCTGACGCGCGAGCGGGAACTGCCTGGTACGGATGATGTTGTCGCGACGTTCACAGCACGGATCGATGAGCAGAAGGCGACGGTGGCGCGCGAGCGCGAGGAACTCAAAGCGCTCGAGACGGAGGCTTTCAAGCGCGTCGATCTGTTCAGGCGCGGACTGCCTGACGAACTCCGGGCGTTCCCGGGTTTTGTGCCGCTGAAAGGCGAGAATTTCACGATCTATGTGAACCGCGTCCGTCGGCTCCGCGACGGGACTCGGGCACACGGGCACCTGGCAAAGGTGGTCGCCGTGCTGCGCGACCTCGAGAAGAGCGATGTCGCGGGCTGGCAACCCCCTGTGGCGTCACTGCAGCGCGCCGTGGGTCTGCTCGAACCGCTCGCCGATGCCTCGGCCGCGCTCGGGCACAAAGAGGAGGTAGACGGCGACTGGGATGCGTTGAACGAGGAACGACTGGCCGCCAAATCGGAGCTCGGCACGGCCCGCCAGGAACGGCGTGACGCAAACGCCGAGGAGTTCGGACGCCTCGACCGGAAGATCGGCAAGCTGCAGCGCAAAGTCAAGCGGCTGGCTGATGACCTGAAAGACTTGGACATAGCGAAGGAGCAGTTGCAGCGCCAGATCGACATCGCCGGCCGAGTCAAGGCAACCGTAGAGAAGCTGGAGGACGCCGAAGAGCGATTGCAGTCCGTGGCCTCGGACCATGCCCGGGCCGGCCCGGCAGCGGCCGATCTCGAAGCCGTGATGGCGTCATTCAACACTATCGACGCATCGTGGCGACGCTTTCTGATCAGCGATGTGCCGTGGTCGCACTGGGCCAAGCCGCTGTTCCTGTGGTCCATCGTGGTGATGTTGACGTATGTCGTGCTCATGTCGTTCAACGTGCTGATCTTCCGCCAGTGGGCCTATAACGAACGGCTGATCTATCCGCTCGCGGAGCTTACGGAAGTGATGGCGGGACACACGCAGAGCGGCGACGCAGACGGGCTGATCCCTCCTGTGTTCAAGAGCGGGCTGTTCTGGACCGGCTTTGCGATCTCCGCAAGTTTCCTTGGCTGGAACCTGATCTGCGCTCTGAACATTGCCCCCGGGCTCAAGTCGCTGGACTTCCAGAACAGTTGGACCGACTACATCAACGAGAGCATCCTGCAGGGCCTGATTCCGTCAGCCAGGTCGTCGGTTTTCTTCACGCTGATCGGCGTCGCGTTCCTGATTCCGGCCAACATCTCGTTCTCTTTGTGGTTCTTTTGGATTCTGTACATGCTCCAGCTCCTGATCCTGGTGTGGAGCGGCTACGGCGTCAACGAGAATTCGTTCCCGGTGGAGTGGTGGTACACACTGAACTTCCGGACCGCCGAGGGCGGCGGCGCGTTGATGGTGTTCGCGCTCGTCGTGCTCTACAAGTGCCGCAAGTACCTGCTGTGCGCGTTTTTCCCCAAGACGCTGGACGGGCTCGAGACGCCGGAACAAACCGAACTGCGCGTGTCGTCGTTCGCGTTTGTCTTCGGCTCCATCGGGCTCATCCTGATGCTGTGGCTGGGCCTCGGGGCCAACGTCTATTACACGCTTCTTGTGTACTTCATCGTCATGATGCTTACCATCGGGCTGGTGAGAGCCGTAGCCGAGGGTGGCATCCTCGGGTTCCAGGCGTGGGTCAGTCCATTCCATTTCATCCGCACGCTGTTCGGCATGGACAAGGCCTGGACGTCGCCCAGCCTGTATGCGCCTTTGATGATCTTCTACTCGTTCCTCTTCCTCGACCTGAAGACGTTTATCGCGCCGGCCATGGCCAATGCGATCAAGATCCGGGCCGACTGCAAGATGAAGCGTGCGCGGTTCCACTTCGCGATCTTCTTCGGCATAGTCGCCGCCCTCGCTGCGTCGATGGCCGTACACATCATGATGGGCTACAACCGGGGCGGGGATTCGATGAACGGATGGTTTTACTCGTCGTTCCCGAAGCTGCTGTTCAACCGGATTGCCAGCATGACCAAGACGACGCCGGTGGACAATACCGGGTGCGCCATGTGGTTCTTCTTCGGCGTGGCGTTGATGACCGGCCTGCTCTACTTCCGGCAGTTGGTGTTCTGGTTGCCGCACCCCATCGGGCTCATCATGCTGGTGAACCCGTTGATGCGGACTTACTGGTTCTCGGTGTTCCTCGGCTGGGTTGCGAAAAGCCTGGTCACCAAGTACGGCAACAAGGACACCTACGCGCACGTACGACAGTTCTTCATCGGCCTGATCTTCGGCGAGCTCGCGTTGGTCGTCATTGCGACGATTGTGTCGTATCTGACCGACACGTCAATCCCCATCAACCTCAACAGAAACTGACCCGACGCCATGCCCGGCCCCACGCTGAGAGAAACTGGTGTTCCCGAACAGCCTGACGTCTCGTGGTCCGTGGCCTGCTCGGTAAGCTGGGCGGGTCTCAGACGCCGGTTGCTACGCGCGCTTATCACCATGGTGGGCGTCATTCTGGCGATCGCGTTTCTGGCCTACATGCTGATCACCGACAGCATTACGCACGCGCTGGTCGCCGTAAACGACGATACACTCAACGTCTTGCTGCAGCGCACCGGTGTCGACATCTTCGCGTCCGGCGAGACAGATCAGATGACACTGCTGTTGATCGGCTTGTCGCTGCTCACCTGCCTGGTCGGGATCGTGAACGCCATGCTCATGTCGGTTGCCGAACGCGTCAAGGAGATCGGCACGCTGAAATGCCTGGGCGCGCGCGACTCCTTCATCGTGAAGACGTACTTCATCGAGTCCTCGCTGCAGGGCATCATCGGCGCGGCGATCGGGATGCTGCTGGGCTTACTCGTCGCCCTGAGCGTTGCCACGGTCAACTACGGGGGCCACGTTTACACGAACTTGCCGATCCTGCCAGTGCTCAAGTCGCTGATCGTGAGTTTCGCCATCGGGTCGCTTCTGGCTGTGTTCGCGTCGATCGCACCGGCCTACATGGCTGCCCGCAAGCAACCTGTCGACGCCCTGAGAATCGAGGAGTAGTCCGCCACCGCGCCATGCCTGAACCGATCATATCAGCCAAGGATATCACGAAAGTCTATCGCATGGGCGAGGAGGAAGTCCACGCTCTGCGCGGGATCTCGCTTGACGTCGAGGCGGGTGAATACGTATCGATCATGGGGCCGTCCGGCTCCGGCAAATCGACGTTCTTCAACATGATCGGCGGCCTGGACACGCCCACCGCCGGCGAGGTGTCCGTAGAAGGCTGCAGACTGGGCGACCTGAACTCGAAGCAACTCGCCTGGTTCCGGTGCCACAAGATCGGGTTCATTTTCCAGAGCTTCAACCTGATCCCTACCATGACCGCGCTCGAAAACGTCGCCATCGGTCGCATCTTCTCCGGTGCCACTCCGGAGGAAGCCAAGCGCGATGCCGCCAGTGTGCTCGAGCAGGTGGGTCTCGGGCATCGCCTCGACCACCTCCCAAGCGAGGTATCCGGCGGGCAACAGCAGCGCATCGCCATCGCCCGAGCGCTTGTCAACAGGCCGACCATCATCCTCGCCGATGAACCTACCGGCAACCTCGACCTGAAGACCGGCGAAGACATCATCTCTCTGCTCAACGAGATGAAGACCGCCCTCGGCATCACGATCATCACCGCCACACACGATATGAAGATGCTGTCCGCGTCCGACACCGTCGTGTGGATTCACGACGGTGCCATCGACCGCGTAGCCCACAAGGGCGAAGTCGAGATCAAGGTCGGCACGATCGACGGCGAGACGGTGATGTGAGGCGTGGAGCAACTCGGCACGCTCGACCCCCGCATTCGGTCTGAGACGTGGCCCACTCAAGGGAAACGCCTGCGTGTGCCTTGCATTTCTGTCGGACGCATGGTCTATCAGCCAGTTATCCGTTCCCGAGGGTTTCCGGCGGGGCGGGTCTTGCGAGGTTTGCTGAGTGCGAAATGGGAATGCGTCCATCTGACGCATGCAAGGGCATGTCCGAGGCAGGCATGGTTCGGAGTGAGTCACAAGTAGCTGCCGGGTGCTCAGCATCCCTGCTGAAGAAGGACGGGGCCCGTCCCTCTCCGTGGTCGTGAACTCGGTCAATCCCAACCCCGCGTGCCTGAAGTGTCCGGTGACGAGTTCCGCAACCGCGGCTTTCCACGGAGACGCCGCCGCGATGGAGGAGCTTACACAGGGATGGACTGTGCAGTACCGGTGGGAGTGGGACTGGGGCGAAGGTGGCGGAGCCGTGCCCACAGATATCGCGTTTGCCGACGACGAGTCGGACTGGACGGTATGGACCGACGCCAACGTGTGCGCGGCCCGTGGGGCCTTTACGGCGCACGGCGCGCGCACCGTGAAGGTGACTGTCCAGGCAAGGCTTGTAAAGGACGACGGCACCCCCATGCCCGACGTGCTCGAGGCCACTGCCAACGTTGCCATCACAGTCGTCAATCTGGAAGACGCACGCAACTTCCGCATAGTGGGCTATGGTGACGGTTCGGTGACTCTCGCCGGGGACCCGTCTCCGAGTCCGAATGTCGCGGGCTACAAGTACCACATCGAGCCGGACAAGGACACGCTGTATGACGTCGGCAACGTCACGCAATACACGGTAAAGGGACTGGAGAACGGAGTCTCTTACATGTTCGGGCTTCACACCTACGACAACCAAGGGAACATGACGCACACCGCCTACCGTCGCGCCCCGATACCCGACGTGGATACCGACGGGGACGGCACGCCGGATAAGGTGGAGGCCGCCAACGGTCTCGAACCGACGGACGCGGGCAGTGCACCGAATGACCCTGGATATGAAGATCCTCCCGAGTTGGCATGGTGGGCCGCCTTCTCGCCCCAGGCCATGGCCGGGGACTACGTGACAGACCCCGGCGACATGTACAAGATCCTGGATTTGACCGTCTACGAGAACTGGAGCGATACCTGGCTGCCCGTGAAGACGACCTGCAAGCCGGCCATTCCCTCGGACGCGATGCTGGATTTCGCCTGCATGAGTGCCTGGGCTGGAGCGGACTTCATGAGAGGACAGCGTTTCCTTCCCGGCTTGCACGAGTGCTTCACCATGTACGGGGAGATCGACAGCGTCAGTGCGGAATGCGGTGGCGAGCTGCTGTTCCCTGCTGGCTCGAAGACGAGTCGCAACCCGTGGTGGGAGCCCTGGCCGGCGACTGTTCAGGCTTGGACGTACAACGGCTACATGTTCGGCATGAACCCCTACCGTGACACGTACATCGACGAGTGGAAAGCCGGTTCCCCGTTAGTCCACCCCGCCATCACTCGCGTGCGTAACTCCGGCATCGACTGGCCCGGGGAAGTCAGACTGCAAGAGCCAACCGGCCTGTTCACCGACTACTCGATACTGGGAGACGTTCCGAAGGCGAGGCCCTCCTACTCCCTGAAGGACAACCCTCTGAAGAAGTGGGAAGCGCTCTGGTCAACCGTGGTGCTCAAACCAATCAGAACGGACCTCGACATCGATGTGCCACCTTCCGTGCCCAACAGCGGATCGAGCAACAGGCAGCATGCCCCCGAGATCATCGGCGTGCCTTCCACTGCGACGGAGATCGAGCTCCAGCTCCATGGCCGTTGTCCTGCCATGGAACGGACGATAACCATCCACAGTAGCGATCCGGGCGTGATCACGTTCCAGAGCCCCAACCCGGCTGCCGTCAGCTCCACACCTGAGACGGTGGAGTGGCACACCGCTGCGAATCCTGTGAAGATCAAGATCGTCAGCGGGGGAGCTGCCGGCGGCACGGCCGTCGTCACCGCAAAGGTCGGCAACGTTGCGACCGTGGCCGACGCCGGTGCCGATGCCCCCCTGCTGAAGATGGACCTGTTCCAGGCGCCCGGCGGCCAGCAGCCTGACGGCACGGCCATCCCCCCCTACTTCGTGCCTCTCCAGGGCTCGTCGGAGTCGATGACGGTTCGCTCGATCGACATTCAAGGCTGGCACGCGCCAGGGAATGGCGAGTGGGGAAAGTGGTACACGCATGTCTCGGAAGCCGACGAAGAGCAGCCGGAGAACCTGCCCATCCTGGTCAACGACGACCGGGACGAGGGGTTCGGGGCTGACAACCAGGACTTCACGATAACCGAGAGCGGTCCTGTGCCCGTTTCCGGGGACGACGACCTTGCGATGGTCAAGCTGTCCTGCTTCCGGGGCGAGGGCGTGCCTGCTGCCGGGACAGTCAAGTTGACCGTCAATCCCGACCCCCAGGCAAACGACCCGGAGATCAGGATTCTCTGCAAGAAGCAAGGCGCGGGGAACGGGTACGGCACACTATCCAACTACGAGATCGACCTCACCAACCCCGTCAACAGCGACTTGGCTGCACTTGCCAGTACGGACGGTTGCGTTGAGCTTTACGTTGAGGGCCTCAAGCCCTGCGCGGACGTTACGTTCACTGTTTCCTACGAGCTCGGGGGCGCTGTCCTTGCAGAGGACACACTGAAGATGGCTGTAGTCGATCTGGAGTTCATCGACGAGGAAGCCGACTACGCGTTGGATTCTGCCGGCAACGGAGACACGGACAGTTACTTCCTCAGGATGCACACAGGCACGGGGACGGAGGACTACAAGAACTTGGACATCCACTACAGGATACTGCCCGCGGGGGTCCCCGTCACGGATGTGAGAGTTGTCGCGTTCGAGGCAGAATCGACCAACAAGGCATCGTTCGGAGTGCTGGACCACGCGCCCGGGGAGACCGACGGCAGCGGCTTCAAGACCGGCGACAGCCTGGGCGTCCAGTGGTCGGATGTGCGCGGCGGGGCCGCCGGGTTCCCGGAGATTGCCTTCTACCGCTACCAGTTGCAGGTCCAGTTCCCCTACGGCACGGTGCTGCGGACGCCGATCAGGGACGACAATCCCGACATGGCCGGCTGGCAGTGTCCGTGGAAAGGCGCCGCGCTGTATGACCTTGTCTTCAGGCATCGCCCGGTAGTACATGTCAGTAGTGGGGAGCAGGTAGCGGCAAAGGGCCCCATCTACCCATTCGCCCCCAATGTCGTCGATCACTACCGCCTTCGGAAGGGCCCCGCTCCGGCCTGGCCCACTGAGCCGGACTATGCCGATTATGGGGACTTCCCCGCGCCCGATCCGCTGATGTACCTGAGCCCGGACTACGAGTATCCCGTCCTCCGCACCTGCATGAGCAAGCTGGGCAATGTAGGCGCTACTTCCCTCTTGGCTATTGACATGCAGGGATTCCCCAATGAGGATGACAACAAACACCGAGCCCTTCCATGCAACCTCGATTCCCCCGTATTGTGCCACTACGGCATCCGGCATACCAGTCCTGGCGGCTCTGACTACGTGTTCGTGCAGTACTGGATGTACCAGACGGCGAGCTACGAGCCTCACCCGGCCAACTCGTTCTGCCACGACGGAGATTGGGAGATGGTGCAGGTCTGTCTCCGTACACACATTCCTGCGTCTCCACACAACAGGCATCACTGGTTCTCCCCGCACGCCGCCACGGCATCCCAGCATTACTACGGCCAGACGCTCGCATGGCGTCGGGATGTGGAGGGAAGCGGGACAGCGGCTGATCTGACGAGAGTGAACCAACGCTACGTCCTGCATGGTGCTGACGGCTGGGAGCGGCTGAAGGTGTTCATTGCGGAGAACGCCCACGCCACGTACTTCCAGGCAGGGGACATCGATGTGGAGTTCCAAGGTGAGCTGAACACTCAAATCCAGTACAATGTCCCCCCTGACGGCATGTTCGACCGAGTCGATGCCCCACGGGCTGTAGAGTGCGACCTGCTGCCGCTCGTACCGAAAGCCGGGTGCAGCATCTTGGACTGGGAAGGCACTTGGGGAACGCACCACGCGGCTGCGGTTGCAGGCTTCGACCCACCACGGGGGCCGGCGCTACGTGAAGCAGACGCAACCCCGGCACTGAATATGCTGAACTCGCCCGCAGGCTTCCATGACGAGTGCCGCAAGCTAGTTGATGGGAACGGCAACTTCGCCGAGAACGGTACCCGTGACTCAGAGACCGCCCTGTAGGCAGTGCTGCTGACTGTGCCAGATTCTCGGAACTGCCAGAAAGAGGTGACATATGCCAAAGCCCCGCGTGTCCGCGTTCGTCCTGCTTTTGTCCGCTGTTTTTCTGGAGGCAGCAGCTACTGGAGAGGAGGCGCTCCCGGAAGAGGGACTCTACCTCCTGTCGGTTCCGGGTCTCACCGAGCAATCTGCTTCTCCCCGTCGGCAGCCCGACTTGGTGAGGATCGCTCGCACTGCGAATGGCGGCAGAATCGAGAAGCTGTGGCCGGAACTCTATCTGCCAGAGCTCCCCGAGATGGAGGACTTTGAGGACTGGCCTCCGGACACTCTGGGACTGACTCTGGGGGTGGTAGATGGGAGCATCCGCGCCGAGGGGGTTGTCTTGTTTGACAGAGCCCCGGGGTGCTTCCTTGTACGGCTCACTCAGGGAGTGCGAACGGGACGGGGGTGGCAGGGGGTGGCCCATACGCGTTTTGCCCCCTCTTTCCGAGTGAGTGAATCCGCAGACTACACGGGCGCATGGGTACTCCAGCCAGCTCCCCCCTCGCACGTCTACAAGGAGATGCTGCGCGTGCTCTCGTTTGCACAGTACTACGCGGCCAAGAAACGCATTCGGACTCCCACTTCCGTCGCTGAGTGGAAGCGCTTCCTTACCACCCACAGGAAGATGGCCTACAGAGGAGTCCACAGCATGAACGGCCTCCTGCAGGAACGTCTCTTCACTGCTCTGGACCAGGGAGAGGTGGTGTTCACGGATGGTCGTCCACACTTGACCGAGGAACTCCGAGAGAGCTTCGAGGGCGAGCCCGACCTTGCGCAGGCCCCGCTGGCCATTACCTTCACGGGCAAGAGTCACATGTCCCGGCGTCAGCTGCCGATGGAGTACTGGGTGCCGGCGGCAGGAGACGTCGTACGGGACACCGCGGCGAGAGCCCGTGAAGGGGGGCGGGATTTTGAGACTGCGTCCAGCAGTGCGACAACGACGTTCCGCTTCTATGTGGAGTCAACGGGCTTGACCACTGCGGAGCTCTGCTACGTGCCAGACCTCGTGCTCCTGGCCGAGTACATGGACAGCGTGCCGGCCGAGTGGCACGACCAGGTCGAGGCGGGCTACCTGAAGGACGGTTCGAAGGAGTTCTTCCCCGACCTGACGTACAAGCAGCTCGCACAGATACCACCGTTGTTCCGGCTTGTGCTGGCCATGCCGAA
>JGI10211J34971_10002376_pt1 | contig 15359 bp, 11 predicted proteins | sample Etolagsediment_FD_34971 | JGI IMG/M metagenome (IMG submission 34971) | reverse complement strand
AAAGAGCATAAGAGCGAGACAGGTGGCCTGACTGAGGCGGGGAGGAGACACTTTGAGGCGAAGGAAGGTGGAAACCTACAGCGTCCTGTGTCTTCTGGCACTAACCCTCGCCGTGTATCTTTCGCTGCTCGGTTCGCTGCTCAGAATCATCCTATGAAAGACAAGGATGGCAAACCGACTCGTTATGCCCTGGCGCTAAAGAAGTGGGGATTCTCATCCCCTGCGCAAGCCAGGGCTTTTGCCAAGCGAAACAGACAGGAGGCGTGAGATGCCAATGACTAAGAAGGGCGACAAAATCATGTCCGCCATGAAGAAGAAGTACGGCAAGAAGAAGGGTGAGCAAGTCTTCTACGCGTCGGAAAAGAAAGGCACCATCAAAGGCGTCGAAAAGAAAGGATCATAACTATGGCACGCATCTCACCTGAAGAGGTCCTAAAGCGCCACAAGAAGGCGGACGCCAGGAAAGAAGAGTGGCGCACGATTTATGAGGAGTGTTACGAATTTGCACTCCCGCAGCGAAACTTGTATGACGGCTACTACGAAGGCAAGACACCTGGTCAAAACAAAATGAACAGGGTCATGGATTCGACTGCGATCAATTCAACGCAGCGTTTTGCCAACCGCATACAGTCAGCATTGTTCCCGCCTTATCGAGCCTGGTGTGAGCTGACGCCTGGTAACGAGATTCCCAAAGAGCGGCGCGGCGAGATTCGCGAAGCGCTTGAGGTTTACTCAGAGCGAATGTTTGATGTAATCCGGCAGACAAATTTTGACCTGGCTATCTCTGAGTTCTTGCTCGATCTCTGTGTTGGCACAGCCGTCATGCTTGTGCAGCCAGGTGATGATGATGCGCCAGTGCGCTTTATTCCTGTGCCGCAATACTTGGTTTCGCTTGAGGAAGGTCCATACGGTACGGTCGACAATGTGTATCGTCGGTTGCGTATTCGCGGCGAGGCGATCTCTCGCCAATGGCCTGACGCAGATATTCCGCAACGGCTGCAGGAGCAGATCGATCAAAAACCTGACCAAGAGATTGATCTGATTGAAGCGACGATATTCAATGTGGACGAGGACATTTTTTGTTACCACTTGATCTGGCCGAAGGATAAATCAGAGCTCGTGTACCGCACGATGACAATTTCGCCCTGGATCGTGGCGCGATTTATGAAGGTGCCTGGCGAAGTTTATGGCCGTGGCCCTCTGGTCACTGCCCTGCCAGACATCAAGACATTGAATAAAGTCGTTGAGCTGGTGTTGAAAAACGGATCGCTTGCAGTATCAGGCGTTTACACAGCAGCTGATGACGGGGTGCTAAACCCGCAAACAATCAAGATTACTCCAGGCGCCATCATTCCCGTGGCGCGTAACGGCGGACCACAAGGTGAGTCGCTGCGTCCATTACGCACAGGTGCGGATTTCAACGTCTCGCAGCTGGTGCGGAATGACCTGGTCACATCAATCAAGCGGATGTTGTACGACGATTCGTTGCCGCCAGACACTATGTCTGCGCGATCAGCGACTGAAATCGTGCAGCGGATGAAGGAGTTATCTCAGAACCTAGGCTCGGCATATGGGCGTTTGATTACTGAGGCAATGACTCCGCTTGTGCGTCGAATCCTGTACGTCATGGACGAAATGAACATTATCGATTTGCCTCTCGAGGTGAATGGATTACAGGTGAAGATTGTGCCAAATGCGCCTCTCGCCCAGGCTCAAAACATGGACGAGCTCGAGAAGGTTTTGCAGTTTGGTCAAATTGCCCAGCAATTCGGTATGCTCGGCCAGGTTGCCGTGAACCAGGAAGAAATGCTGGACTACATTGCAGTGAAGATGGGCGTACCTCAATCACTGCTCAATACACCAGAGCAGCGTGAAATTATTACGCAGCAAATGCAACAACAACAACAAGCAGCGATGCAATCACCAGAGGCACCAGCTGTTTAGGAGTGACATATGGAAGGATGGGATGGCCTGCGTGAAGCAGAAAACTATCACCTGAAAGACAGCCAGATATCGCAAGATGATGTCGATATTTCCTATGTGCGCTGCTTCTCTACGGAAGCAGGGCAGGAAGTTCTCGATCACCTCAAAGCAATGACATTGGATCAACCGTCCTGGTACCCAGGCGAAGATCCAAGTCACGGCTTTGCGCGTGAAGGCCAAAACAGTGTAGTGCGCGAAATCATGCGCCGAATTGAAAGAGGTAGAAACCTATGAGTGAAGACATGAGCGTAGCTGAAAGTACAGAATCAACAGAATCATCTGTTGAAGAATCTGGCTCCCTGCTGAATCCAGGCGCCGCAACTGAGGAAGCAGAGCAGCCGCAAGAAGACGGATCGGTTCCTCACCTGGTTACCGAGGATGAGCAACATGAAGCTGATGATGAAATCGATTGGGGCGATCGCCCTGATTGGATGCCAGAGCAGTTCTGGGACAAAGAAAACGGTCCAGCGCTTGAAGAGATGGCAAAATCGTACAATGAGTTGCGCGCCAAAATGTCAGCTGGCAAGCACAAGGCGCCAAAGGACGGCAAGTACGATATCTCAACATTAGTCGATCACGGCGTCGCAGATGACGATCCGCTGCTTGGAGACTTTAGAAGTTTTGCAGCAGACAACGGTTTGAGCCAGGATCAGTTCGATCAGATTGCGCAAATGCACTTGCAGCACATGAATGAGCTGTTCGAGCAGACTGAAACAAATCGAGAGGCGGAGCTCGCAAAGTTAGGCCCAAGAGGCGAAAAAGTAATTGCTGGATTGAACCAGTGGTTAAGCAAACTTGGTAATTCAGGTGCATTGTCATACGAAGAAGTTGACGCCCTGGCGTCGGCAATGGATCGCGCAGATCGTGTTAAAGCGCTGCAGAAGATCCGGGAAAGTTATGGAGAGCGATCAATTCCTGATACATCTATCCAGGAAGGCACTGGATACTCTAAAGATGACTTAATGTCGATGATGAATGATCCGCGTTATGGAAATGACATGGGCTTCACTAACGATGTCCAGAATAAATGGTACAAATTACACGGGGAAGGTTGACGCCCAGGGGCGCAAATTGCGCCCTTTTCCCTTGTTTCCACCCCCGCAAAATCTGATATATTCCTGCTAACCGACAACTCAGATTCCTGAGCCGGCGACCTGATTAATGCGGCCCTCACTGGATAACCGACACAGGTTTTACCCTTAAAAAATTTGTTTTGGAGAAAGTACAATGGCAGTACAAATTTCAAATGCCTTTGTTACCCTCTTTGACGCAGAGGTAAAACAGGCATACCAGGGACAACGTCTCCTGGCCGGTGTTACCCGCGAGCGCTCAGGGGTCGAAGGTTCTACAGTTAAGTTCCCTAAGATTGGTAAGGGATCAGCAACTATCCGCGTTCCACAGACAGATGTGACTCCACTCAACGTGTCCTACTCTCAGGTCACTGCGACAATGGAAGACTACATTGCTGCGGAATACTCAGACATTTTCAACCAGCAGAAAGTCAACTTTAACGATCGTCAAGAGCTCGTTCAGGTTGTATCTGGTGCGATTGCACGTCGCATGGATCAGATCGTGTTGGACGCATTAGACGCGTCAGGAACAACTGCGACTGTTTCTAACGACATTGGTGGAACAGACTCTAACCTCAACGTGACTAAGTTGCGTGAGACCAAGAACCTGCTCGACACAAACAACGTACCAATGGAAGGCCGCACAATCTTGCTTCACGCGAACAGCTTGCAAGCATTGTTAGGTGAAACTGAAGTTACATCTTCAGACTTCAACACAGTGCGCGCCCTGGTTACTGGCGAAATCAATACCTTCATGGGCTTCCGTTTCATCACTTTCGGTGATCGTGACGAAGGCGGCTTGCCGGTTGATGGATCAAGCGATCGTACTTTGTACGCGTTCCATCGCGACGCCGTAGGTCTTGGTATCGGCATGAACCAGACTTCACGCGTTGACTACATCCCAGAGAAGACTTCCTTCCTGGTTGCGTCAATGTTCTCAGCTGGTGCGGTAGCGATCGATGACGAAGGTATCGTCAAGATCACTTGCCGTGAATCATAAGGAGGATTAGATAATGGCTTTTGATAAGGCAAGTTTCCAGCCAATCGGCGGACAAGCAAAAGCAGGTAACGCTCCACAAATGTTTTCATATGTGGCTCCTACTGCTGACGCGATCGCAGACATCGACGACGAAGGTTACTTCAATGAAGTAGCTGACATCTTGAAAGTCGGCGACGTGGTCTATGTCTGGGACTCAAGCGTCCCAACAGCTAGCTTCTTGGTTGTACTATCAAACACAGGCACTGTGGTTGATACAGGTAATGCAACTGCATTAACTGTTACTGACACCTAAGATGGATGGCCCCCGCAAGGGGGCCGTTTCATAGGAGAGGCAAATGGCATCAGGTGATACCAAACTGTCCATCTGTTCGGACGCACTAATTCTTTTGGGGGCATCGCCTCTTTCGTCGTTTTCGGAAGGTACAGACTCAGCACAGATCTGTGACCGTCTTTATGATGATCTCAAGGATTCCCTGATCGCGGCCTACCCTTGGTCGTGGTCTTTCAAAAAAGTTCAATTAGCCAGGCTAACATCAACGCCTGTTAATGAATGGAAATATCAATATGGTTTGCCTGGCGATCGCATTGCCGGGGTACGCGCCGTTTATAGATCAACTCAAACTGGAGTAATGCCGATCCAGTATGGATGGGAAATCCAGGGTGACGCGCTCGATACGAGCGAAGAAGCTATCGTTGTTGATTATCAGTTTTCGCCAAACGAATCTGCGCTGCCAACCTATTTTGTGCAGCTGTTGAAGTATGCAATGGCAGCAGATATTGCCGAGACAGTCACAGACCAGCTCACAAAGGCAGAATATTTTGAACGCAAAGCGTTCGGATCTCCAGACGAGAACCGCCGTGGCGGATACTTCCGAGTAGCAACTACTATCGACGGGTCAACAAACTCGATCGAATCGATCGAGGATTACACGCTGATAGCCGTGAGGTCCTGATGAGTCGGGTTATCCAGGTTCAAACAAACTTCACGTCGGGCGAGCTTGATCCAAAGCTGCGCGCTCGTATCGATCTGCAGCAATATTACAACGGCATGGAGACAGCACAGAATGTTGTCGTGCAGCCACAAGGCGGATTTGTTCGCCGCGACGGCACTAAATTTCTAACTGAATTGCCGGCGTCTGCAGCGAATGGTGTGCGTTTTGTACACTTTGAGTTCTCGATCAACGACAGTTATATGTTAATTTTTGTCGATGAGCGTATGTATGTCTTCAAAGACGGCGTGCTGATTACAGACATTAACGGCTCTGGCGACGACTACCTAGACGTCCCCAAAATCACATCGTCCGTTATCCCAACTATGTGCTGGGCTCAGTCAGCTGATACTTTAATTATTTGCCAGGAAACAATGATTCCTCAGCGCATATTGCGCGGCGCGACTGATGCGTCCTGGACGATTTCTGACCTAGCGTTTGACTTTATACCCAAGTTTGCATACACGCTGACTGCATTTAACGGAAAAGGTAATATCACGCCTGACGCGCCAGACGGCAATATCACGTTTACATCTGATTACACTGCAGTCACAGGAACAGCTCAGGCTGGAGCAGCATCTACCATTACCCTGGCAGCGGGCGCTTCTGCTACTGATGATGAGTACAATAACCTGTACATTTTAATCACAGGCGGCACCGGATCTGGTCAGACTCGATTAATTACTGATTATGTCGGATCGACTAAAATCGCAACGGTAGATTCGGCTTGGGACACGCAGCCAGACGCAACAAGCACTTATTCAATACAGTCATTCAGCGAAAGTTTGCTAAACCAATACATCAATATCACGCCACAAGGGCGTGTGCGTGTTGTCGAATATGTTAGCGCAACGTCTATCAAAGCTATTTCTGAAGTGCCTTTGTTCGATGACAGTCAGATTGATGAGGGTAACTGGGAGGTAGAATCAGGTTACGAAGACACCTGGTCTGTCACTAGAGGATGGCCTCGAGCAGCTGTTTTTTATGAAGGGCGGTTGTACTTTGGCGGCGCGTCGTCAAGACCGTCGACTATCTGGGGCAGCCGCGTAGGGCAGTTTTTCAATTTTGATCCAGGCGAATCATTCGATGATGCTGCTCTCGAGGCGACCCTGGACACCGGCAGATTCAACGCAGTCGTTGATATGTATGCTGGTCGCAACTTGCAAATATTTACGACAGGAGCTGAGTTCTATATTCCTCAGACACTAGGTGACCCAATTACACCCGCGACGCTTGCAGTTCAAGAGCAAACATCAAACGGCGTGCGCCCTGGTATCAGAGTAGTCAACGTCGATGGAGCAACAGTATTTGTGCAGCGCCAGGGCAAGGCTTTGGCAGAGTTTGTTTTTAGCGACACAGTTAATGGCTATATCGCAACTAAAATCTCTTTGTTGTCGTCGCACCTTTTGAAATCGCCAACAGATATGGCTGTGCGAAAAGCCACATCAACAGACGAAGGCGACCGGCTTTTGATCGTCAACGATGATGATGGGTCAATTGCTTGTTACACGCTGCTGCGCTCTCAGGAAGTTATTGCGCCAACAGAATGGACGACTGACGGCGAGTTCCAGGCCGTTGGAGTCGACATCTCTGACACCTATGTTGTTGTCAAGCGAACCATTGATGGCGGGCCTAAATACTATGTTGAGATCTTTGACGACGAGCTGACGCTCGACTGCGCAACAAAAGGAACATCAGGGACCACAATCACTGGTCTAGAGTATTTGCGGTTCGAGACAGTTAAGGTAATCCGAGATGGCGTGGTTGAGGCTGACCAAAGTGTTCTACTGAATAGCATCACATTTGCCACGCCTGCCACGACTAGCTATCAGATCGGATTGGATTACACGCCATTAGTCGTAACGCTGCCAGCAGAACCACGTCTTGCGTCAGGAAATATTCGCGGATTTAAGAAGCGCATCCTGGAAGTCAACAGTGAGCATTTTGAGTCTCAGGCCGTTACAGTCAATGGCGAACAAGTTGCGTTTCGTCAGTTTGGGGAGGACGTGCTTGATATTGCAGTTCAGCCGTTTACTGGAATTAAGAAATCTGGGCCACTACTCGGATTCTCAAATGAAGGTAAGATTACAATTACACAGACAGTGCCGTTACAGATGAATGTGCTGGCGCTGGATTACAAAGTATCGGTAGGGCAATGATATGAGTTTTGCAGTAATTGGAGCGATCGCATCAGGAGTCAGCGCAGTTGCGCAGATCCAAGCAGGTAAAGCCCAAGCAAAGGCTTACCAGGCGCAAGCAAAGCAGGCTGAAATTCAAGGCCGGCAGCAGGCCATTCAATATCGCCAACAAGGTGTCGCTGTGCTGCGGCGTATTCGAGAGAACGTATCTGCTACTCGAGCTCGAGCAGCTGGTGCTGGACTAGATCCTTTTGCTGGTACTCCAGCTTCATTTCAGCGTTTTGCATTAAAGCAAGGTACGCAGGAATATCAGATCGCCCAGGAAAACGCTGCCTTGGCCGAAATTGGCGGCGAGCAACAAGCGTATCAATACCAGGCCGCAGCAAGCCAGGCGCGACGCCAGGGATATATTGGCGCGGTAAGTAGCTTTGGCACTGCTGCTTTTGGCATCCAGCAAGCCGGCGGCTGGTCAGCGCTAAAGATTTAGTAAGGGATAGTAATGGCGATTCAACGGTATCAAAGAGCAGGATTACAGATCGCAGATCAACCAAGGATTGATCCGATCGGTTTGCGTGAAGGCGCTCGCACACAGCAAATGTTATCTCAAGCCCTGGACCGTGTAGCAAGTTTTGCATTTCAGCGCGCAGAACAAGAATATAAAATTGAAGCCAAGCAGCTGGGCGCAGAAATGGTCCGCACAAAAGGTGCGCAGCCAACACTGCAAGAGCTTGCAGCACAGGGCGGACCAGCTGATCTCATCGAGCGTGAAGCCTATGCAGTCGCAAATCGTGTGGCAGCTGCAGAAGTTGAGACCGAAGCGCGCATTGAAATCGACAAACTGTTGTCAGATGCAGAAACAACCAATATGGATTTCGAGACGTTCTCACAGCGTATTGATGATATCCAAGATGGCTTTCCCGCTGCCTTAATTGACCTGGACCCAGAAAGCGCAGCAATTATTGGCACTAGGCTGCAAGGCGTTAGCGCAACAGCGTTGAGTAAGTACGGCGCGTACACCAACAAGCAGGCAATTAAAGATGCCCAGGGTCGAGCGCTACTCGGCATATCACAACGGCAGCAAGATGTTTATTCACTTGCGGCGTCAGAATCTCCTGATCGCGACACTATCGTTAGCCTTGAAATTGAGTCTCTTGCAAACTATATGCGCGACCTTCAGTTCCCTGAAGACGCAATCAGCAAGATGCAAATCAACACAATGGAGCAAGCGCGTGTTGAAGGCATCATTTACGACTTTCAAAACCTGGAAGGTTTAGAAGCTAAACAAAGTTTTTTAGATGAACTCGAAGAAAAGCCACCAGCAGAACTTGGGGTTGAAGCGACCAGGACGCTGCGCACTAAACTTAGATCAGACCTAAGCAATGAGGTGTCACTGCTAAAAAACACGGCGCGTGACATCGAGGCTGAGATCAAGGACATGCGCACAATCCTGACTGAAGGCGGAGACCCTGGGCTAGAAAACTTGTACAAGATCGGCGCGCAGATTCCTCAAACAGGAACTTATGGCGAAGACGCTCAAAAAGAATACGAAAACTTGCTTTTACTGCGAGAGGCAACACTTGCGTTTCGCGGCATGAATCCCGGTGAGCTGCAGCGCAATATCAATGAAATGCGCGCAGGTATGCCTGGATTTGGTGAAGACGGTGTAGACACGTTGTTTGAAGCTGAGGTATTGAAAACAGCTGATGGCATGCTGCGCCGGATGAATACCCGCCTCGAAGAAGATCCGCTATCGTTCGCATCTGAAGTTGGCTTAATAAAGTTCACACCGATTGACTTCACAAATCCTGAAAACCTTGAGCCGTCGATCGAGAAGCGCAAAGAAGACGCACTGAAAGTATCCAGGACATATGCGACTGAGCCTAGATTTTTAACAGATGAAGAGTCGTCTGCCCTGGTCGCATCAATGAAAGGCATGGACCGGCTGCAGAAGGCACGATTCCTGGGCGTGATTAGTGAGCAATTCGGGAGGTACACTCCAGATTTGCTAGCAGAGGTATCGAAGAAGGCGCCAGATCTTGCGCATGTTGGCGGCCTGGTCACGATGGGCAAGCTAGAAGCTGTCAGTTATGCGCTGCAAGGCCAGGACCTAGAAGCAAACCCAGAGCTCACAAAGTCCAATACAGAGCTCCTGTTCAGAGAGAGACTTGGTGTATCACTGGCTTACCAGGGCGAAGCATTTGAAGCCGGGCGCCAGGTTGCAGAAAATATCTACACGGCAATGGCGTTCGAGCGAGGGTTATCTGAGTTCGACGAGGCGCTGTGGGAATCGTCCATACAAATGGCGTTTGGCTATGACAACCGCACAGGACGCGGCGGCGTTCAAACTGTTCGCGAGTTGCCTGTATTACTTCCGCCTCAGCTTGATGCTGAAGATATCGAGACCATGCTCGAAACTTTGGATGTGCAAAAAATTAATGAGCTGACAGGCTTGGAGATGGACGCAGACCTGGTGGAGCAAATCAAAGAAAACGACTCTTGGTCTGGTGATTATTCACTAATGGCAACAGACATGGGTGTATATCGGGTTGTGTTTGGCAAGCCAGGCGATCCAAAATTCAAGGTAATGACTGACAAGAATGGCAACATTCTTGAGCTCGACGCATTGAGATACCTCGAGATCAAGCCATGAGTTTTCTTTACGGCAAAAAAGATCCGTTAGACGTTCTCCCGGACCAGAAGCAGCAGTCTGCAGTTCCAACGTTGCAGCAGAATTTTGACGCTGCACAGCAGTCTGCTTATGTCGGAGATCAATCGGTGAGCAAGGGGCGTTTGCTGCAGCAGCAGTGGGAGCCGCTAATCGATGAGATCAATGCCCGTAATGACGGTATTCCATTCCCAAACCCTGCTGACGTTTATTTAGAAAACGCGCTGTCTGGCATCGTTATGCCATCGATGGTCGAATCGTTTTACCAGCAGGATGCTGATGAGATCATCAAGCACATCAACGAAAATCCAGACCTGTACCCTGATCTGTACGGGATCACGACAGAAGGGCTGCTAGAAAACGCGAAAATAGAAGCGCTTGCTTTGCGCCGCCAGTACGAGGAAACAGCTGACAAGTCGCCTGGCTTCATGGCTGGCGCAGCGCGTTTTGGCGGAGCAGTGTTTGGTACAGTTGACGATCCTGTCCTTTTGTACTCGATGGCTCAAACTCGAGGCGGTTCACTAGCTGCAAGCCTGACTGGCGTAATGTTTCGAGAAGCAGCGATCGGCGCAGGCACAGAAGCAATCATCCAGACCAGCGTTAAAGACTGGTACGAAAGCCTGGGCCTTAAATACACCTGGGAAGATTTTGCGACAAACGTGGCGATCGGTGGCGTATTTGGTGCAGGTGCGCCCCTGGTGTTTAAGATCGGCGGAGACACAATTAATCTGACAGCTGACCAGGCTAGAAAAGGTTACGAAGCATTAGTCGACAGCGGAGCATTTACACCAAGAGGCACAACCAGAGCTGCAGAGCAGCTCAGAGACACGCAAACAGACATTGCTGATGCTAACCCATTAGTTAATGAGGATGCTCATCAGGAGCGCATTAAACAAGCTGCACTGGCTGTTGAGAATAATCGTGCGCCTGCTATTTCTGATGAACCACCAGTTGACGTTAAAACGCCAGCAAGTGTTTACGACGCGGACAATATCGACGGCCTGATCTTTCGATTTGATCCAGCAGAAATCCAGGTCGATGCAGAGACATTCCAATTCAAAGCCGGCGGCGATGAGTTTGGCGTATCGGATCGGCTGCAGGGCGTCACGCAGTGGGACCCAATCAAAGCGGGTCAAATTACTGTATTCGAGTTTGCAGATGGTCAAAAGTTTATTGCCGATGGACATCAGCGTCTCGGGCTAGCCAAGCGCATCCAGGCGCAAGACCCAACACAAGATGTTCGTTTATATGGTCATGTGCTAAGAGAAGTCGACGGCATAACGCCTGAAATGGCTCGCGTGATTGCGGCGATGAAAAACATTGCTGAAGGCACAGGTACTGCGATCGATGCGGCAAAGGTGTTGCGAGTTGCTCCAGAGCGAGCCGGGGAGCTACCGCCTCGATCAGCATTAGTTCGCCAGGCTCAAGAGCTGGTAATGCTAGATGATGATGCGTTTGGCGCCATCATCAATGGGTTGATCCCTGCAAATTACGGCGCAGTAGTCGGACGGCTCATTCCTGATAATCCAGGGCTGCAGCAAAATGCAATTGATATCCTGGCAAAATCAGATCCGGCTAACGAGTTTCAGGCCGAAGCAATTGTGCGCCAGGTGCGTGAAGCAGGATTCGAGCAGCGTGAACAGGTTGGATTGTTTGGTGAAGAAGTTATCACTGAGTCGTATTTTACTGAGCGCGCAAGAATCCTGGACCGTACTCAAAAAGCATTACGCCAGGACAAAAACGCGTTTGGGTCGCTGGTAAACAATGCAGACCGGCTCGCAGCAGAAGGTAATATCCTGGCAAAAAATGCCAACCAAAGGAGAGCAGAAAATGACGCCCAAGCCCTCGCGCTCCTCCAGCGCTCGCAAACAAAGTCGGCCCCCTCTCAGATGCGCTCACGGCAGCAGCCAGGCAAGCAAGAGAGACCGGCAGCTATACAGAACCTACTCGCGGATTCGTCGACGCTGTCCGAGACGCAATTGAATAATCAGGCGATTTCCAAAGGATTGGAGCTGGCGATGTTGGACGCCCTAGCCATGATCCAACGCAAAGCAGCGTCCGCCCGGATCAAGCAGAGCCAGAGCTCGAAGGATTCGATGACGCCAGCGGAACAGCTGCAAGCCAGACAGGCAGATCAGCTAACCGAAGATATGCTCGGCGGTCTCGATGAAGTCGAGGCAGATCCTGCGCTGCGGTCACCAGTTGAAGAAGACAATGCGCCGCTCGAAGAGATCCGCATGCCGATCGATGACACGCTGCCAAACGATCAGATCAGAGCTCAGGTCCAGGCGCTAACACAAGAAAACGTGCCAATCATTAAAGGTTTGATCGATCGCATCGACTCGAAGTTTGGCACAGAGTCAGGCGACAATATCAAAGACCTGGCTAAAGTTATCCAAAAGGCTAACCGGCCATCGATTATTAAGAAGAAGCCCTGGCACAAAGTTTCGCATATTCGAGACAGCTACCGATTCAAGACAGTGATCGAAGACTTCCGCGACGTACCAGCAATCTTTGATGAGCTGCTAGCGGAAGGAATTAGCCTGGTCAAGATCGACACGCAAAAACTATTTAAGCCAAAAGAATGGGGCTGGAGAATTATTGCGTTTGATTTGCGCATGCCGAATGGGCAGCTAGTCGAATGGTATCTACCGATCAAAGAGCTCGAGGCGCAAAAGAAAGGACGCGGACACGCGATTTTTGAAGAGTGGCGCAACAAGACAGACGACGAGATTGCAGAGCAATGGGATGATTACCAGGCTGCAATTCGAGAAAGTTACGAAGGATATGACGACGCGTTTCAGGCGTCGCTAGATCGACTGGGGGTTTCAAGAGAAGCAGCAGAGGCTTCCTGGACCAACGCAGAAAGAGCCATATCAGAGGCGGCCTCGAAGTCAATTAAGTCTTCAGCGGAAATGACATCGTCTGCAGTACGAGGTCTAGAGACCCAAGTACCGTCTAATGTGCGAAGCACTGACGTGCCGTTATCGAGGAAAAGCCAAGCCCTAGACGTACCTGGTTCAACCAAAGCAAATGTTTCTGCCATAAATCCTCCAGAGGACAGTGTAGACGATTTGATCCCTGACATCAATTTGGACGATGAAATACCGTTTGATTTACAAATTGATGAGAACGGTGAGGTAGTATCACAGACAATGACATTGCGCCAGATGAAAGAAGAAATTGACCAGGACCAGGCAATGCTTGATCGACTCGAAGGATGCGTGCGATGAGTTTTAGAAAATGTATTGATAACGCTGAAGCAGAAGGCACTATCACAACAGATCAGGCTAAAGAAGCGCGTGATCTGTTTGATGAGTTCGACGCAAATTACAAGGGCAAAATGGCCCCTGGCTCGGCTGAAGTCAAAGCAGCGCAGGATACATTTAATGCAATCAAGCGCGAAGCGATGGAAAAGAAACGTCGCAAGTTGCTGCAGGCAAGAAACTGGCAGCAGATCAGGATCAACCTGGAGTCGTATCGTAACATCAAAGGCGAGATGGATTACGGGCGTGCAGCTGAGGCGCTGTTTGCAAGCGATGGTTTAGCGCGTTACTCAAATATCGAGTTTCGAGAGCAAGCGGTAAAGAACGCAATGACCAGAAAACTGTATAACGTCCTGGGCAATTTTAGGCGCAACCTGGTTGGCCAAACTCGAAACAAAGCGCAGCAGGAAAACTTTATTCGCGCCGCGTTTGGGGAAAAAGTTGAGGACGCCAGCGCTAAAGAAATGGCAGAAGCCTGGGCAGCTGCAGCTGAATATGGCCGGGCGCGTTTTAACGCAGCTGGCGGGCGTATCCCTAAGTTAGAAAACTGGGGATTTCCGCAATCTCACAACATGCTTGCAGTACGCAAATCTACATTTCAGCAATGGCGTGAATTTATCGTACCGAAACTTGATCCGACCCGGATGATCGACCAAAAGACTGGCGTTCAGTTCACGCCGGAAAGCCTGGAGCTGGCATTGTTTGACGTGTACGAAACGATTCGTACAGACGGGATGAACAAATTGACGCCAGGCGCAATGGGCCAGGGTAAATCTCTAGCAAACCAGCGTCTCGATCATCGATTCCTAGTGTTCAAAAATGCAGACTCCTGGACGGCTTACCAGAAAGAGTATGGGAATCCTGAAATATTCGACGCGATGATGGGGCATATCAGCAATATGGCGCGTGATATTGCCATGATGGAAGTGCTCGGCCCGAATCCAAAATCCACGGTGCAGTTCTTAAAGCAGACGATACAGAAGCAAGCTGCAGGGGACGAGGCAGCAGAATCAGCTGCGCGAAGCGCTGCGTCCAGGCTAGATAATTTCTACATGGCGGTGACCGGCAAAACCAATGCGCCGATCAACAGTAAGTTTGGCGCAGGATTCGCAGGTTTGCGTCAGATCTTGCAATCAGCTCAGCTGGGTGCAGCTGCAATATCTGCAATCACTGACCTTAACTTTGGCCGAATGGCGCGTGGTTTTGTTGGGTTACCACAGACCAAGATGCTGCAGAACTATCTAAAATTGATAGTGCCATTATCAGCTGACGAAAAAGGGCGCTTGGCAATTCGCCTGGGTTTAATCGCTGAAGGATGGTCCTCATTAGCTGCGGCGCAAATGCGATATGTCGGCGACATCTCTGGACCAGAGATTACGCGTCGCATTTCTGATTTTGTAATGCGTGCATCGCTGCTGTCACCAATGACTAGCGCAGGGCGGTGGGCCTTTGGCATGGAGTTCCTGGGAGACCTGGCCGACAACGCTGGCAAAACTTTTGACCAGCTCGATCCGCGCATGCAGAAAACAATGGAGCGTTACAACATTCGTGCCGATCACTGGGACATCATGCGCAGCACAGAATTGTATGACCATGATGGTGCCAAGTTTCTACGCGCTGAAGACATTGAGGCCAGGACAGATCTGGAGCCGACAGTCGCTCGAGACCTGGCGACGCGTATGATGGAGATGATTGAAACTGAAATAAACTTTGCAGTGCCATCGAGCTCGCTGCGTGGCCGAATCGCCCTTACCGGCGAGACACGGCCAGGCACTATTGCAGGTGAGCTCACTCGATCGTTTGCCATGTACAAAAACTTTGGCGTGACGCTCATCAACACACACGTCGCTCGAGGCATGCAACAGCCAGGCGTGAAAGGCAAGGGTCGTTACTATGCAGACCTTCTGATCTCAACCACACTGATGGGCGCCTTGGCGCTGCAGATGAAAGAGATCTCGAAAGGCCGCGACCCTCGTCCAATGGATGACAACGCGTTTTGGCTAGCAGCGTTTCTCCAGGGCGGCGGCCTAGGTATCTATGGTGACTTTGCATTTAGTGACGTCAACCGATTCGATCGTGGCCTGGCAGAAACAGTCGCCGGCCCAGTCGTCGGATTCGCTGATGACCTCAGGAAGCTGACAGTTGGCAACCTGGTTGAAGCATCCCAGGGCGAGGATACTAATGCTGCCAGGGAGCTGATTAAGTTTGCTGGTCGGTATACGCCAGGCTCATCGCTTTGGTATTCGCG
>JGI10211J34971_10002374_pt1 | contig 15375 bp, 12 predicted proteins | sample Etolagsediment_FD_34971 | JGI IMG/M metagenome (IMG submission 34971) | reverse complement strand
CACCTCGTACGCTGAGTTCCGGATATGCTATGGCCAAGATTTTGTGTTCACTGATTTTAATGCCGCAGGCGAGCGGATCGAAAACATCCGTAAATCAGAAGTGATCGGCAAACGCTTGACGGACGTTTTCCCCACCGTGAGGGAATTTGGGCTTTTGGAAGTCCTATACCAAGTTTGGACCACCGGACAGCCCGAACATTTCCCCATCGCCATGTACAAAGATAAGCGCATTTCGGGTTGGCGCGAAAATTACATCTATAAGCTACCAACTGGTGAAATCGTCGCCGTGTACGACGATATAACCGTACGCAAACAGGCTGAAGAAGCCTGGCGCAAAAGTGAAACAAAATTCCACTCCATCGTGCAAACCACGTCGGAAGGGTTTTGGCTGATCGACGTGGATACGAAAAAGACCCTGGAAGTGAATTCGGCTTTGTGCAAAATGCTGGGCTACGCCGAAAGTGAAATTCTGGGCAAAACACCGTTCGATTTCGTCGATGATCAAAATGCCGAAATATTTCGCATGCAAACCGCTAAAATCGCAGATACCGACAACCGGGCGTACAACATCACCCTCAAAAACAAAGACGGGCGCGACATTAACACCCACTTTGAAGCATCCACCATCCGCAATGATGACGGCAGCCCGCGCGCTGCCTTTGCCTTCATTAAAGACATCACCGAAAGTGTGCTGATTCAAAATGAGCTCCGTCTGGCTAAAGACCAAGCCGAGCAAGCCAACCAAGCCAAGTCGGCATTTTTGGCATCCATGAGCCATGAGTTGCGCACGCCGCTGAATTCCATCATCGGCTTTGCCGAAATGATGCACTACGAAATCAAAGGCCCCCTGTCCGAGCACTACAAGGAATACACCAGTTTGATCACCCGCAGTGGGCGGCTGCTTTTGGAAACAATCAACAGCGTACTTGATATCGCCAAAATTGAAGCCGGGAAATTTGAACTCATTAAAGAGCCAACCTTTACCGGCGCGCTTGTGGATGAGGCCCTCACCATTTTAAGCATTCAGGCGCAGTCAAAAGGCCTGACCATCCATAACAAAACCCACGACATGCATGAGCTGCTCATAGACCCTTTGCGCATAAAGCAGGTGATTTTGAATGTGATCGGCAACGCCATCAAATTCACGGACACGGGCGAAATCACGATCTCCAATCATTGCGATGAGACAGGGCACAACATCTCGGTAACGGACACCGGCATCGGCATGTCTGAAGAGCAAATCAAAATTGCCTTGCAGCCCTTTCGCCAAGTCCACGGAACCGCTCTTGCCAGACGTTACCAGGGCACCGGATTGGGGCTTTCTTTCAGTCAGAAAATCATGGAGCTGCATGACGGTGCGTTAATCGTGACCGGCGCCTTAGACGCGGGTTCAACGATCACGTTGCACTTCCCGCCACAAGCCAGTGCGGGCTGCACCTTATAAACTAAGACTAAGCGACGTCTTCCGCCTTAAGCATTTGGCCTATTTTTTTGGCTTTGAGGGTTTCACGCGCTTTTTCGTATTTTTCGTCGTTCCAAAACATCAAGCAGCCGTTGCACCCCAGACCGCAACAACTGTCCAGCCCCTGGGCCGGGGTTTTGCCCGTATGAGCGCGACCTTTTAAGGTCGGGCGTGCTTCAGAGCCGTCACGCAATCCACGTTCCACATCCATGCTCATCAAGTTGCCTTGCAACAGCGCCTGGCGTTCTTCATTGAGCACCGCTTCGGTGCGTCCAACGCTGAACGGCGGCAGCATGCGTTTTAAGTTGGCGCTGTCTTCGTTGTGAAACAACGACGCCCCAATGCGCACCGCCCGGCCCTGACCGGGGGATGCCTTTTCCGTCACCTTGCCTGACGTAGCATCGACAAATTCGTAAAGGCGCAAACGGATCGGTTCAATGTCGTTGGGACCTAAAAACTCGACAACCGACCCCGATACCAACGGATTGCGCAGACCAAAGATGATGTCGTCGCCGTCCCAACGTTCAATCACGCCCGCAAACAGCCAGCCGCCGACGGTGTCGGTGCGCTCATAATTGTGCGCGATGTTGGTCAGTCGGCCTTCGTGAAAGCCCAAGGAATAACCGCGATTTTGCAGGGTATAGATTTCGCGCAAATAAGGATCCGGCGTCCAACTGTCCGGGTCCGCATACCAGGCATCGATGGCCAAGCGGTAGGCGCGCGCCGTCACCGCGGCGTAGTATTCACTTTTGTTGCGCCCTTCAACTTTTAAGCTGTCGATACCGATACGCAGATACTCATCCAACTTGGGCATCAAGCATAAGTCTTTGGCATTCAAGATGTACGAGCCGCGATCATCTTCTTCCAGCTTCATCAATTCGCCGGGGCGGAATTCTTCTTCCAGGAAAAAATCGAAGTCATCTTTGTTTTCGGGCGTGATCTCTACTTCACTGCCGTCTTTGCGCCGTGCACGGACCTTGTAATTCCACCGACAGCTTTGTGCACAATTGCCCTGGTTGGCGCCGCGTTCCGCCAGATAATTCGACAGCAAGCAGCGCCCCGAATAGGTCATGCACATGGCGCCGTGAATGAACGCTTCCAACTTGATGTCGGGGCATTTTTCGCGAATTTCCTTCAGTTCTTCAAAGCTGACTTCGCGCGCCAGCACGCACAACTTGGCCCCCATTTTGGCCCAGCTTTTCACCGTCAGCCACGAACACGCATTGGCCTGGGTGGACACGTGCACGTCCAGTTCCGGGGCATATTCGGTCAGATAATGCAGCACGCCTTGGTCGGCTACGATAACCCCATCAGGGGCCACTTTGCGTACGGTTTGGACAAATTCCGGCAGCTTTTCGATGTCTCGATTGTGGGTAAACAGGTTCAGCGTCAGATAGATGCGTTTGCCGTGGGCATGGACAAAGCGCACGCCTTCCAACAACTCTTCCAAGCTGAATTCCGACTGGGTGCGCAACGACAAATCAGGCGTGCCGGCATAGACCGCGTCTGCGCCGTACAAAATCGCCGTTTTCAGCTTCGCCAAAGAGCCCGCAGGCATCAACAGCTCGGAACGGTGGGGGATGGTTTTGTGTGTCATGCGTCCTCATATCACTTTGCCTGCGATCATGCCACGAAACAGTGCAGCTCTACTGTACCCGCCCTGCCATTTCGCTTAGGCTAGGCTCAGTATCTATGTGGAGACTGAAAGCCAGCATGTCACCCCTTGAAAAACGCGCTCAAATCCTGACCCTTTGCGCGACCGTACTGGTTTCCACGTCGTTTCCGGTGGGGGCCGCCATCGCGCCAGAACTGGACAGTGTGGTGCTGACCTTGTTGCGGTTTGCCTTGGCGGCGGTGATTTTTGGACCGCTGGTGGCATGGCGGGTTGGTCTGCCCCGGCCTGCCCTCAAAGACTTGGGCCGCTATGCTTTGGTGAGTGCGGCGATGGTGGGCTTTTTTTGGGGTATGTTTGAAGCGCTGCGCTTCACCACCCCACTCAACACCGCCACCATCTTCACCTTCACGCCGATGATTGCCGCCGCTGTGTCGGCGGTGTTGTTGAAAGAACGGCTGAAAAACCGCTCCTTCATCGCCTTGGGGCTTGGCTTTGTGGGGGCCATATGGGTGATTTTTCGCGGCAATTTTGCCGATTTAGGCGCGCTTGAGCTCAATCGCGGCGACGCCATCTTTTGCGCCGCGACCGTATCCATGGGGTTTTATGGCCCGTTGGTGAAGCACCTCCACCGGGGCGAACCCATGGCGCGGATGAGTTTTTGGATCCTCGTCACCGGGACCGCGTGGCTGTCCCTGTTGGCGCTGCCGCGCATCGGCCATGTGGATTGGGCTGGCGTGCCACTGAACGTCTATGGGGGAATTTTGTATCTGGCGGTTTTCACCACCGTCATCACCTTTTTTGTGTTTCAGTGGAGCGCCCTGGTGCTGGGGCCGACCAAGGTGTTGTCGTACACGTATCTCAACCCCGTATTGGTGCTGATCATCGGCTTGGTGCTGGGCCATGACATGCCGCCAATGCTCACCTATCCGGGACTTGTGCTGGTGTTGGGGGCAACACTTGTATTGCAAACGGCCCAACCTAAGTCAGCCCAGGCAAAGACGGCAAAAAACACTTAAGCGTTATCGATTTCTTCGCGCAGCATTTCCAAAGTGAGCCACTGTTCCTCGGCCGCCTTCAATTCGGCCGACTTGGATTCCAATTTCCCCGCCAGCTTGTTGAAGGCTTGGGGATCGCGGGCATAAAAACCGGGGTCGTCCATTTTGGCCTGCAGGGCGTCAATTTCACCGCTGAGGGTTTCCATGCGCGCGGGCAAGGTTTCCAGGGCGAATTTTTCTTTGTACGACAGCTTCAACTTTGAAGGCTCAGCCGAGGCTTCCGCCTGCTTTGGCGACCGTGCGCGTTTGCTTTGGCTTTGCGCAACCGGGGCGCGGGCGCTGACCCCATGGCCACGCTGCATAACCATGTCGGAATAGCCGCCCGGATATTCCTGCCATCGGCCTTGACCTTCGTTGATGATGACGGACGTCGCCACCCGGTCCAAAAAGTCGCGGTCGTGGCTCACCAAAATCACCGTTCCATCGAATTCCGCAATCATTTCTTGCAGCAAATCCAAGGTTTCCAAATCCAGATCGTTGGTCGGTTCGTCCAACACCAACAGATTGGCGGGCTGGGTCATGGCGCGCGCCAGCATCAAACGCCCGCGTTCGCCCCCGGACAACGCCTGAACCGGGGTGTTGGCTTGTTCCGGGGCAAACAGGAAGTCTTGCATATAGCCCATCACGTGCTTTTGCTGCCCGCCGACGGTGACACTGTCGCCGTTGCGTCCGGTGAGCACGTCCACCAACGTCCAATCGGGATTGAGCGCGTCGCGCATCTGGTCCAGGCTGGCCATTTCGATTTTGGTGCCCATCAACACGGTGCCGCTATCGGGTTTCAACTCGCCGATCAACATTTTCAGCAGCGTGGTCTTGCCCGCCCCGTTGGCCCCTACGATGCCCAGCCGATCACCGCGCAAAATGCGGGTGGAAAAATCTTTGACCACGGTGTTATCGCCGTAAGATTTGGAAATGCCCTCGGCTTCCATCACCCGCTTGCCCGACTTGCCGGATTCTGACGCCGTCAGCTTGACGGAGCCCGTCGGCCCCATCTGGTCGCGGCGGTCTTGGCGCAATTGGTCCAAGGCGCGCAAACGGCCCATGTTGCGTTTGCGCCGTCCGGTGACGCCGCGTTGCAGCCAGTGCAGTTCGCGCACAATCTTGCGGTCCAGCTTGTGCTGATCCAGTTCAATTTGTCCCAAAGTTTCATCGCGCCAAGCTTCAAAGTGGGCAAAGGATTTGGGCAGCTTGTGGGTCACGCCTTGATAAATCCACACGCTGGACTGCGACACATTTTCCAAAAAGCGCCGATCATGGCTGATCACCACCAACGCCGCGTTCAAGGCATTGAGTTCCTGTTCCAGCCATTCGATCACCGCCAAATCCAAATGGTTGGTGGGCTCGTCCAACAACAACACATCGGGTTTGGGGGCCAAGGCGCGAGCCAAAGCCGCGCGGCGCGCTTCACCACCGGACAAGGTTTTGGGATCTTCTTGCCCATTGAGGCCCAAATCCGTCAGCAACACCTGGGCACGGTACAGATCGTCATGGGGGCCAAGCCCCGCTTCGACGTATTCGAGCGCCGTGGCAAAGCCACTCAAATCCGGCTCTTGGGGCAGGTAATTCACCGAGGTTCCGGTTTGCAAAACCCGCTCTCCATTGTCGGGCTCAATCAAACCTGCGGCGATTTTCAACAAGGTGGATTTGCCGCAGCCGTTGCGCCCAACCAGGCACATGCGTTCACCCGCCGCCACGGTCAGGTCGGCGCCTTCCAACAGCGGTGTGCCGCCAAAGGTCAGATGAATATCGCGCAGGGTGAGTAAAGGTGCAGCCATGGGCCGTTGTGTAGCGCGCCCAACAGTTGGGAGCAAGGGGCTATTGAGCCCTAGGGCGCAATATCGGCCTTGATACGATCAACCGTATCCAAAACAGCCAATTCCACATCCTTCGACAGCGGTGCGCCAAAGTTGAAATTATGCCCTTCAATGGCGTAAATGATCAGATTTCTCGGCAAACGGTCCAGAACCCGCGCCATTTCAACGGCTTCGGCGACACCGAACTGGTGGCTGGAGTTGCGAAAGAAATTCTGCGGCAAGACGTCCGAGTTGGCGTCAAAACGGTGCACCGTGCCCAAGGGCGCGCCTGACACCGCCGCATCGATAAGGATCACTTGGCCTTGGTGCGCCCACATCTCCATCAGCTCTGCACCATCGCCGTCAAAATCAAAGGCTTCAATGTTGTCAGCGCGCAATTGCGCCGCCACCGCGGCCCCCACACCGTCATCGCCGCGCATGGGATTGCCGACGCCGATGATCCAGGGGCTCGGTTGTGTTGGAACTTCAGTCACGGGTTACGTTCAATTTCAAAAAATGCGTGGCGCACGAAATACAGGGATCATAGTTGCGGATGGTCTGCTCACAGCGCCATTTTAATTTTTCATCAGCCAAGTCCATATGGCGCTCGACCACACCATGCAAGTCAATCTCAATTTGTTTTTGGTTTTGCGCGGTCGGCGGCATGATGGTGGCCTTGGTGATCAAGCCGTTTTTGTCCAAGCTGTAGCGATGATAACAAATGCCCCGCGGCGCTTCGGTGCAGCCGTGTCCGGTGCCCGCACGAGGCGTCACAACCACGCAGGACGCATCAGGTTCTTCGTAAGCCAAAGCGATGCGCAGCGATTCTTCAAAGGCATACAGCGTTTCGACCATGCGCACGACGATGCTTTGGAATGGATTCAGGCAGGTTTTGCCCAATCCGGCGTCTTTGGCTGTGGCCTGGGCCATTTTGGACAATTGATCGAAGTTGTTGTTGTAGCGCGCCAACGGCCCCACCAAGTACGCCTCACCCGTTTTGCTCATACCATGCAGGGCGTTGGAATGGGCGACGTGTTCTTCCACGAAGTGATCGGGGAATTCAGACACGTCGATATCCAGCCCCCGGTTCGAAATGATCCGCCCGTCTTGGATGGCGTATTCATCTGAGTGGCGCATGGATACGCAGGTGTAATCATATTCATAGTCGGGAAATTCAAAACCACCGAACGCCAACGCCAGATCGCGGGATGCATCGATGGCCCATTTTAACGGCTCGATCAGCGAACGCACACGGGCCTTGGTGGGGACCTTGTAAAAGCCGCCGACTTTTAAGTTCACCGGATGCACCGCGCGTCCGCCGACAACTTCTAAAATTTCGTTGCCGAGCTTTTTCAGCTTCAGGGCTTTTTTCACCAGTTCGGGATTGGCCTTGGCGATTTGCAAGGCGTCGTCGAGTTCCAAAAAATCCGGGGCATGCAGCATAGCCGCGTGCAACACATGACTTTCAATCCACTCGCCGCAATAGATCAACCGCCGCAAGTCGCGCAGCGGCCCGGTGACGGAAACGCCCAGCGCGTCTTCCATGGCTTGGCTGGAGCCCAACAAATAGGCTATGGGGCAAATGCCGCAAATGCGCGAGGTGATGTCCGGCGCTTCGGAAAAATCACGGCCTTTCAGCAGGGCTTCGAAAAAGCGTGGCGGTTCAAAGATACGAAATTTCAAGTCTTTGATTTTGCCGTCTCGAATGTGCAAATCCAATGCGCCTTCGCCTTCCACGCGCGACAGGGCGTCAACTTTGATGATGCGCGACGTCGTTTTAGTCATGCTTCAGGCTCTCTTTCGCAAACGGTTCGGCGGCGGCGTTGAAGGTGCGGAACAGATCGCTGCGTTGTTTGGCGTCCAATCCCAATTCACCCAAGCGGTCGGCCAGCGCCGATGTGTTGGGCAATTCTTTAGGCCCAAAGCAGCCATAACAGCCGCGATCGAAAGTCGGGCAAATGGTGCCGCATCCGGCTTGGGTGACGGGGCCCAAGCACGCTTGACCCTTAGCCACCATCACACACACTTGGCCGGACATTTTGCACTCCATGCATTGGCTGTGATTGGGCACGTTGGGTTTGCGGCCCACCAACGTTGCGCCCAAAACTTCCAACAGCTGAACTTTGTTGATGGGACAGCCGCGCAGTTCCAAGTCCACCGGGACGTGATCGGCGATGGCGGTGGATTTGCTCAAGGTCTTGATGTATTCGGGATGGGCATAAACAGCCGAAATAAACTCATCCACGTCGGCGAAATTTTTCAGCGCCTGAATACCCCCCGCCGTGGCACATGCGCCGATGGTGATGAGGACCTTGGACTGCTTGCGCACTTGGTGAATGCGCTCTTCTTCTTCGGGTGTTGTGATGGAGCCTTCCACCAACGAAATGTCATAGGGACCTTTGACCCTGGCGCGGGTGGCTTCCAAAAAATAGGCAAACTCAACTTGCTCGGCAACGTCCAACAGCTCGTCTTCACAGCCCAGCAGGCTCAACTGACAGCCATCGCAAGACGAGAACTTCCAAACCGCCAGCTTGGGTTTTTTGTGTGCCATCAGAGCCCCCTCACCTGCAACAGGGATTCAATACGGCCATAGGGAAACACCGGGCCGTCTTTGCACACGAAGTGTCCGCCGAACTGGCAATGGCCACAATGACCGATGGCGCACTTCATGTTGCGTTCCATGGAGACGTAAATATCGTCCTTGTCCACACCCTGAGTTGCAAGTTCCTGGATGGTGAAGCGCATCATGATTTCAGGGCCGCAGATGAGCACCTTGGTGTGGTGGGGATCAAAATTGGCACGCCCGATCAAACGCGTCACCACGCCCACATTGCCCGCCCAATCGTGCCCGGCGTGATCCACCGTGACGTCGACGTAGGTATCCAGGCGCCCACGCCACGTTTGCAATTGCTTCCTATACAAAACGTCGGCGGGCGACCGGGCACCATACAAAATGACGAACCGTCCGTACTGTGTGCGGTTGGCCAAGATGGCATCGATGGCCGGGCGTAGCGGGGCCAAACCGATGCCGCCCGCGACAATCACCACGTCGTGACCGGTGGCTTCTTCGACTGGCCAGGCGCTACCGAACGGGCCGCGAACGCCTAACATGTCCCCTTTTTTGAGGTTTGAGATGGCATGCGTCACGGCCCCAACATCGCGAATGGTATGGATCAATTTATGCGGCTTGGCCGGGTCGCCACTGATGGATATGGGCACCTCGCCCACACCAAACGCATAGAGCATGTTGAACTGACCGGGCTGAAAGACAAAGCCCTCAGAACGGTTTTCAGGTTCCAACTCGATGGTGAAGGTATCGGCCAAGTCCTGGGTGCGTTTGGTGATGGCGAACGGCACCGGAGTCATGGCATCAAGAACTTGTTTTGGGTTTGCGGTCATACCACCCCCTCAGGACTTGCCGTACATGTCGGTCAATTGCTGGCGCGTACTGCTGAGGCGTCTCGCCATCACGGGGACAAAGCGGCTGTACAGATCAAAGCCCAGGGCATTGTCTTTTTTTAATTTTTTACGCAAGCACGTGGCGTCCAGACTGAACACGCGGGTGAGTTCTACCGCGCGGATGTCGTTGGACCAAAGATAGGGTTCCACCATCCACGACCAACCAAACACGTCGCCGTCATGCAGGGTTTCCAAAATCAAGCCATCACGTCCCGGCACGTGATATTCCAACGCCACCGTGCCGGAGCGAATAAAATAAAACCGATCCGCCGGGCTGCCTTCATGGGCGATGTATTCGCCCGCCAAAAAGCGTTCGTTGCGCGCACACCCCGCCAAGGTCCTGCGCGAAGTATCGTCCATGCCTTTGAAAAAAGGATGGTCCGCCAGCAGCTTGTCAAGACCTTCAACTTTCACCATGGTGCACGCTCCTCATTTGTCTTTCGCAATCGCTCGAACTTCAGCGGTGATGTCGATGCCCACCGGGCACCACGTGATGCAGCGCCCACAGCCGACGCACCCCGACACGCCAAACTGATCGTGCCAATGGGTCAGTTTATGAGTCATCCACTGGCGATAGCGCTCAGCACCGTCGCGGCGAATGGCACCGCCGTGGATGTAGCTAAAATCCAACGTGAAGCACGAATCCCAGGTGCGCCACCGTTCCGCATTCTGACCGTCCAAGCTGGTGCTGTCGGATGTGGTGGAGCAAAAACACGTTGGGCACACCAGCGTGCAATTGGCACAATCCAGGCACCGCTTGGCGATGTCTTGCCAACGTGGGTGTTGCAAATTATTCGCCAACGTTTTTGCCGCCCCCTTGGGCATCTCCCGACCCATGGATTGGGCCGCTTTATCAGACGCTTTTTGCGCAGCTTTAAATTCAGCAGACGTCGCGGGGCGACCTTTTAAGCGCTTGAGAATGTTTTGTCCGTCTCTACTGCCCGCCTCAAGCAAAAACGCATGGGCCCCTTTGCGGGTCAGCTCACTCAGGGCCAAATCATAGCCGTCTTTAACTTTGGGGCCTGTATCCATGGAGGTGCAAAAACAAGTCCCGCCGGCACGCCGACAGTTCACCGCCACAATCAGCGCCTGTTTGCGACGTTGGGCGTATCCGTTTGAGACGTGCTCCCCTTCGACAAACACTTTGTCTTGGATGCGCATGGCCGCCAATTCGCACGACCGCACGCCGATGAAGGCGTATTTGGGGGCATCTATAGGGGCTTCGACCTTAAAGCCCGCATCGGTTTTGTGCGCCGACCACAGCTTTTCTTTGACGGGAAACAGAAACTGCTTCCACGACTGTGCGCCGTGGGTGAAATCAAAATACGCGGGTTTTTTGGCTTTGCTGAGGCGATACGCGCCCGGCTGTTGGTCATCAACCAAGCCCAACGGCAGCTGGGCGGCGGAAGAAATTTCTTCCAACACTATGGAACCGTCCCGCGCGGTGGGGGCAATTGTGGCGTAGCCGTCTTTGCGCAACACCTTCATCAGGTCGTCCAACTGGGCGGCCTCTATGACGACAGCAGCACTTTCGCGCGTGTTTTCGGTGTTCATTTCCGGAAAAACCCCATCCCCCCCCAGGTTACGGCGCAGCAACAGAAACATCACACACGATTATAAAGGACTTATGACACGACGTCGAAAACATTCGTGCCCAGAGCGAAAAGAAGGGCGTTATTTCTTGTGCGCACGGGCAAAAGCTTCGGCAAGCGCGCCCCCGGATGCAGGCGCAGACGGTTTCGGTTTTTGCGAGACGGGTCGTTTGACTTCCCGCGGCGCAGACGGTTTCGCCGGCATGGCGGGCGCGCCGTCGTCTTCTTTTGTGCGCATGGTCAGCGAAATACGTTTGCGTGCGGGGTCAACCTCTTGCACCCGCACGTGCACCACGTCGCCAGGTTTAACCACTTCACGGGGGTCTTTTACGAATCGGTCCGCCAGTTGGGAAATGTGCACCAAACCGTCTTGATGCACGCCGATGTCGACGAACGCACCAAAATTGGCGACGTTGGTGACCACACCTTCCAAGCGCATACCCGGTTTCAAATCGCTGATTTTTTCCACGCCGTCTTTAAATTCAGCGGTTTTGAATTCCGGGCGCGGATCGCGGCCGGGCTTTTCCAGTTCCGCCAAAATGTCCTTCACGGTTTCAACACCGTGGTTTTCATTGGCGAAGTCTTGCACCTGAAGGGCGCGCAACACTTTAGCGTTGCCCATCAAATCGGCCAAGGTCGTTTTTGAAACGGCCAAAATGCGTTCCACCACCGGATAACTTTCCGGGTGCACCGACGACGCATCCAACGGATTGTCGCCGCCTTTGATGCGCAAAAAACCAGCGCATTGCTCAAAGGCTTTGTCACCCAAACGCGGCACCTTCAACAACTCCTTGCGATTGTGAAAAGCCCCATGGGCGTCGCGGTAAGCCACCACATTGGCCGCCAAGCTGTCGCCCAGACCCGACACTTGAGCCAGCAGCGGCTGGGACGCCATGTTCAAATCCACGCCCACGGCGTTGACGCAGTCTTCCACAACCGCTTCCAAAGCGCGGCCCAGGCGATGCTGAGACAAATCGTGCTGATATTGGCCCACGCCGATGGCTTTGGGTTCGATTTTCACCAGTTCCGCCAGCGGGTCTTGCAAGCGCCTGCCGATGGATGCGGCACCACGGATCGACACGTCAACGTCGGGAAATTCCTGGGACGCATAAGCCGATGCCGAATAGACGGACGCACCGGCTTCGGAGACCATAATCTTTTTCAACCCCAGTTCCGGGTACCGCGCCATGATGTCGCTGGCCAGCTTGTCGGTTTCGCGCGACGCCGTGCCGTTGCCGATGGACAGCAGTTCCACGGCATGCTTTTGCGCCAAGGCGCCAATCACGGCGATGCTTTCGTCCCACCGCTTTTGCGGTTCATGGGGATAGATGGTCGCCGTGTCCACCAGCTTGCCGGTGCTGTCCATCACCGCCACTTTGACGCCGGTGCGAAAGCCCGGGTCCAGGCCAATGGTGGCGCGTTGTCCGGCGGGGGCCGCCAGCAACAAATCACGCAGGTTTTGCGCAAACACACGAATGGCCTCTTCTTCGGCGTCGGACCACAGACGTTGCATCAAATCCAGTTCGATGTGCAACGAGATCTTCACCCGCCAGGCCCAGCGGGCCGCGTCCATCAAAAAGCCATCCGCCGCACGGCCACCCTCGCTCAAGCCAAAATGCACTGCGACTTGAGCCTCAAAAGGGTGCGGATAGGGAGGCTGTTCCGGGTCACCCACCACCATGGAAACCCGCAACACTTCTTCTTTGCGGCCACGAAACAGCGCCAATGCGCGATGAGAAGGCACGGTTTTGATGGGTTCGCTGTAGCTGAAATAGTCCGCGAACTTGGCCCCGTCCGTTTCTTTGCCCTCAACGACTTTTGCGCACAACAGGGCTTCCCCCCACATGGCGTCGCGCAACCGCCCCACCAGTTCGGCGTCTTCGGCAAAGCGTTCAATCAAAATCTGCTTGGCCCCTTCCAGGGCTGCGTCCACGTCTGCGACTTCACCGACCACATAGGCCACCGCTTCGGTGCGGGGGTCCAGGCTTGGGTTTTCCAGCAAGCCCAGAGCCAACGGCTCCAACCCCGCTTCGCGCGCGATTTGCGCCTTGGTGCGGCGTTTGGGCTTAAACGGCAGGTAAAGGTCTTCCAGACGCGCCTTGGTCTCGGCCGCGTTGAGCTTGACGCGCAATTCGTCGCTGAGCTTACCTTGTTCGTCGATGCTTTTGAGGATCGCGATGCGCCGCTCTTCCATGTCGCGCAAATACTGCAAGCGTTCTTCCAGGGTGCGCAGTTGAATATCATCCAGCCCGCCCGTGGCTTCTTTGCGGTATCGCGCAATAAATGGCACCGTCGAACCGCCGTCCAACAGTTCAACCGTGCTCACGACCTGGGCATCGCGAACACCCAGTTCTTCCGCTATTTTTTGCGCAATGGTCTGCATCGTATCGGTCAAGGGCTTCTCCTGAAGGACGGTAAAATCCGATGCTATGTACGGCCTGCATCGCGTTGGTGCAAGACGATTGTGTAACATCCCGTCAAACCACCAAAAAGCCCTAGAACTGGGGACAAACACCACCCTGTAGACCAACATTTTAAGCGAATCGTACGGCCCATCCAAATCGATACAATTATCCATCATCACATAACCGTCATCATTTGAGGTTATGGGGTGGCGATGAACCCTCTTTCGATTGCCACCTTCAACACTTGGAATTGCCAAGGCAGCCTGGATCGGCGCTTGCCGCTGATGGTGGCTGGCTTGGCGGATCTCGACGCGGATGTCATTTTGCTGCAAGAAGTCTTCGCCCAAATCCCCCGCGGCTTGAATGTCGCCCAGCGTTTGGCGAACGAGCTCAATATGGATTTCGCCTATAGCCCTGCACGCAAAAAAATCCGCTTGCTGGGGGACGCCCCGTTGTTGTGCCATTCAGGGTTGGCCGTGTTGGTGAAGGGGTCTGTCAAAAAATATGAAACGGTTTGTCTTCCCGAAGACGCCCGCGACGGTGAACGCTTGGGCCAGTGGGTATCGGTCAAAACAGGGGACATCAGCGTGTTGATCGGCAATGTGCATCTCACTCACCTAAAAGACGAAGATCAACTGCGCGAAAAGCAGCTTCAAACCCTGGTCCATCACAGAGAAACCCAGGGGCGACACGACGTCTGTATCTTAGGCGGGGATATGAACCTCAAGGCCAACCACCCAATTTTTCACCGCCTCCACAAAACCAATGGATTACATCCCATTGCGTTTACACAGGACCACAGCCCCAGAACGTCCCTAAACCCCATCGACGGCAATGATGTCGATGCAGGGGTGATTGATCACATCTTTGTAAAAGCCGACCAAAAGACCATTGTCGCTGCACATGCCCGGCCTGCACTGAATAAACCGGACGGCCAAAAGGGGATTTATCCCAGTGATCACATGGCCATCGTCGCGAATATTGAACTGCGCTGAAGAGACCTCGTCCTCAGCAACGGTTTCTCGTCATTAAACTGCAACCCATGTTTCATAAAGTCTTTGCCTGAAATTCAGAAAAAGGGAACGACAATGGACAGTCAATGGTCTCGCACGCTGGGGACACAGGCGTGCATCCACCCCACCGCCAAAGTTTCCGCCGATTGCAATCTGGGCCTTTGGACGGAGATCGGTGAGCGGACAAAACTGTCGGAAACGGTGATGGGCGACTATTCGTACATCTGTAATGATGGTGATGTCATTTACACCACCATCGGAAAATTTTGTTCCATCGCGGCCCATGTGCGGATCAATCCCGGCAATCATCCGTTGGAACGCGCCGCACTTCATCACTTTACCTATCGCACCGCCCTGTTCGAATTGGGCGAAGACGATCCCAGTTTTTTTGATTGGCGGCGCAGTTTTCCCGTCACCATCGGCAACGACGTGTGGGTGGGTCACGGGGTGACGATTATGGGCAACGTCACCATTGGCGACGGAGCCGCCATTGGGTCCGGCGCCGTGGTGACAAAAGATGTCGCCCCCTACACGATTATTGGCGGCGTGCCCGGCAAACCCATTCGCAAACGCTTTGACGATGAAACTTGCGAAAAGCTGGCAGCTTTAAAGTGGTGGGATTGGTCACGCGACCTGATCAGCGAACGCATGGGTGACTTCCGCCGTCTCGATGCGGGCGCGTTTGCCGATAAGTATTTGTAGCGGATCCAAAGTCTCAACAAATCCCCAACTTGTCGCCACTTGTTCACACGACTGTTACACGAACGACCAACAAGAGTCATACGCAAAAGATAAATTCCATCTCATCGTATGGAGGAAATTGGCATGGCTCACAGCATTCAGGTTACCGGACTCAACAAAACATTTAAGGGCGCAAAAGCTCTTGATGGTATCGACTTTACTGCATGCCGGGGTGAAATGGTTGCCCTGATTGGCGCATCCGGATCAGGTAAATCAACCTTGATCCGCCAGATCGGAAGA
>JGI10211J34971_10002373_pt1 | contig 15376 bp, 9 predicted proteins | sample Etolagsediment_FD_34971 | JGI IMG/M metagenome (IMG submission 34971) | reverse complement strand
CATCTCCAGAGGTCCGTCGCGCAACCCGTACACATCCACTGAATCCCAATACGCTGGAGATGCGCTCGGCCTCGAGCGCCCTGTGGCGCCGCAGTACGAACCGTTCACTTCGGCAAGCTCCGGGGGTGGAGCCCACCGCATCGCCAAAGTCTCTTGCGGGTTCCGCATCTCGGTCATCGTCCTTTCGTCAACACAAACCGACGCCTGACCGAGTCGAACTCAAAATCCTCTGCCGAATGCGGGGCCAGCCACGCCAGCACCTTCGTTTCGTTCTGTCGCTCATGTTTGGGCAACCCCGTCAGGACAATGTTCTCGGCCAACATGCCGGCCAGGCGGTCGACGTAGTAGCCTCGCGTCCTCGTACACAGCCGCAACATCCGGAGTGCTTCACGCAACGCGTCGTCCCTGCCATGCCTGAGAACCACGGACAGTTGTCGCGGCGGTTCAGTGTCGCCCAGCAGCGGGACGCGCGTGTCCCACATACGGTTGACCGTATCCGCGAGATCCCCTTCCATGCCCGGCAAAAGGCGCAGCATCTCGTAGAACTCCACACGGGGCGAGGCCTCCAGTTGATCGAGGAGTCGCGGATACGTCATCGGGTCTTCGAACCATGCAAAGGCCCGCATCATATCCGGCTGGAGTTCGCGCGACGCGTCCAAGAGGCGATAGAGCTCGGGCCGGGCGTCATCGATCCATCCCCGCACCACGATCGTGGTCACTAACCCCGGGTGCTCCGCCAGCGCATCGATAATGAGCCGTTTCCCTGACTCCGGAGCACCGTTTTCGATGGCGTGCATGATCGTCCACTGCCCTCGCCCACCCGCCACATCCAGTGCCTCGATCAGTTCCGGCAATCGGTCCGGGAGAAGCTCATGCACGCTGCGCTCGAGCGAATCGTCCCCCGACGGAGCCAGTTCCATCAACGACACCAGGTCAGATACGTACCGTGCCCATTCCGCCGCCGGCGCCGGCGCCGCCGGGCGTTCGAGTCCTGCCAGACGCAGCCTCAGCTCCGAATGCGACAACATCTGCGACGACGACACATGACCGTGCAGCATCTGCTCATCCACCCGCGGCAACGACACAGCGTCCGCGTGCCACGTGTGAGTGACGGTTCCCACGAACTCACGCCGCAGGATGTACAGGCGCCACTCGTCACCGTCGCCGCCGATGGCGCCGGGAACACCATGACGGCCGCTGAACTCCACCTCGGTCTGTCCACGAAAACGAGCCGTATGGATCCCCCACGTGTATCGTGCATGCGGGCTGTTCTGCGGCAACCAGGCCAGACGCTCCGCTGGCGAGTAGAGCACGAACTCGTACTGACTACCGGGCCAATGCGAGACACGCGGCGTGCACACGTCCCCCATAGCCCAAAGCGACACCTGCGTGCAATCGAGCCACACCCGCACGCCCCTGCCGTCGTCCGTCCGCCAAGCGTCCACAATGCGCCACGACGACGCGTCGTCTTGTCCCTGTGCTCCCGCTCGCAACGGCAGTTCCGCCGCCACACTCCAACGGTGAACCATCCCCGCCAGATCGGCCTCGACACGGACCATCCCGCCAGCCAGCCGCTGCCAGTCTGCGAAGGGGACGGCCCCGAGATGGCAGGCCGTTCCCCGCATCAGGTGATCGGTGAGGAAGAGCGTGCTCTCCGGGAACAACGGCACGAACGCCCTCACCTCTTCCTCATGGCACCGGCTCCGCCAGCCGTACGGCCTCTGACCGAAGTACGCGGCAACCCCCTTGGCACTCCCCGACTCGCCTGTATACGTCACAGTGTCGCCACGCCACTGGACCACCAGCCCGTCCGGAGCACCGTCGAGGACGGGGACGATATTGAGCCCCACTCGCATCACAGATTGCCCACCTCGACTCTCCTGGTGCAGGTTGCTGTGCACATTGCCTCGGGACACTCGGACGGCGGCTCCCGCAAATGCAGGCGCGAGATCGGCCGTCGCAGTGCTCGTCCTAAACGGCTCCCACGGCAGCAGCAAGTGCACGAACGAGGCCGCGGCACAGACCAACCCGATCACAATGCACCGTCGCGCCGTACGCCATCGGAACCGCGTATTGAGCGTTGCCACCACGATGGACAACATGGCACCCATGCAGAGCCCGGAGATCAGCATGCCAAAGTCGGACACGCTCTGTCGAGCCAAACGCCATCCCGCCCCCCGAGCGCCGATCTCGAATACGCCTGAACACGCCACACACCACAAGAGCACGCCCACAGCGGCCGGGTAACACGCCTTCTCGTGCGACCACAGCGCAGCGAACCCCGCACTCAGAACAGCGATGGGAACGATCAACACAATCCGTTCCACACACGCGGCCAGGATGTACTTCGCCGCAACGCCGGATGCCCCCAGGTACACCCCTTCCTGAAGTGCTGGCGGGACCACAACGAACAACACGACGAACAATGCCTTGGCACCCAGCAACTGCCGGGAACTCACTGGCCGGGTCGCCGTGAACCGATCCAGCCTGCCCGGCGAGTCCGCGAGCATTACCTGCACCGGGATTGTCACGAGCATCGCGTACAAGAACAGCATGGTCCACATGGAGAAGACCATGGACATCCCCGGCCCGCTCTCACCCGGTCCCGTTGCCTCCCCGCCGAGCATCCCGAGATTCAGCCCCAGGTCCAACGCCAACACAACGAACCACACGATCAACAGCCCACGATGCTGGCGAACGTCTTTACGAAGGTGGTGCACAATCAATCGCATGCTACATCTCCTCCCGGGAGCGCGGGAAGTCCACTTTGGAGCGCAGTCTGACATGGTGACGGGTACATGGGGAATCCCATCTCAGGCATCCAGGCGGTAGGTGCGGGCCAGCGCGACAAATATCTCGCGCAGGGACATGGGGGAGACGTGGGGGTGCCCGGAGCCGGGAAAGAACTCGGCGACCCGCTCGGGGAGCTTCTGTTCGTTGTACGCGGAATCGGTGAAGCGGATGGCACGGCCGGATGCTTCGAGGTTGAGCCACGTGTCGGGCAGGTTTTCGGGCAGATCCGCGGGTTCCGCAAGCACGACGTCGACGGAACGGAAACGCTCGCGCAGGTCGTCCGCGGACTCCGCGAGCTTGAGTTGGCCACGGTTGATGATCGCCACATGGTCCGACAGCCGCTGCACTTCCTCGATGTCGTGGGACGACAGGAACACGCTCCAGCCTTCCTGCTCGGTCAGTTCCAGCAACCCACGGATGAACTCGTCGCGAACGAGGGCGTCCAAACCGCTGAAGGGCTCGTCCAGCACGACAAGCTTGGGGCGGTAAGCCAGGCTGGACAGCAGTGCGGCTTTCATGCGCATGCCGCGGGACAAGGCTTTCAGCTTGGTTTTCGGCGGCAATTCGAAGTCGCTCAACAACTTGCCCGCGAACTCCACATCCCACGTGGGATACATGGGGCGGCAGTAGTCGATGAGTTGCTGCACGGTCATCCAAAGGGGAAGCTCCTGGTTTTCGGACACGTAGCCGATCTCGCAGAACTGCGCGGGACCGAGTTTGCGGGAATCGCAGCCGAGCACGGTTGCGGTGCCACTGTCGGGCTTGAGCAGGTTCAGAATGCACTTGATCGTGGTCGTCTTGCCCGCCCCATTCGGGCCGAGGAAGGCCGTCACGCTGCCGGGCGGTGCCGACAGCGTCAGGCCGTCGACGGCCTTTGTCTTCCCGAAGTGCTTGCGAAGACCGCAGATTTGGATGATCCCGTCCATCTCATCAATCCTCCGTTATTCGAGTCCGGCGGCCCGACGCACAGCGCGAACCACGTCTTCAGGTCCCAGGTCGAGTTCCTCGGCTTCGCGCAGGAGCTGTTCGCATCCCGGAAGGAGCAGGTCCAGCGCGTCCTCGTGCGACGGCAGATCCGGCTTCGTTACCACCATCCCGATGCCCGGCCGGCTGGCCAGGTAGCCCGCGTCCTTCAGTTGCGACACCGACTTGTGCGCTGTTGTGGGACTGATACGCAGTTCCTGGCTCAGCGCACGGACCGATGAGAACGAATCGCCCGGCTGCATCCTCCCCGTGAGGACAGCCTTGCGCACCGCCCGGACAATCTGGTCCGACACGGGCACGCCATCCTCGAGCTTGACACTGAAAGGCAGCAAGGTGACTCCGTCCTGTGTATCACGTGTAACAGTATGACTGTAACACCTGTTCCGCAATTCGCAAGCGCATACCACAGACAGAGGGAACCTACCACCCCACTTCGGTGATGCTGTTCCACAGGTTCTCGGTGTTCCCGTAACACGTAATTTTCACGTGTCGTGCGGTCGTCGCTTCGCCGAACGCGTACTTTTCCGACTCGACCGTCTTCCCACTCGACTCTCCCTTGAACGCATCGCGCCACACCTTACCGTCCGCCGACACACTCACGCAAAAACGCGTTCGGCGCGTATCGCCGTTGTACCAGGCGATGCTGACCCCGGCCACCTGCCGCGGTTCCGCGAACTCGAACGCAATCCACTCCTCTGTCCCGTTTGCCGACCAGCGCGTCTCTGTGTTGCCGTCGAGTACGTTTCCCGGAACGTTCCCGTCGTCGTGGCTTGCGGATACGGTGATGCCGTCGACAGTCACCGGCTTTGACATGAACTGGGGCTTGTCCGTACCCCCAGTCGGTGCCTGGTGAACGAGGCGAACGATGTAACAGGAAGCGACACCGCTTCCGGGATCCGTCACCGTGATTCGCACGGTCCCGGGCACAGCCTTCGGTGCCGCCACAGCGACGCGTGCGGCAGGCGACGTTGCGGTTGCCGCAACATCGAGCGGGGCTGTCGTGCCCGGTTCCACGCGAACCGTGTATGTATAAACGCCCGGCGAGAATCCCCGCATACTCTCCCCGTCAACCGTGATTGCCGACAGTCGCGGCCCACCGTTGCCCGGCAATGCCCACGACGCCAACGGCGTCACATCCGTCGTCAGAGCCGGCTCGCCTTCGAAGTCGTACACGGGCGCGAAAAGAACAGTGACGGTCACATTGCCGCTCTCGGGCAAGTGCACTGCGAGTTTCTTGACGTTCTTGTTGGGATTCTGGATATCCGGGTCCGGTGACGACGGCAGCGGACGGGCGTCCATGGCGAGCAGGCGCCCATCAGCCGGAGACAGCAATCGAACGTGACACGTCTTGCCGTTTCGTTTGAGTTGCGCGCTCTGGCCGGTGTCCGACACGGTGATCTGGGTTCCGGCCACGCTGTGCGCGAACCACCAAAGGTCGACGGGTTTCTCCACCTCGATCTCGTCCTGCACGAGAAGTGCCCGACGCTCGTTGAACAACCGGTAGCCGCGCTTTACCGACGTGGCGTACTTACGGTAGGCGCCTGCGAGATCCGCAACCGCGAATGCCTCGCGGGGCGACGACTCGAACCGGACGATCCGCGAATCGGCTCTGGCGTCCTGGCAGCATTTCTCGCCCGGATTGAACACGAGCGTGTTGTGTCCTTCCTCACGGATACGGTAGAAGTGCCACGAAGGCAGGTGATGCCTGTGCCGCATGTAGGTCTCGTGCTCCGTGCCCATGTCGATCAGCCACTTCTCGCCGAGTCCGTAGAACACGAAGCTCCCGAGGTCCTGGTGCGCATGCGCGATGCCGTTTCTCCCGCACTTGATGCCCGTGAAGAGGGCATCACGATCCGTCCAGGAACTGCGCATCGTGGCCACTTCAGTCTTGCGGAAGTGCTTGTCGAGCACCACGTCCTGGATCGCCAGATCACTCTCGAATGGCTGGTAGTAGAGGATGTCCATCAACCCTCCCCGCGTCTGTTGTTCCTGGAAGTAGAGATACAGGGGATTACGGAACCGATCGGCCAGGTAGAAGAACCCCCAGTGTTGGTACGATCCCGTGCCGGAACCGGAGTCGGCGAAATTGTAGATTCCTCCCAGCGGACTCACCAGGTAGACCGGGAAGTCTCCCGCCTTTGCGAACCCGGCCTCCCTGAGCCTCTCCACGAAGCCAAAATCAGTGCCGAACGCCGTTTCCAGCCCCCGCAGATACGACAGGAAGTACTGCATCGAGTACCCCCAATACCCGACGCCCTCCCACCAGGCGCCGTCTGGCTCGAAATGGTGAATCGGGATCTGGATATACTGATAGGCGCACTGCAGGATGTCGCTGCATTTCTCCGGCATCTCGTCGAGCACGGCCATGGCCGCGATCGACGTTCCGCCGTTGCACACAAAGTTCCAATTGTTCGACACCCCGCGCCAGCCTTGCGACCCTTCCGCTTCCAGGCCCATGTATGACGCATAGGACAGTCGCAGACCGTGTTTCCACAGTCCCTCCCTGATCGTGACCCGTTGCTCCTCCGTCAGGTCGTTGTAGAACCAGTCGTACCCGATGCCGAGCGCGTGCATCATCTCCGCCGTGTCAAGGTAGTGCGACGGGTTCCAGTCCTTGAAGGCCACGACGGCCGCCATCTCCTGCCAGGCACGATCGAGCCACTTGCGGTCGCCTTCCAGGCGGTGCATGAAGCCCCAGTGGTACAACCGATCCCGGACATCGCGCGATATGCTCAACAGGCGTCGACCGTCCGGCAGTTCGTGCTCCCGGGGTGGTTTCCGGAACAGGCTGTCGGCTCTCGCCATCGTGTTCGCGTACCATGCTTCCCCACGTGGATCGATCGCTACGAACTCGCGAATCCGGGGCAAGTCCTCGTCGAGCAGGATCAGTCGCGGATGAGTGGGGCGGAGTTTGGCGAGGAAGTCCCCCCTGGCAGGCTCGGCGAGGTACTTGTCCACCTTGATCGAGGGCCGGTAGGCCTTGTCGCTGTAGGCAAAATCCAAGTCATCCAATACCCACACCGACTCGTCCGTCGGCCGCTGCTCCCATCCACTGGCGGCGAAGCGGATCTTGTCGATCTTGTGCCATCCGACGGGTGATCGCGCCCGACCGAAGCCTCGGAAATGGAGTTCGAGATGCTTCCACCCCGTCCAGTCCACGGTCACCTTTCTGGAGTAATAAGAGAACACGTCTGTGTCGTGTCGTGATTCCAGAATGACCATGAACGTGGCGTCGTTGGCGTGGCTCGAGTGCAGCCAGAACGACATCGTGTTGAAGGCAGAGAGGTCCGCAGGGGCATCCGCCCAATCGAGAGACGTATTGGTCGTGTGCTTGTCCCACTTCAGTGCGCCCTCGCCCGTCTTCTTCGGCGATGCGACGATCACGCCTGCCTGCCAGGGCTCGGCCGTCTCGAACTCCAGCGCTTGCCGCATGTCCTCCGGCCAGGCTTTCTTTGCTCTCTCCGCCTCTTCCGCAGGCCCCGTCAGCGCCAGGGGACACAGTGAAACACAGGAAACGAAGCCAAAGCCAACTACAGGCAACCAGCGCATGGAACTACTCCGTCATGTGATGCACAGCTACAGTGGTTTAACCATACCGCCACCAACATGCCCGTCAACGTGGCGCGGGGCATGGGCTCTTGACCGGCCCGGGATCGAGGGCAGCCCGCCCCCCGCACCCCGGGCACGTTCCCTCCCAAAGCGCGGCAGGCGCCCGGAGGGACGCTATAGTCGTTTTCTCATAGATCAGCCCCCCGTAAACCGCCCCACACAGTGATCGAGGGATTCCGATGGCCCGATCATTCACTTCCTGCCTCGTTTTCCTCCTCGTTGCCACACTCCGCGCCGACCTGCCGTCGCCGAGGACGGGAGGCGTCGACGGCAAACCGATCAACCTGCTCGTGGTCAGTTCGCGGGCAAGCAAAGTCAACCTCATTGACCCGGAGTGCGAAGAGCAACTGAGGGACGCGGGCTACAGCCTGCACGTCCTCAGCCACGAAGACATGCTCACGGCCGAATACCTCAATCAGTTCGGCTGCGTGATACTCGCGAACCTGCCCTATGCCGGGGAGGAGTACACAGTCGAGGGGTACAAGAACCGGTTCGTCGAATCGAATCTCGCGCTTATCAAAGACTACATCGGCCGTGGAGGCGGCGCGGTGCTGATGCCGGCGATCAGCGAATTCGGCGAAGCCTACGGCTGGACGTACGACGAGTTTCTGAAAGGCTACGATGCCAGACTCCTGATCCAGCAGCTCAAAGACGGCAACTCCCGCGCATGGTTCCGCGCCCACAACCCGACCGACAGAGAGATTACCAGTCCGATCGCCACACCGCGCGCCGTGCGCGGCCTCAAACCACTGAAGACCACCGTCACCGTACCCGCTGGCGCCTCCGTGGACGTGTCGAGTGACCAGTAGCCGACTGAAGGAGAGCAAACGATGCGAAATACCATTCCCCTCGGCCTGACCACCCTCATCCTCGGTGGAGCGCTGGTGTGCCGATCTGCGGAGTCCGCAACGTCCGCGGCCCGCCCGAATGTCCTGTTCATCGCCATCGACGACCAGAACGACTGGGTCGGGCCGTTGGGCGGGCACCCACTGGTGCGGACCCCGCATCTGGACCAGCTGGCGGAGCGCGGCACGACGTTTCTTAACGCGCACGTGCAAGCCCCGCTCTGTAACCCGTCGCGTACCAGCCTCATGCTGGGCCTGCGCCCCACCACGACGGGCGTTTACGGATTGGCGCCGTGGTTCCGCACTGTCCCGAAGTGGCGCGACCGGGTCACCTTGCCGCAGCACTTCAAAGCCCACGGTTACCGGACCTACGTCACCGGCAAGATCCACCACGGAGGAGCGGGGGGGGCGAAGAAGAGACAGGCCGAGTTCGACGTATGGGGCCCCGGTGCCAAGGTCGGTGCTCGTCCAGAGAAGAAGCTGATACCACCCACCCCGATGGGGAATCACCCGTTGATGGACTGGGGTTGTTTTCCACACAAGGACGAGGACAAAGGCGACTACCAGGTCGCGAGCTGGGCCGTTGATCGGCTGGGCCAAATCCCGGAAGACGAGCTGTTCTTTCTCGCGGTCGGCTTCTTCCTGCCGCATGTGCCGTGTTACGCGACGCAGAAGTGGTTCGATCTCTACCCCGACGACGACAGCGTGCTGCCGCCGATCCGGCCGGCTGACCGTGGCGACACGCCGCACTTCTCCTGGTACCTGCACTGGAAGCTGCCCGAACCGCGACTGCGTTGGGTGCAGGAGAACAACCAGTGGCGGAACTTGGTCCGGTCGTACGTGGCCTGCACGAGCTTTGTGGACGCCCAGATCGGTCGCGTACTCGACGCGCTGCAGAAAGCGGGACTCGCCGAGAACACAGTGGTTGTTGTCTGGGGTGACCACGGCTATCACCTGGGCGAGAAGGAAATCACCGGCAAGAACACGCTGTGGGAACGCTCGACGCGGGTCCCGCTGATTTTCGCCGGTCCCGGCGTTGCGGAATCCGCACGCTGCACGCAGCCGGCCGAATTGCTCGACCTATACCCCACGCTCATCGATCTGTGCGGCCTCGCCCCGCGCTCGGACCTGGAGGGCATCAGTCTCGTACCACAACTGAAAGACGCCGCGACGACCCGGGAACGGCCGGCCATCACGTCTCACAACCAGGGGAACCACGCCGTGCGGTCGCACGACTGGCGCTACATCCGCTATGCCGATGGTACGCAGGAGCTGTACGACTTGCGCAAGGACGGCAGCGAATGGACGAACGTCGCCGTTCGTCCGGAGTTCGCGGAGATCGTCGCCGAACACCGCGAATGGTTGCCCGCGGTTGATGTTCCGCCGGCCCCCGGCAGTGCGCACCGCGTGTTGATCTACGATGCAGCGACCGACACCGCGACCTGGCAGAACGCTCCCGTCCGTCGCACAGACCCGATCCCCGAGTAGGTGCTCAAATCCGGAAGAAGCGGTTGAGCTGCGAGAGAACGCACAGAGCGCAGAAAGGCAGATGGCTTCATGTCCAAGAACGTCCTTTTCATCATGGCGGATCAGCTCGGAGCAGCGCAGCTCGGATGCTACGGCAGTGGCGTTGACTCCACCCCGACACTGGACAGCCTGGCTGCCGAAGGAATGCTGTTCTCACGTTGCTATACCACCACGCCAGTGTGCGCGCCAAACCGGGCCAACCTGCTGACCGGCCGTTCGCCGTGCGTGCACGGCATGATCAGCAACAATTATGCGCTGGCGACCGACACACCCACCTACGCCCACGTGTTGCAACGTCGCGGGTATCGAACCGGTGGGTTCGGCAAGTTCCATCAACACCCCATGCCGCTGGGGCTTCCGCCTGACGCTGCGTACCTGGGGTTCACCGAGTCGGTACTCAGCGAAGACCCGAAATGGGGGCCTTACCTGGAATGGGTCGAACAGACATGCCCGGAGCGGTTCGAACGAGCCCTTGCACTGGCCTGGAGCCCCCCGCCGGGCACGCCCCCCGACCGTATCGAGCGATGGCGGAAGGCCAGAGCCGACGTCTTGGGGCCAATTCGGCAACAGGCCCGTTGGTCTATCGTCTACCCATCCCCTTTGGGCCCCGAACTGCATGACACGACGTTCCTGACGGATATGGGGCTCGACTTCCTGCAACGGCACCGTCGCGATCATGAAAACACGCCGTTCTTCTGCCACGTCAGCTACGTCGACCCACATGACCCGGCGTATGCGCCCAAGCGCCAGGAGATGCTCGAACGCCTCGTCGACGCCGCAACCATGCCGCACCGCGTCCCGCAGTATCGCAACTTGCCCGCAATTGATGGCCGGAAACACGCCCCCGGTGGCAAAGGCAACGGCCAACTCGTCCCCGCCGCCCCGCTCTTCAAGCACACCACGGCCCCGTCCTTGACGGAGTAGCCGCGAATCGCGCTACCCTTGTCTCCGCCCTGTGCCAGCGTCGCCCCCGGCAGCATGGGCGGACACGGCCCGGGCAATGCGTTCTCTGACATCCTGCCACTCTCGCGGCTTCAGCATGAACGGCATCGGATCATCGTCCGCGTCATCGAAGTAGATCAGGCTTTTGAGAACTGCGAACACACCACCATCCGCAAACTTGCGGCTGTAGAAGCTCAGCATTTCGGGGAAACTGAACATGTCGAGCAAGAAATCCAGGTCCACGAAGTCCTTCTTCGTGCCACGGTTTGTGATAGCGGCCAGCTTCATCGCCGCGATGTCCCGACACGAGGCAAGCCGCACGCCGTCGCTCATGACCGGAGCATCCAACCAAGGGTACGGGTAGTCCACGAAATCCAGTTGTACACCAGCAACCGTATAGCTCCGGATGCGCGCGCTCAACCCACGAACCGAAACGCCTCCGTGGGCCCGCAACTCACGCTCGAGCTCCATCGCCGAGACGTTCAGCCGCCCGAAGAAGTCCAAGTCAACCGATCTCCTGTGCCCGATCTGCAGGGCAAGAGCGGTGCCGCCGACCAATCGGGTATCGGCAAACACCGTGGTCCCCGCAACGGCCTTCAGCAGACCCAATGCGACGTCGTCGATGACTTCGAAGTGCAGCATCGGAAAGACTCCCGGGGAACATGTCCGACAACAGATAGGAAGGCTACTGCTTTCGGGTCGAGCGAGCGAAGCGTCTGCGCCGTCTCGACCACCCCTGCAAGCGTGAACTGTCGACAGAGCAATCTCCAGTCCTCCAGCGTCCCACGCTCCAGCACGCGCCCCACGACATACTTCCTGTGCCGCGTCAAGTCCACCGTCGTGGGATCAACGTCCCAGAACAGATTGGCGGAGAAATCGCTTGGTCGAATGTCTTGCACAGTACGCGAACGGGGTGACTTGGATCTCTTGGCGACGGAGAAGATAGCCAAGCTTGCCAGAGGACGCAAGCCGTCTGTCATCGAACGGAAGAGTCGCTACATTGGCCCCGTCCTCCTTCAGCCGTGCCCGGGACGTGCTCGACTCCCCGCCCCGGCCAATGAGCCAGTCCGCATTGGAAACACGAAATGAGAATGGCAACATTGGTGATCGCGCTGCTTGCAGCCACCCGGTCAGGTGCTGCGGAGCCGAACCCCCACTGGGCATTCGAGCCATCGGCAGCGCGTGATGTGATCCACCACGGCACGGTGACTGTTGCGGAAGGCATCAAGGGGAGGTGCGCGGTTCTTGACGGACAGTCGTGCCTGGAAGCCAGGGACTCCGCCGCCCTGAGCCACAGCGGCAGGGGCTTCACTCTCACGGTTTGGGTCAACCCGTATGTCACGAAGCGCGATCAGCAGATGGTCGTCGCCAAGAACCGGTACTCCCTGAACGAACGCGAGTGGGGAGTTATTCTGGACCGTGACGGACTGTTCCGGCTCTACGTCTGGCAGGGGAAATGGGCGACAACAGAGGCGAAGACGCCACCTGCGCTTGGCCACTGGCAACTTGTTGGCGTGGTCATGCGGCCCGACAGAGCCGAGCTGTGGATCAATGGCGAACGCGCCGGAAGCATCGTCTTGAAGCGTCCTGTCCCACAGACGCAAGCCCCGCTCACCTTCGGGGCGGTTAACGACAACGGACGAATCTGGCAGAACCTGTTCGGAGCGTTGGATGAGGCACGGCTCTTCGACATACCGTTGTCGGCGGACGAAATGACTGCATTGTATACGCCGGTCAGTGCCACTCACAGGATACCGGAAGTACCCCCTACCATGAACATCAAGACAGACGAGTATTGGCAGAGACGGGCAGAGGACGACGCCCGGGCTGACCGGACATCGATCGCCTTTGACGGCAAGACTCCGGACAAGCTCGTTTGCGACACGACGTTGCGCCCGATGCCAGACGGGTCATGGGTGATGATCATGCTCGGAGGAGGAGACACGGAGCCGCTGCCCCGGAACCGTGTCTTCATCACCCGGAGCACGGACGCAGGCAGAACTTGGGGTCCGATGAAGCCCCTGGACTTCGGTGTGAAGGCAGCAGACCCGAACACGGCCCTTGTTCCGAGTGAACTCATGGTGCACAAGGGCCGGTGCACGCTGTTCGTCGCAACGCACGACGGCACATTCCGCAACTGGAAGGAGTGGATGACGCACAGCGACGACTCCTGCCGCACGTGGACACCACTGGTGGCTGCCCCCGGCAAGCTGAAGGACCGTACGTTCATCCGCAACCACATTGTGACCCGCGACGGCCGGATCCTGCTGCCGTTCCAGCACTACAACCGCGTCAAGACCACGCGCAGCATCTCCGGCGGACGACGGTTCTCGCCGACCACGGACCCGCGGAACGGCGTGCTGATGAGTGAGGACGACGGCAGGACGTGGACAGTTCACGGCGACATCAGGATCACGACCGACGAGAACTACCACGGGTGGGCGGAGAACAACATTGTCGAACTCAGCGACGGACGCATCGGCATGATCATCCGGGCCGACAGACTGGGCGGCGTCCTTTACTATGCGGAGTCCACGGACGGCGGACGAACGTGGCCGGCGATGGCCACGCGGACCACGATACCCAATCCCGGCTCCAAGGCCACGCTCTACCCGCTGGGCGGAGACGCCGTGGCGCTCCTCCACAATCCCAATCCCAAACACCGCAGCCCGCTTGCGTTGTGGGTCAGTTTCGACGGCATGAAGTCCTGGCCCTACCAACGCGTGCTCGTTACCGAGTCCTGCGACGGTCAGGAAGGACGCCTGAACTACCCGGACGGCTTTGTCAGCGCCGACAGACAGTGGTTGCATTTCGCCTTCGACGACAACCGCCACCGCGCCGTCTACGTCGGTGCAAAGCTGCCAAAGCCGCCCGAACCGAAGACGCTCTGGGACGGGCATTTGCCCGTGCCGAACGCGGCGGATGCCCCCGTCCTCGACGGCGTCGAGTTCCACGTCATCAAGCCGTACGAGTTTCAGAATGACGGCTACCGGTTCCTGCACGGGGTGGCACTGGCCTGGCACAAGGGACGGCTCCACACATCGTTCGGTCACAACAGAGGCGGCGAGAACACCGATACCGAGGAAGCACGCGGTCGTGTCAGCGACGACAACGGGAAGACGTGGGGCGACATCTTCACGATCGACGCAGGAGAGGCGGGTTTCGGCGTAAGTCATGGCGTGTTCTTGTCGCACAAGGGCAGGCTCTGGGCCTTCCACGGCGCCTACCGGGGCACCATGAAAGGAGTCCATACACGCGCCTACGTTCTCAGTGAAACGGACGGCACCTGGGAGAAGAAGGGAGTCATCATCGAGGGCGGATTCTGGCCGTTGCAGGAGCCGCAGAAGATGGACGACGGGAACTGGATCATGGCCGGTGCCAGCATCGGCAAGGGCAACCCCGCCGCGGTGGCCATCAGCCACGGCGACAACTTGCTGGAATGGGACTTGGTCGTGATCCGCAAGGCGCCCGGAGCCATGTGGGGCGAGTCATCCGTCATCGTCTGCGGAAACCGCATACTGAACGTTGCCCGTTACCACGGCTCGTCGCAAACGGTCGCCCTGGCTGCATTCAGCGACGACTACGGTCGCACGTGGACCCGGTCCGAACCGAGCAACATGCCCATGGCGGCGTCCAAACCGTACGCGGGCACGCTCAGCACCGGCCAACACTACCTCATCTGCACCACGACTGCCGACAGCGGCAACCGTCGTTCCCCGCTCACGATCGCACTCACGGAGCCCGGTGAAGAGCGTTTCTCACGTGTCCGCGTGATTCGCCACGCCGTCTTCCCGGACTCCCCCGGCGAATCTCATCCCGGCGCGGCCCTCTCGTACCCGTACGCTGTCGAACACGACGGCAACCTGTACGTCGCCTACTCCAACAACGGCGGCAATGTCGGACGGACCGGCCAGGGCCGCGAACTGTGGAACAACAACAGCGCCGAACTGGCGGTCATCCCCCTCACGTCGCTGATTACGGACACGAAGTGACAGTCCCCGGGCAACGGCCCGTCTGTCCCCGTCGCCGCAGTTGTCTCGAAGGCAGACAGACGAGATACAGGCGCTATGGTGTGCTCCCGGCATTGATACGGACCGGACCCGCGATGACACATCGGACTTGGAAAACAACCATCGAGGCCGTCTCTCTCATGGCCGCACTTCTACACTGCAACGCCGGCCGCGCCGGACTGATACCCCGCGACTGGGACCCGGTCAACGCCGGTGACCAAGTCATGAGGAACCTGATCCCCGTCACGGCGCCGCACGTCAAAGGCGCCCACGACGCGGAGATGGTGTTGGTCGACGATCGAGCCTACATCGTGGCCGAAGTCAACGACGAACGGGCTGGCGAAAGCGCGGGATGGCCGGCGATATACTGCGCCATGTCGATCGTCGATACCAAGGCGATGAAACTGGAGCGGGTCATCCCCTTCGCCCGAGGGGAGCAGGTTTTTGGAAACGAAACGTTGCCTCCAGGTGCGTGTTTCGTGCCACGCATACTCCGCGGAGACACGGACACACTGCGGTGCTACTTCGCCAGTGAACAACCCGGCGTGCGACAATCGCAGACGTGGTTCATCGATTTCGACCTGCGGCGTGCGGAGTTCGCAAACACGATTCACCGTGCCAAGCTCAAGACCACGGCGGGAATCGCTGACATGCTTCCTCGGCACT
>JGI10211J34971_10002371_pt1 | contig 15382 bp, 12 predicted proteins | sample Etolagsediment_FD_34971 | JGI IMG/M metagenome (IMG submission 34971) | reverse complement strand
GGAATTCTGCGATGAATCAGTTTATGATTTTGCATGAAGAACGCCTGAAAAATTACATTTAACCAAATGGGCGTTTACACAAAATTATTTACAGGCTCCTTGAGACTTGATGCACTGTTTTTAATTTTTAATCATTCCTTGGTTCAACTAAGCTTAATTAACCTTATCGCGCATAGATAACGCCGTTTCGGCCACTATTTTTCACTTGGTAAAGGGCCTTGTCTGCCTTAGACATGGACTCTGCAAAAGATCTTCTGAATTCTGAATCGCGGTAGCTGGTGATGCCAAAGCTACCGGTAACACTCTCTGCTTCAGGGAAGTGGGTGTTTTCAATTCTGCCCCTTAATTGATCGACTCTTTTTAAGAGTATTTTCTGGTTTGGTACCTCCATTAACAGAATAAACTCTTCCCCGCCCCAGCGAATTAACACATCACTCTCTCGAATATTATCTTGAATCGTCTTAACCATCTTTTTCAGAACCAAATCACCGGTATTGTGACCAAAAGTATCATTAACCTTTTTAAAGTGATCAATACCCAACTAGGATTTGTCATGTTGGGTATTAACCTATTTTGCTCGCCATTGGTAACAATGACCATGGCGTTTTGTACGAGAGAAATGTAAATTTTTGAAGGGCGTTCAACTCTTTAGATATAAAGGCGATGAATACAAATAACAATGTTAAAGCTATGATCCAGATGGCAATATAAAGTATTTTTTCTTGGTTGAGTAAGTGAGTGTTTTCTCAAAAATAAGGTATCCAATTCAGACAAGGGGGTTAAATTTGCATAGATAATGTAACTTAGTGAAAATGTACTTTAGTATCCTTTTTTATAAAAAAAGCTAATCTTTGAGGATTAATTCTTTAATATCTTATGTAACTTAAATGATTTTTCCATAAAGTTGAACCAAAGTAATCTTGGCAGGCCTGTTAATGTTATAAGTTTTTTAAAGTTACTTATTTGGCACTAGCATTGCTTATTTACCTAGAAATCAAAACTGCAAAGGTCTGAACGCATGCGCAACAATCAACCTATCACCCAGAAAGAATATCGATTACCAGAAAATGCACTGCTGGTTTCACACACTGATTTAAAAGGTGAAATCCTCTATGCGAATGAAATTTTTGTTGAGGCAAGTGGTTACGAATATGAAGCCTTAATGGGACAACCGCATAATTTGCTCAGACATCCTGATGTTCCCGAGCAGGTCTTTGCAGATTTTTGGGCAACCATTCAGTCTGGCAGACCTTGGAATCAGATTGTTAAGAATCGACGTAAGAATGGGGATCATTATTGGGTAGAAGCCAATGTTACGCCCATTATTTCAGATGGAAAGATTACGGGTTATTTGAGTGTCCGTTCACCAGCTACTCGGGAGCAGATTACCCAAGCCGAAAATGCTTATGCGGCTATTCACGCCAAAAAAGCCAAGCTCAGATTTGGTGAGGTTGATAGTGTATATAAACGTTTCAACCCCTTAGCGCATTGGCCACCGCTTGTTACCATTATCCCCGCAGCACTGTTGGCGATTGCAGCGGAAGTGGTTGGCTATGTCACAGGGAGTCGTCCTGGATTATTAAACAACCTTGTCATTTTTATGACGTTGCTATCGACTGTGCACGTGATGTATTTTATACACCGTATTAATGATGCGATTCACGCAATAGACGAAATTGCCGACGGTAATTTAACCGTTGGGGTAAACACCAATGGCGAGAACAAGGCGGGAGATTTGAATCGCCGAATTAAAACGATGCAAATTCGTTTAGGGGAGCAAAAAAATGCTGAGCTGATTGCCGCTCGTCGTTCTGCTAGACTTGAAGCCGGGCTCGACAACCTTAATGCAAATATGATGTTAGCCGATCAAAATGGCACCATCGCTTATTTTAACGAGTCGTTAAGAAACTATTTACACAATATGGAAGCCCAAATTAAAGAAGAGATTGAAGACTTTAATTTAAACAATCTGATGGGCAAGAATACCGGTTGTCTATTCAAAAACAACTTGCCTATTCTGCAAGCGATTTTACACTTAGAGAAGCCCGAACAGTTTAAATTCGAATTTTTTGGTGCGCAACTTCAGATTCAATTAACGCCTATTTCTGATGTCAATGGCCAGAAGTTAGGAACCGTTATTGAGTGGCAAGACATCTTTCAAGAAGTGTATGTGCAAAACAGCATGAAAAAACTGGTGGATGATGCCAAGCAAGGGCGTTTGCATTCACGTGTTGATGTGGGTGAGTTAACGGGCTTCTATCGCGAATTAAGTGAAGAGATCAATGGTTTGATGGACAGTCTTCAAAACACATTGAAAGATATCTCTATTTTAATTGGCGGTCTATCCATTAAAGACTTAACGCTCTCGATTGAGTCTGTGCACAGTGGTCAATACGGTTGGACTATTCGTAATTTAGTAACAGGTGTGCACTCTTTAAGAGAGTCATTCTGCCGTGTCAATAACCAAGCATCAGAGGTTAGTTTGTCTGCGGTGCACGTTTCTGAGAGTAATGCGCAATTAACCAACTCCATTCAAACGCAATCGAAAGAGCTGGCCCGTACCTCAAGAGCGATGCGCGATTTAACGCAAAAAGTTTCTGAGACGACCGAGCAGGCAAGCATTTCTAATGAACTTGCCCAAAAAACACAACAAGGTGTAACGCTTGGAAATCAAAGCATGCAAGAGGCAATTGTTGCCATGCATGAAATTACCGATGTCAGTAATCAGATTACTGGGATAGTGACCTTGATTGACAGTATCGCCTTCCAGACAAATCTTTTGGCTTTAAACGCAGCAGTAGAAGCTGCCCGTGCTGGTGAGCATGGTCGCGGATTTGCTGTGGTTGCCGGTGAAGTGCGTAACTTGGCGCAAAAATCTGCTGAAGCAGCGCGTGAAATTAAAGTGTTGATTGATACCACGGCAACTAAAATTGAGCAGGGTACACAAAAGGTTCAAAATACCGGTGATACGCTCACTTCAATTATTGAACAAGTCAATGAGATGACAGGAAACATCGCCTTAATATCACAGAACGCCAGTGAGCAAGCTCAGCGAATTAGTGATGTGGACATGTCGGTTAGAAGCTTAGACGAATCGGCCAAAGCGAATGCCATTCTTGTTCAAGAGAACAGTTCACTGGCGGATTACTTGGGTGAGGTNGCNGCCAGNATGGATGCGCTGGTTGGCACCTTTGAGTTAGGAGATTGTGAAGCGGATTTCAGGGCTAAACAGATGGCCGAGATTGATGGGTCAACAATTTTGGTTGTGGATGATAATATCTCTAACCTCAAGGTGGCCACGATGGTGTTGAATAAATCGGGTTATATGACTAAAACCGCTAATAATGGTCGCGAAGCGATTACCCAGTGCAACCGTTATCAACCGAATGCCATTTTAATGGATATTGAAATGCCGATTTTAGACGGGTTAGAGGCAACTAAACAGTTGCGCTCAAGTGGTTATAAAGGGCCTATTATTGCCTACACTGGCCACGATGAGAGCTATGACGATAAATTGAAAGCCGTTGGAATGAATGATGTTATTCGTAAACCCATGCAGGCACCTGATTTAATTGGAAAAATGGAAAAACATGGTTTGAAAGGCAGTGATAAACATTGTGAAGCTGTCCAAGAACGTCGTAGATTGATTATTGAAAAGTCGGATACGGCCAAACAGTATCAAACAATGATTAATGCCCATTTAGGTTGGAAAAATAAAATTCGAAGCTTTATTGATGGCGCTGACATTGGGGTTACCTATGATGCCGCCATTGACCCAAGTGCTTGTGCATTGGGTAAATGGTATTATCAGGGCGCGGGTCAGCAGTTAATGCATCTACCTATGATGAAACAGTTGGGCATTGATCATGCAGAGATGCACGGTTTGATTAAGGTGATTATGGATGCGTTTAGTATCGATGATTACGAAACCCTTAAAGATGCTGTCACGCGCTTAGATGCGCAAAGTGGCAAAGTGGTCGAGTTGTTGAATGAACTGATTGAGCATGAAGGTCAAACGCACTAAGCGTGGTTTACTTGACGGATTATTGATTAAGGACTCTACGGAGTCCTTTTTTATAAGTTTATTTTTTGCCTATTTTTGTTGTAACTTGAGTGCTCTGTTTAAGCCTTAACGATTCCGATGAAGTCTTAAATGAATATTAAATGTCCGTTAGGTTAAGGTTCGAAGCGCTCACCTTCAAAATCAAATAACTTGCCTGAATCGTCAAGCGTTAAGGTTTGCAGAACGGTTAGCAGTTTCTGGCTGGTAAAGGTGGCCGTTTGCAATTGGTCTGCAGGTATGTGTCTTTGAAACGGTTTAGAAAGCGCACTGTCTGTTGTTCCGGGTTGTAAGCCCACAATACAAATCGGCTTACGCTTACGGGTTAATTCTATGGCCAAATTTTTAATCAACATATTCAACGCTGCTTTACTGGCGCGATAGCTGTGCCATCCGCCCAGTCTGTTATCACTAATGCTGCCCACGCGGGCAGATAAGACACCAATGACCATTGGGTGATTTAAGTCGATTGTTTTAAAGAGGGTTTTTAGAAACAATATTGGGCCAACTGCATTGATCTGATAAGCTTTATGCAGACTTTCAAGCTCTAATGTTTGCCAAGTTTTCTCGGGCGAAAACTGTTTATCATGCAACCAACCAGAGGCGATAAAGACTAAATCATATTGGCTTTTGGGCGTTATTTTTAAGCAGGCCTGCTCAATTTGGGTCGGTGATTCTAAATCAAGCTCAATAACGGTTGTGAGAGCATTAGGGGTAGTATTGAATTGTGATTGATTAAGTTGCGCCATTAATTTTTCGGTATTACGTGCAAACAACAGAATTTGGCTGTTAGGGTAGAGCGTTCGAGTTTGTTCATAAAAGGCAAAGCCAATGGCACCTGATGCGCCGACAATGAGAATGTTTTTGGGAGATGAGATTAATAAAGGTTGAATTGTTGAGAAGCGTTGCATAGCGTAATGCCTTTAGTGAAAACGGTTTTAAAATTTAAAATGAGACTTTTTAGGTAAGGTGCCTTAATTTGGTTGGTATTTACTGGTTAAAGTTACATGGTAATGTTACATATTAAATATACCATTATTATACAATGAGTATAATTATGGTTTATGGATAGCTGCTTTTGGAGGGGGTAATGCGATACACACGAGGGTTTAACAAAACTTTTTTATGGGTTAGCTTGCTCAGCCTAGGTGCTTTAAGCGCTTGTGACAACGGGCAAAAAACCGCGTTAAGCGCGCAACAACTTGCAGAAGATCAAAAGCGTTTTATGCAGCAAGTTAATGTGTGCTTTTTGAATGAATACGCCTCCGTAGAAGCGTTTTACCAGCCAATTAATCAAGTCGCCAATGCTTTAAGAGAGCGGTGTTTAGATGAGTTTTCTGCTCTACGTGCGGCAAAACTGAACTATGTGATGGTTCGAGATGTGATTGAACCCGCACCCAAAATGGTTCAGTTTGAAGTAGAGATGGCCGAAGTCTTTGTTGAATCGGCACGTAGCAGAGCGATGTCGATATTTAAGCACTCTCCACGGGTAGACCCGAAGCCACTCCCGCGCATTTCACCACCAACAGCAAAACAGGATTCAGCCGACAGTCAGAATGTTTTTTAGTTGAAATCGTTTTAATCTCTTACCCGTCAAGGAGTTGTCCATGAGCAACCAAGCAAAAGTCGTCAGCCAAGCGCTCAATGTGTTTGGTAAACCAATGGAAATTTGTTGTTTAGAGCCCATCACAGGCTTTTATCGTGATGGTTTCTGTCACTTTGGCAAGCATGATTTTGGTGTTCATGGTGTTTGTGCTGTCATGACTCAGGCGTTTCTAAGTTACAGCAAGGCGCAAGGCAATGACTTGTCAACACCCAGACCAGAGTACGGTTTTCAGGGGTTAAAACCCGGCGATGCTTGGTGTTTATGTGCTGGACGTTGGGTAGAGGCTTATGAAGAGGGTAAGGCACCGAAACTCAAGTTAGCGAGTTGCCATGCGGTGTTGCTTGAGTCGGTTTCCTTAACGATTCTTAAAACATTTTCAGCCGATTAAGGAGATATTGACCCAAGCAAAGCACGATTCATTAAATCTTAATCCTCTGTTAAGAGATATCTTGGGCTTAAACGTCCTTCAAACCAATACTNGGCAATTAGGGTATTAGCTTGAACAGAGTAATCGTAGCGCTGACCANGTTGNGTNTGCATATTGGTGGTATTGAGNTTGAGATNGGTTTGCGGCCANNTGATGGTCTCTTTTAANGCCATTGGGTANTANCCATCTAGAAACTTTCGCATGTAAGGCCCACGNTTAACAAGGTAGCCGTCGGCNGTCTCTTCAAGCGATTTTGACTCCCCACTTATGCACACACGAGCTTGTTTTTCAACGCCNATTAAAACCGCNGCTCGACTGTCCTCTTCAATACTGACGGATTCAATTTTTTCTGCGGATTTNAGCTTGAGTGCGCGCGTNTTTTTGGCGTTGTATTGCACNACAATTTTGCGAATTGGGTCGAGGTTGTTGTGACATTGCGTAAANTGTACCCAGCCATCNGATAACGANGAGNGTGTTACCGTCAAGNTGTTTTCTAGGCCATATTGCCCAAGGGTTTCCGCTTCGGTTAACCAGTTCAGTTGTCCGCCGTTGACGGTGATCGCTTGCAGTGTAGAATCATCTTCTAACCAAGCACGTTCTGCTTCCGTTAAATCTGAAAGATCTTGGGATATATCGATTTCTGCATGGCTGTTTATTGAGAAAATTGACAGGCCTGCTGATATTAAAAAAGCCNTTAAAANAGGTTTTTTATGTAGCGGCCAGNGAANAGGATTGATAAGGGATGTCATGGCGTTTCCTTTACAAAATGAGTCATAGGATTACAAAACAACGCGGCGTCATTGGGGGTTAGAAGATGACGTAGTCGCGCTGTAAAGTGTTTTATGAGTTACACGTTTTATAAAGAATAGCACAAATGAATTAACAGTTTTTTTGTGCGGTTTGCAGCATCTCTTTGGCGTGCCCTAAGGTTTGTTCTGTAACGGTTAAACCGCCCATCATTCTGGCTAACTCTTCAATGCGTTGCTGAGTTTCTAGTTCGATAACGTGTGTAAACGTCGAATCGTTTTTGGTGTGTTTTTCAATGCGCCAATGACTATGACCGTGAGAGGCGACTTGCGCCAAGTGGGTGATCGACAATATCTGTTTATGCTGCCCTAGTTGTTGCATTTTTTTACCGACCACTTCGGCAATGCCTCCGCCAATGCCAACATCGACCTCATCAAAAATCAACGTGGGCAAACTGGCTACCTCTGCGGTGGCAACTTGAATCGCCAAGCTAATACGAGACAGTTCACCGCCAGAGGCCACTTTTGCTAAAGGCTGCAAAGGTTGACCTTTGTTGGCGGTGACTAAGAAATCCGTTTTATCGGTGCCTTTTGCGGAAGCGTTGGTTTCGAGCAGCTGAATTTCAAATAGACCGTTTGGCATGCCTAAGGTGTGCATGGCATCGGTGACGGTTTTGCTAAGTTTTTTACCGGCTTTTTGGCGTGATTTATTGAGTCGTTTTGCACTGGTTTGGTAGTGTGACCAGGCCTGCTCAATTTCTATTTTAAGGGTTTCTAGCTCAGAGTCAGAGTGTTCAAGTTGATTGATGTCTTGTTTAATTTGCTGGTGCTTTTCAACCAGTTGTTCTGGTTCAATCAAGTATTTCTTAGCCAAACCAAACAGCGCATGCAGGCGTTCATCTAACAGGGTTAACTGCTGTGGGTCGAGTTCGATTTTCTCAGCGTGGTGTTGTACTTCGCTGGCGGCTTCTTGAATGTCAATTAGACTGCTATTGAGTTGTTCAATGGTACTGGCCAGTTCTGGACTGTAATTAACAATCTCTTCTAATGCTGTAATGGCATTTTGAATAAGGTCAGTCACGCTGTTTTCGTTATTTTCACTTTCTAGATTGTTGTAACAAAGTTGGCAGGCCTGCTTAATTTCATTGGCGTGNGAGAGTTGACTTTGCTGTTCAGAAAGNTCGGTGAATTCGCCCTCTAACGGNTTGATTTCGTCAAACTCATTTTGTTGAAAGTTTAATAGATCTAAGCGNCTTTGGAAGTCACTTTGTGCCGCTTTTAAGGTTTCAAAACGTTTGTTCATNGTCTGCCACGTTTTAAAGTTGCTTTGCGTGGTTTCAATCAGTTTAGGGTGGTTGGCGTANGCGTCCAAAAGCGTNAGTTGTTGGGTNGCGNACAACAGTGATTGGTGTTCNTGCTGACCATGAATATCAATGAGCAGATTACCCAACGTTTTTAAACTGCTGGCGGGAATAGGGCGGCCATTAATATAGGCTTTAGAACGTCCCTCAGAATTGACTGTGCGGCGTAACATACACAGATCTTCGTCGTCTAAATCTTGTTCGGCAAGCCAGTGTTGAATGTGCGGCAGTTGGCTAATATCAAATTGTGCGGTTACATCGGCGCGTGGCGTGTGATAGCGCACTAAGCTGCTGTCAGCTCGTTCGCCTAAAGCCAGTCCAAGGGCATCCAGTAAAATCGATTTACCCGCGCCGGTTTCGCCGGTTAGTGTGGTAAAGCCAGTTTTAAAGTTTAAGGTCAGTTTTTCAATTAACGCGAGATTCTGAATCGAAAGTTCTTGCAACATTCAAGTTGTTCCTATTAATCCACAATGGTTGAGGGAGTGATTGCTTAACGTTAAAACGCCTTTCATTGAGCGGTAAGCTGAAAGGCGAAAAATAGAAAAATCAAAATAGAAAAATTTAACTTAGGAGAGTTTATCACCCCAATGCAATTTTGCACGCAACAGTTCAAAGTGATCGTGATTTTTTGGATGCAATAATCGNAAATAGTGCGGATTGCGTTTTACGATGGTGCGGTGTTCGGGTGAGATGTTGTGGGTAATTTGTCCGTCGCAGATAATTTGCGCGGTTTTCTCACAATATTCATGGGCGCGCAGTTCTATTTCACTGTTACCACTCACTACATAGGGGCGCGTGCTCATGGTATGAGGGTTAATGGAAACCAGTGAGATGGCATCTAAACTTGGNTCTAAAATTGGNCCGCCAGCCGATAGCGCATAAGCGGTTGAACCGGTTGGTGTAGAGATAATCATACCATCCGAACGCTGGCTGTTTAGAAAGCGACCGTCCACTAAGGTTTCAAATTCAATCATGCGGGGTGAGTCGGTTTTATGAATGACCACGTCATTAATGGCGCGTTCTTCAAACACCAGTTGGCCTTTTTCGTAGATAGAGACTTTTAGAATATTACGGCGCTCTTCTTGGTAGATTCCAGACAAAACTTCCTGCATGGTTTCAAGCATATTGTCGGGTGAAATATCGGTTAAAAAGCCAAGACGACCCAGGTTAATTCCTAAAATAGGCACGTCACCATCGGCAATGCTGCGCGCGACATCTAAAAATGTGCCGTCACCGCCAACCATAATCGCTAAATCAATTTTATTACGTAATTCATCACGTTCCAAAAGCGGGGCGTGCGGATGTTCCGGAAATTTTTTGCACGATGGCTTGTCTAAGTAGACGGTGCAGGATTGCGAACGTAAAAACTCTATTAACGTTTCAATGTGTGTCCAGCATTGGTTGCCGCTGTATTTACCAAAAATACCAATAGTTTGAAACATATCTTATCCATCCATAAAGGCTTAAAAACGGGGGGGTTGTTTTTAAGCTTAATAAATATTTAACGTAAACCTTGTATAACCGACTCATCAATCTATAATTTAGCACTCTACAATAAAGAGTGCTGAAATGTTAAACGACCGTTCACAGTTATTGTTTAAAAATTTAATGGGATTATACCTGAATGAAGGTAAGCCGGTAGGGTCAACTACGCTGGCAAAACTACCTGAAATTGGATTAAGTTCAGCAACGGTGCGTAATGTCTTGGCTGACCTGGAAAGGTTGGGATTAATTCACTCACCACACACCTCTGCCGGGCGCGTTCCGACCGATACTGGCTATCGTCTTTTTGTGGATTCATTAATTACCTATCAACCGATCTCGCAGCAAAATATCCACTCTATTCAAAAGCAGTTGTTACCAACTTTAAATCAGGATGATTTATTGGCGAGTGCCTCTAAAGTTTTGTCGGGTATTACCGGTATGACCAGCATGGTGTTAATGCCCAATAAAGAACAAGAAGTTCTTAAACATTTTGAGTTTATTGCATTGGGGGGCAATCGGGTTTTGGTGGTATTGGTGTTTAACGATCAAGACGTTCAAAACCGTATTATTGAGCTGGAAGAGGCGATTTCGGCTGCGGAGTTGCGTCAAATATCCGATTACCTTAATGAACAGTTCGTAGGGAAAAGTCTGGCGCAAGCCAAAGCCAGTTTGGTAAGCCGCATGGACACTATCCGCCAAGGTATGAATCAATTTATGATGTCGGTCGTGCAAGCCACAGATTCGGTATTGAGTGAGCAATTAGAACAGAAATTACCGTATTTGGTTTCAGGGCAAAACAATTTATTTAACTACCAAGAACTTGCCGGCTCCGATAAATTACGTGCGCTGTTTCAATCGTTTGAACAGCACTCCGATGTGCTGGGTTTGCTGGATAAGAGTATGCAGGCCAGCGGTGTGCAGATTTTTATTGGCAATGAGTGTGGTAATGAAATCTACCAAGGTTGCAGCGTGGTGACCACCCCTTATGAAGTAGACGGTGAAGTGTTGGGGGTGCTTGGCGTGGTCGGGCCAACTCGTATGCAATATCATAAAGTCATTCCAAAAGTGGATATGACCGCCAAAATATTAAGCTCACTGCTTAGAAAATAAATCAAAAGTTTGAGTTGCTTCTACACCTTGAAGATATTGCCAATAAAAAACCGCCAAAGTTGGACTTAGGCGGTTTTATTTTGAATGGACTTTGTTGTGATTGTCCGGTTTGAAATTGCTAGGCTATTTGAGAGCTGACGACGGAACTCATTGCTTGACTCATTATTAGTTATATCAAGCAAATTAAATCACCATACTTGCTAACGTTTTCTTTCGTTAAAGCTTTTTAGATTCTTGATTATTTAGATTCTTGATTATTTTCAATAAATTCTTCGATATCAGCTCGATATTCTGCACAAATTTCTTGTGTTAACAGGTCTTCTGCTGCATAAGAGTAATCGGTGTGGGTATTGCCGCTAGCAAAAAAGTCACCGCTAACCGCATTTGCATGGGCTTTGGTAGCCTCAAAAGAACAAGCATTGTCAGAATCTTTATGCACTTCAACAATATTGTTATCGTTAATCGTTACAGTTACTCCGTAATTATGATGCTGTGCAAAAAATGCTTCCATTAAAAACAGTTTATCCCACGCACGAGGTGTCATACCTTTATGTGTTTTACTTGCCATAAAGTCAATATGGCGTTTCATATTAATCGCTTGCTCTTCGGTATTAGACTGAATAAACCAAGTGACTTTATAGTTCTCTTCATCGAATACGGGTGCTGGATAATCAATTGTTCCTGGTTGAAAATATTCAGCGTGATTTTCTGTGACATAAGAGATCATAGAACCACCTTGGTTTTCAATATTACCCTTTTCTGAACGATAGCCATTTTCCCAGCTTGAAAGGCTTTCAACAAAGTGACTTTCCGCTTCTTCACTAGAAACATCTAATTCACCATCCTGATTGCTGTCAATGGTACTGCTTAGGGCCTCGTTATATGCAATAAGATCTTCTTCAGATAACGGTTTTTCTTGAAGGTTTACACTTTCTGAATGAGCCAACTGGTTGCGAATTTCATCATCAATCTGTATGCCGTTTTCTGAATTGTTATCTGCATCCAAAGACTGCAATAAACGCAACATTAGGGTTGTTTGACTCTGTAGTTGTTTATCGGCAGTCATCTGACGTAAGTCTGCACTTGAATAAGATACGCCTTCAGTCAGATTAAGAGGGGTAACTAAACCGTCTTCAGAAACTTCAGTTGACCCTAAAGTTAATTGGCCAATGCGGAATTCCACTTCATCTCCCGTTTGATATTGAAACTGACCATGCTCATTGGTTATTCCAGTTAATCCAGAAGAAGTTTGATATTCAAGGCCTTCAACTGCGTTATCAATAAAAGAACCGGTAGAAGCCGTTGAGGATGTAGTTGTTGATTGGGTTGGTGTGGTTGCCATAGTTTCAGAAACTTCTGCACCACAGCCCGTTAAAACTAGGGCTGATACTAAAGCGGTTAGGGGTAAGGTAACTATTTTTTTTGTTTTCATCTGTGTGATTCTCCTAAAATGTAAAAAAATAACATTTATTTCAGGGATTAGATTAATGAAATCTTGTATGCCTGTCAACTAAAATATTTATGCTACCCCTAGCAATGTTTATGGCTTCTGGTTGGTGCTTAATATTTAAGGTTGCTTGGCTGTTTGTTAAATTTACAAGGGTTGGTAGATTATGTTTTAAACTGGTTTACGCCTTAATCTATTTCTGGGTATGGAATAGGGAGAGGAAAAAGGAAGAGACTCTTTTACCATGATAATTTAATCTATCAATTCGGCATTATTATCATCACTTCTTAAAAGAAGGAAATGTGATTTTAGGTATGCTTGACCTGACCTGACCTGACCTGACCAAGTCGAATGGATTATTAAAAGTGGTTCCTAGAGAAGATATGACGGCTAAAATTTTAGGCTCACTATTGAAAAAATAACCTCCAACCTTTTTTTGACACTTCACTTAATTTTTAGCTTAAAAGATAAAATCTATTTAGACAGAGATGCCAAACTAGTTTGCATATTGTTTGCAAGTTTGCCTGTTTATATTCAGGTAAAGTGAGATTATGTCGCGCGTCCTTGCGCAGGAGGATTTATGGGAATACGGGTAAAGTTAGTCGCATTTTTGTTGTTATTTGGATTTGTGATTTTGGGTACGTTGCTTTGGAGTAACCAATTTGTATTGCACAAAACCATACTGCACTATGTTGATCAACGTGATCAACAGCGTTTAGAGCGAGTAAAAAATAATTTTGAAGTCTATTTGCAGTATGAGCCGATTGCGCATGTTACCGATATCTCAGAGGATATGTGGCTAAGACTGTTGCGTTTTTCACATCGTGTTGATCTGGTTCAAGTCCCGACGATGATTCCGTTGGTCATTAAGCGAGATGCTCGTCGTCGACCGCCTCCTTTGGATGAGTTTGAGGCGCGTGTGAGTTTGTTGGATAGAGAGGGACGATTGGTTTATGGGCCAAACCTTGAAAAGCACGCGTTACGTTTGCCTATTTTAGAAAATGGCGTACAGGTCGCTCAAATAGGTTATCAGCCGTTGCAAGAGTTAACCGATCGTGCCGACATTGAATTTAGTCAGTCGCAATTTAAAATGCTCAGCTTGGGTGCCGTATTGATTACCCTGTTAGCGTTGATTTTACTGTGGCCATTGGCTAATCACTTTTTAACACCGATAAGACAGTTAACTCAAGCGATGCACCGTTTGAGTGGCGGAGATTTAAGTAAACGCTTAACGGTAAAACGCCAAGATGAGTTGGGTGAGTTACAACGTGATTTCAATCATTTAGCGACCACCCTTGAAGCGGCGCAACAAAGTCGTAATCAGTGGATTGCTGATATCTCGCATGAACTTAGAACCCCCTTAACCATTTTAAATGGTTCAATTGAGGCGATGTGTGATGGGGTGCGTCCTATCAGTAAACCGAATTTAGAGTCGTTGCAGCAAGAAGTGGCTGTACTGCAGCGCTTAATTGAAGACCTCTATCAGCTGAGTTTGAGTGATGTTGGTGCGTTGCAATATGCAATGCAACCGCTTAATGTATCTGAGCTTTTGCAGCAGAGTGTGGCGCAGTTTTTACCTAAAGCGCAACGTAAATCGTTGCAACTGCTTTGCCAAGTGGAATTTAAGCAGGCCTGGGTCTTTGGTGATGAAAACCGGTTAAGCCAGTTATTAAACAACCTTTTAACCAATGCATTGGATTATACCGATGCCATTCAGCACAACGGTGAGATGGGGGTGGTTAAGGTGACATTAAGTAAGCGACCTAACGTTTGGCAATTACTGTTTGAGGATTTTGCCCCTAGTGTGACTCAAGAAGAGTTGTCACATTTGAGCGAACGCTTTTTTAGAACCGATACATCTCGAAATCGTCGAAGTGGGGGCGCAGGGTTGGGGTTAGCAATGGTGCAACAAATTGTCAAAGCTCATCAGGGCACGATTGAGTTTGAGTTATCTGAATTAGGTGGCCTTAAAGTGGTGGTCTGTTTACCAATGGAGGGCCAAGGATGAGTATCCCGCTAAAACCCCAGGTTGTCATTGTTGAGGATGAACCTAAGATTGCGCAAATTCTAATTGATTACCTACACGCACAGGATTTTCAAACTCAGCATTTTGAAAGTGGTGAAGGGGTCTTAACCTATATCGAGCGTCACGCAGTGGATTGTGTATTGCTGGACGTTATGTTGCCCAATGCCAGTCAGTTTGGGGACGGTTTGCAATTGTGTAAATCAATTCGGCAAGTGAGCAGAGTGCCCATTATTATGTTGACCGCACGAATTGAAGAGATAGACCGTATTTTGGGGTTGGAGCTTGGGGCTGACGATTATATTTGCAAACCCTTTAGCCCAAGAGAGGTAATTGCACGAATTAAAGCGCTGTTACGACGCAGCCAAATGCAATCTGATTTACATATCGATTCTCAAGAGGGGGGGCATTCAGCGGCCCAATCTACAAAACCTTGGTATTTGGACGAAGCGCGTTTTCAGTTGAATTATCGAGATCAGCATTTAGATTTAACCTCGGTAGAGTTTGAGATTATGCGTACGCTATCCTCTTCAGCAGGTCACATCTTTTCACGTGCTCAATTAATTGAGAAGATTTACCCCGACCATCGTATTGTCTCCGATAGAACCATTGATAGTCATATTAAAAAGCTGCGTCAGAAACTTAATGCGGCTTTTGGTGAACACGAATGGATTCACTCTGTTTATGGTGTCGGTTATAAGTTTGTAATGGGTGGGTAAGGGTTTGTTAGTGATTTCCTAAACATTGCACAAATGACCGCATTGCTTGCATAAAGTTTGCACTTTTGTTTGCCATACTAAACCCAAGCAGAAAACCTTCTGCGATTGAATTCTAGGAGAACACAATGAATAAGATGACAAAAATAATCGGATTAGTGGCACTAGCAAGTGCATTGAATGTGGCTTCAGTGAGTGCTTTTGCGGGTGATCGTAATGAGTGTAAATCGGGTATGCATAAGCAGGGATCTCATGCGCAATGTGAGCATCGAGATAATCGCAACTCACACTGTTCAAAAAAAGGCAGTTGGGATCAAGCGAGTCCAGAAAAGAAACAAGCCCTTATGCAGTTAAAAGTTGAAAACCGTTTAGAGAAAATGACTAGAAAAATGGATTTAACG
>JGI10211J34971_10002368_pt1 | contig 15389 bp, 18 predicted proteins | sample Etolagsediment_FD_34971 | JGI IMG/M metagenome (IMG submission 34971) | reverse complement strand
GGAGGTGAAAGCCTTTCGATATTACAAAACGAGGCCATTCCAATCATGCAAGAAATCATATTAAATGAATTGCTTTCTAAATAGTTACTTTTGTAATTATGAAAGTCTGGGATTCAATCGATAGTTTGCCGATATATTTTTACTGGAAGGTAATTGATACTCGGAGCCTCGAATGGTTGCTCGAAGAAAAACCCGACAAGAAAACACCACAAGCCGAAGTCGATAAACTACTAAGGGCNGCATGGGATAAGATAGAGGTCGAAATGTACGACTTGCAACTCCAGGACAAAGACTTNATTCAGAATTTAGAAGCCGAGAGGCGACACTATTTGAAGAAAATCAAAGCGGCAGTATCTCAGAAAACAATCGACGTGCTACATTACGAGCAAAGCGCACTCATTCACGAGAAGAAAGAAAAGAGTAAATTTGACTACGATCAAAGCATAGTAGCAATCGAAGAGAAAATTGGTCAAATAGACGATAAAAAAATGAGCGTGAGACGCTATTATGCACACCTAAAGAAGTTGAAGAATGGCAAATAAAAGAATAGAGCGTTCAGACTTAGTTGCACCAAATGCAATTACCAGCGTTATCGAGGAAACGGTAGAACTCGAAGCGCAATTAACCAAGATTTTAAAAATCAATCAGGAACTTTTAAAAACTAATCCATTAAAGAGTGGCTCAGACATTAAGAAGCTAAACGACGATATTCAGTCAGTTAATACAAGTTCAAAGGCTTTAGAGGAAACAACCAAGAAGTTAAACGAGCAAACCGACGAACAAATAAAGGAGCAGATTGCACTACAAAGAGCCAGACAAGAGCAAAAAAAGGCTTTACAGGACGAGGTTATTTTAAGCGACAAATCAGCTGGAACGCTTCAAAAGTTAGCTGCTCAAAGTAGAAAATTAAGACGTGAGCGTGACGGGTTAAATCTTGAAACAAAAAAAGGGACTGATAGGTTAAAGGCAATCAACGCCCAACTTGACAAGAACAATGCTAAAATCAAAGAGAATAGCGACAAGTTAAAGCAGCAAAAGTTAAACGTAGGTAACTACTCGGCTTCTATTACTCAGGCAGTCGGTGAAATGGGTTTGTTTGGTGGAGTAATTGCTAAGATAAATCAACTACAAAGGTCATTAACTGCGGCTCAAACTGCTTATAGTACTGCGGTTGCCGCCTCGACTACAAAGCTACAATTATTCAAAGTTGCTCTTTTATCTACTGGAATAGGTGCTTTGTTGGTTGCTTTAGGTTCATTGGCTGCGGCTTTCCAAAGTTCTGAGGAAGGACAAGACAAATTAAGCAAAGGTTTAAAGGCAATCGGTGTAGTAGTTGGGAATGTTTCAGACGTTTTTGCTGCATTCGGTGAGCAATTAATATCATTTTTTAGTGGTGAAGGATTCGATAGTTCAAAGATTACCGAAGCACTCGACGACTTGATTAATAAAACAAAGGAAGAAGTTGCAGAATCAAATAGACTTTCAGACTTAATTGCTAAGACAAATAGATTAGAGCGTGAGTTATTGGTAGAAAACGCAGAGATTCAGGCCAAAATAGCTGATTTAAGGCTTAAAGCTAGAATGGAGGACGAATTTACCGCAGCCCAAAGAAAGAAGTTTCTAATCGAGGCTAACGAGCTACAAGACGACCTAATTATTAAAGAGTTGACTATTGCTAAAAATAGAGCCGAAGAGATCCGAATAAGAAATACATTCAGTAAATCAACAAGAGAAAATTTAGAAGAAGAAGCAGCCGCACAAGCTAAAGTATTTGACGTTGAGACTAAAAGGTTAAATCAACAAAGGCAAATTCAAAGAGAATTGAACACCGTATCAAAACAACAACAAGCCGAGTTGAATAAACAAAAGAAAGCCTCCGACGATTTGCTCAATTCTATAAAAGACGCAGAATCAGAATTAGACGAGGACGAGGACGATGCTGCGTTTGCTGCAATCCAAAGAGAAACCGAAATACTACAAGCCAAAAGAGATATAAGAGAGGACGAGTTAGCCGAGAACCAAGAGTACTTGGACAAATTACTAGAGCAAACAGAAGAGGCTAATCAAAAGAAAGTAGAGGACGAACAAAAGACTGCTGAAGAACTCCGAAAGGAAAGGGAGAAAGCAGTAGACGACGCTATTGCTATTACTAATCAGATTGGGGATTCTTTGCAGACGGTAAGTCAAAAAAGATTACAATCACTCGATCAAGAAACTACCAAACAAGCCGAAGAGTTAAGCCGTCAGGAGAGAAGAGCCGAACAAGGACTAAGTAATGACTTAGCAAACCAAGAGAAAAAAGCGGCAGAACTATCAAGGCAAAGAGAAGAAGAAGCAAAGAAAGCCGAGAGAACTCAAAAGGCTCTAGCATATTTTGCCCAATTTCAAGAGTTGAGCAAGGAAAACCCAAACACCGCAGCGTTTAAAGCGGCTGCAAACGTGGCAATAGCCGAAACAATCGCTGGTTTATTCTATGACGGAGCTGAGAATATCGACGATAAAACGGCTCACAAATGGAGAAACACGGGCAAAGACGACTTTTTAATCGGTGTTCATGGTGGCGAAAGGGTACTTACTGCGACTCAAAATAGTAAGATTGGAGACATATCAAACGAGGACTTAGCAAATATAGCGGTTCAATACCGAACTGGAAACTTGGGAAGCGTTGTTCCAATTATGGACGATAGAGTAGTATCGAGATTAGAGTCAGTTGAGAAAGCCGTTAAGAATATCCACTTTGATATTTACATTGATTCAGATTCAAACGTAACAAAGACCGAGTTTAAAAACGGATTGAAAAAGATTTCAACTACTAAACGTAAAAGGCTTAGATAATGGCGCAAGAACATTACATAGACGGGAAGTTAGTACCGCCTCCACAGAATAATGATAGTGTTTCGATTAGTATCAATTTCGAGCCTAACGATACGGAGGTCCAAGTAAGCTCTACCGATTTCGACTGGATAAACGAAAACTACGACACCCTCCTATCTCGATTTCAATCCGGAACGACTGGAGGACTTGGGATATTAGAAGGAGTTAAGCATGAAATATTTAACAAAGAGAACGGAAGTACTCTAAAAGTATTTAGCGGGTTTATAGACCTTAGTACGGCTGATTGGGACAAAGACAAGGTAAGCGCAAAGAGTAGCGAGTTAGGTAGTTTAGATTGGCTTACAGAGGTTGGGGACGGGTTTAATTTCGAGGACTTATTCGAAGAAAAGATACTGACCGAAGCAGACAAGGTATTCGTTCCTTATATCATTAATTCAATACCGAATTATAAAGATATAATGATTGCAAACCTGACAATAGTTTTTATACTGGTCGAAGTTCAGAGGACAATCAAAGACGCAACGGAAGCAACTGCAAAGACTCCTACTATTATCGATTCAGCTTCTGGAGTAATTGAATTAATCGGGACTGTTATTTACTTTGCTTTATTGCTTGTAACGGTTGTTAAATTATTACTCGATTTAGTAGACCTAATTATCCAAAGGGTTAAGTATGTAGCCTCAATGAGCGTAAACACTTTACTAGAGGCTGGTTGTAAAAAGTTAGGATTTCAGTACAAAAGCCCACTATTGCAATCAGCACCTTATAACACTCTTCATATTATACCAGAATGCCAAGCGCCGCCAATCACTCAAACGGACAATAAAATAAAAGGGTTTTTGAATGGCGACGTAGTAGAGCAAACTGGATATTATAAAGGGACATTCTCAGATTTAATTCGAGGACTTCAAGAACTCTTTAACCTTCGAGTATTTATAGCTAACAATACATTGAATTTAGTACCATATCAGAAGCCTTTAGTTTCTGCTACATTTACTCTACCGCCCTACGATATAACCAAATGGAGAACAAATGCTAGTGAGTTTGTAGCTAATCACATTCTAAGTTTTCAGACTGACCAAGTGGACGGAAATACGATTGACCAATGGGCTGGGACGAATGTTCAAAGCACTTTGACTCCAATTAATTTAGTTGATCGTAGAAAATCTTTAATGAAAGGAGTCAGAAAGATTCAGATACCTTTCGCAAGAGCATACGCAAAGACTGAACTTACAGTAGTTGAGGAAGTAGTAGACGTGTTTTTCAATGTATTAGGGCCGATATTAGGTGGGTTAGTATCGGTTGTAAATGGAGCAATCAAAGCAGTTAACCAAATAACCAAGAAAATAAATAAACTAATTGACAAGCTCGACTCTTTAGGTATTAAAATCAAGTTCGAGATTCCAACTATCAATGAGATAGAATACACTCCTTTACAAGATTTAATCGACAATCGAATTGGAATGTTAATCTTAGAAAAGGATATGATAGGAGTTCCAAAAGTGGCTTTATTAGACGTTGGAGCAAAAGAACGAGACACCAAGATAAGCACCAACAACGGAACGTATCTAAACGCTTCCTATTTATGGCAAAACTTTTACAAGGATTTGAGTTTTGCTCCGACGGCAAACACAGCCCAGAGATATATTTACGAATGGCCTAATGTAGAAATGAATTTAACCGACGTCCAGAACGTATTAAACGAGGGCTTAGTAAAGAAGCCAGACGGTAAAGTAGTCGAGGTTGTAAGTTGTGAATGGAACTCTTCTACTAAATTGGCTAATTTTGTAATCAAAGAAAGAAAAATTTTCACGAACAATCTAAAAGAGACAATCTATGAACCCTCAGGAAATTAAAGCTCTAATGAATGACATGAAGCAAGTTCAAAAGGGGTTGAAAAGCCTCTCTACATTTGCTGAAAAAGCCGTTAAGGAGATAAAGACTGAGAACTTAAAAGACTCCGATTTAATAAAATTGTCCGAGTTACAAAAAGAATCAAAGAAAATAACGGACCAGATACTTGAACAAAAGAAGAGGTTTGACGAAATAAGTAAAAGATAATGCCAGGATTTTTAGAGACTTTAGAAATAGCAGAAGAGGGAGTTACTGGAAGCGTTGACTTCTTAAAGGGTAACCTATACCAAAAGATAGTATCGACTGCTACGGTCAGGTTTGAGACTTGGTTTAATTGTCTGGTTGACGAAGAGATTACATTCGCTGACCCTTCAATGAGAACGTCCGACTGGATTCGAGACGACACGATAGGAACAAGATTCTCAGAGTTCAATGTAGGAGACGAAATAGAAGTATCACTTGCTAATACTGGAGGAAATGACGGAAGCTATTTAATATCCGAAAAGTTAAACGACTACCAAATAAGGGTAACGGATACACTAGGAGCCGCAGTAACTTTAAGTTTAGATTTGTTAGACCCTACTGCAAAGTTTCTATTAAAGCAAGATCCACAAGGATTTACATTTGATTATGGCCTGATTGAAAACTCAGAAGCGACTAACTTCAATTCGAAGGTTGACGGTAATATTATGAGGTACGAGTATGCGGTCCCAAGTGGCTCCACTACGATTCCGAATAGTGCTACTGCTATGAGTGCAGTCGGTATGAAGGACTGGCAACTTGGTACGGTTACAATCGAACAAACTTCAGTAGGTTCAGATAGAGACAACGGGCTTTATAGATACGAGATAGTTCATACTTTCTACATTCACCCTTTTTATTTACACCAACAAATCTTAGATTATACGGCTACTTTTCCAAAAGCACCGAATTACTTTAGATATGGAAATTGTTTGAAGTATGTATTCAGAGCAAGAGGACTTCGAGAACTAACCGACCCGAATGTATTTCAAGAATTAGTATTCGACGAAAAAGACGGTAATACTGGTTGGGAGAATGAAGAGTACAACGGAGGAACGCCAGAGTTTGAGATTAGAAACTTAGCCTACTCGAATAGTTTAGGGCTGACGAGAGATGATTCTGTAACGGTTACATTTGACATTTACGAACTAGGAACAAACCAAGCTCAGCTACTCGGATTGAACTTTATCTTATTGCCAGAAAACGATAACCAATACAAGAACCGAAACGAGTTAATGTTAGAGAATTACTGCTTTGATAGAGCTTATACAACGGTAGGAGCTAGTGCGGTAAATGGTGAGAACTTTGGAACGGGATATGAAGTATTCAGTTCAGTAACCTTGACTAACAATACCGGATATGCTTCCGTTTCTGCGGTTGTTGACTTTGGGGCCGACGTTCAGGCTAAGATAGACACCCTAACAAATAAACAATACTCAATAAGGGCTTATACTGCGACGGCTGGTTTAACTGAGTCTACGGTTAATTATGTGACTTTGCCCGTCGATATAAAAGCTATCCAGGTTGAGATTCCAGACGCTACGGTTGCAGTCACTAATCAAGTTCTATTCCACGATCAAAACGATAATAGTACAGTTCAAGCGAGTCCTATAATTAAAGTCGAGGACGAAATAGTAATCGATTCACTTTTAGAACTGGACCGAAGTACTTTAGATATTCAGATTGAAAATATCAACTGCGAGATAATCGCAACAGACGGAAGCGAAGTCGTTACTTTGGAAACCTTACAATTCGATTTGAGTCAACAACCTTTAATTGGTGGGGTTAGGTTTATTAACCAGACTATCCAAGATTCATTTAATGTAAATTCGAGCGAGATTCGTAAGGAGTATAAATGTTATAGAAGCGTGTCTCAGGACGTTGGTAGTGTTTTTGCTTATAGATTACAGTATCCTTTCTTGTTTCGTTGGGAGTATTGGGAGCAATTATTTTTGAACTCTCCTTTACCTTCTGACCTTTACGACGTTACTCAAAACTTCAACGGGTATAACCAAGATTGGATTAGATTAGGTTCTATTTCGGGTTGGGATATAAAGTACCGAGTGAGAACTAATGTAGCGGTCAATCAAACTCTAGCCGAGAAGATTACCGACGAAACTTTAGTAGAAAAGGATTATCTAGGTAATAGTTCAGAGTGGGACAATCCATATTTAAGGACATTCGACGGGGCTACTGCCTTAACTTATTCGAGTGATCCTTACATAATGACCAACAAGAGAACAAAGGTCAATATTGAATGGGAATACTTAGGAGTTGATCCAATAGACGAGACCGACGTTTATATGGTTGCTCGAATTATACCAAAGGAAGGAGGAACGTACATTCAAAATGATTCTTTTAGTTCGGTTTGGGATCGAGAAGGACTAGGAGTATTTACCTCGAATGACGGGTCAAGTGCTGGAAATGGATTAATTAGTATTCAAAAAAGTGGAACGTTATTTACGGGAACGCTTTATATCGATCATACTAAATTACCTCTCGGAGTAAATGACTTTACAATCTCCTGGAGTATTAATAGAGATACGGCAACAAGTAAGCCAGATTGGGGCGACGTAGCAACTCAGGACGTAAAGGCTTTAGAGGTTATTATTCCAGACCCCGAGATTGAATTGGAAGAAAACCCTTTCAAATTATGTTGTTTGCCTATTAAAGTATTTGCTTCTACAAGTGATTCAGATACTTACAAGAATGACTTTTATTCACCTTTGAAGGCTTTTCCGTTACAATATACGGTGACAATGTATTTAGAGCTTTACAATCCAACTACGGATACATGGTCAAGCGTTGCGACTTTAGCTAATCAAGTTTCGAGAACAAAAAACAACTTGACATACTACGGCCACAAGATTGAATGGAGAACGTATTTAATCAGCGACGGAGAAGGAAAATATCGGGTAAACTTCGACTATGGTACTTCGAGTATTTATTCCGAAGAGTTCTGCTTATACGAATACTCACAAGACGCAGTTAATAAAACGGTTCGATTCGANTACACTTGGGACTCNGTTATCGGAGACAAAAGCCANTCTAAAACTAGAGACTTTGCCGGTATGGATTGGACTTCTCAATTAAGAATATGCGACTCGGTATTTTATGGAAGAAGGGGAGGCTTTGAAAAAGAAACTCAGAGACTCGAAACGGGAGAAGAACTTTCAGTCAAGAAATCATTTAGAGAAGAATACACGCTAGAAATGCGGAAAGCTGGAATGGCCGTCCATAAATTTTTAATGTATGACGTGCTAATGGCTGACGAGATTCTTGTATGTGATTACAACTCCGAGAATGCAGACGCTTTCGTTGATTTGAGCGTAGAAATTAACTCAGGTTATGAACCAAATTATGAAGGGTCAAGACCTTACCCAAGCGTTGAAGTTACATTCATTGACAAATACAATCAACGTCGAAAATTATATTCATAGAAAAAAAGTAAATTTGCAAATATGGCAACTCGAACAAGAACGGCACTTCAAACACAGATAGATACTTTACTACCTGATAATAACGTCGAGGCGATAAGCGCAGCCGATACAAGAAGCACTCAAACGGATTTAAACGACTCTAACTTTAATCTGAATACGGACGACTCCGACGACATTACAGAGGGGGCCAGTAACTTGTTTTTAACCACTTCTGAAAGGACTTTAATCAGTACGGCAGAACAAGCGGCAAACAAAGGAGCTGCAAACGGTTACGCTTCATTGGGTGCTGATAGTAAAGTTCCAGCGGCTCAGATTCCAGACATTGCAGTCAGTGAGTATTTAGGTTCAGTAGCTAATCAAACGGCCATGTTAGCCTTAACTGGTGAAAAAGGCGACTGGTGTACTCGAAGCGATACGGGAACAAATTTCATTATTACTGGTGCTGATCCTTCGGTTATTGGAGGTTGGACTGAACTAAGCTATCCAACTGCACCCGTAACGAGTGTAAATAGTGCGACGGGAGTAGTAGTACTTGATTTAGATAATATTGCTGACTCTGCGACAAGAATAGCCTTAACAACTGGGATACAAGAATTTCAAGGTGCTAAAACCTTTGAAGGTGCAGTAACATTTAGCTCAACCGTTGCGGCTGGAAGTATTACGGGATATAGGCCAGTAGTGAATATTACTACTTCGGATAACCTTGATACGGTTGCTAAAAACTCAATGAATGTATGTGACACGACTTCTGGAGCGATAGTGATTACTGTAAACGACGCAGCAGACTCAGCCGACGCAATAGGCACAGAATATGAGTTCTTTCATTCGGTTGGAGGTAATACGGTAACCTTTGGGGTAACTGGAAGCCAAGCGATAATAAGCAAGGATTCAAATGTTCAAATTACGGGTATTGGTTCGGCTGCGGTTCTTAAAAAGATAGCGGCCAATACTTGGGCTTTAATCGGAGACCTCGCATGATAGGCTCAAGAGTAGGGATATATGGTCAGGGGGGTGTAGTTCCTTTCGCCTTCGGCAATGCTTTACAATTTGACGGGGTAAATGATTATGTTTCGTTTGCTAGCATTAATCATGGAATCACATTTACATTTTCATTTTGGTTCAAGCCCGACACATTTACAGGCACTATCTTCGGAGATAGTGGTAGTGCTACTTACATTGTAAGATTAGTTAACAGCACAACATTCCGATATGCCGCAGGTGGTTTTGCAAGGGATTTTACAATCCCAACATTAACCACAGGCGTTTGGTATCATGGAATGTTATCTTCTAATGGTGCAGGTTCAAATTTAAGGTTTTATTTAAACGGTGTTGAAAGCACAACAGGAGCATTAGGCGCAGTAACAGGTACAACAAATCAACTTGGTAGATATTCTACTACCACAAGCGTTCAATATGGTGGAGTGTTAGATGAATTGGCTATTTCGGTAGGTTACGCAGGGAGTTTAGCCAACGCTGCTGCATTATACAACAGTGGAAATGGTGCCTTCGCTAAAGATATTTTAAGTAATGTTGTTGCTTATTGGAGAATGAACGGAGTATCAGGAGATTCAACAGCAGTTGATGAACAAGGCACTTATAACGGAACTTTAAACAACTTTCCAGCAAGTGGAATGTGGGTGCCTCATTAATTATGGAAACTATGACAATACTTGATTTTGGATTTACTACGGTTCTTTGGCTAGTCGGGTCGGGGTTGTTTGGGGCGTTCACTTTAGAAGTTGTTAAATTTGCTTCTAATGAGAAAAGTTACGACTTTTCAACTCGAATGGGAGACGTGCTTCTTGCTTCTTGTATTGCGGTTGCATGGGCTATTTATTCACCTTATTTATGGGGAGTTTTAGACGGTAATACAATAATGGGAATAGAAATTACTTTCGGTTGGTATAATGGAGGAACAAATTATATGGCTGGACTTTCCTCGATTTCATTATTCAAAGCATGGAGAGGTATCGAGAAAAAGTATATAAAGAAAGCAAGTGAATAATCCAGAGGTCATAAGTGCGTTAGTTGGAGTAGTTGGTACGGGATTACTAGGGGGCTTCGTTGCCATTATAACCATGTTTGTCAAACTACATTTAATTCAGCAACAAGTGAAAGAAAATACCGAATATAAGAACAAGAGCGAACCCGACAAAAACAAAGCACTTGTAGCCCTTCTAAAGAATAACGCTTTACTCGAACAAGTACTTGAGGAACAGAAAGCAATGAAGCAAGAACTTCACTCTTTAAAGATAGAACTTGAAAATTTACTTGCCTTAAATCCTGATTTAAGAAAACCTTTGAAACAATGAGACTATCAAAGAACCTCACGCTTAAAGAAGTAATTAAATCAAATACGGCTATTAAAAACGGCCTAGACAATAACCCAACAGAAGAACATTTAGACAACCTCGTACTATTAGCAGAGAGGGTATTTCAGCCGATTAGAGAACGCTTCGGAGTACCAATAGGAATAAGCTCAGGATACAGAAGCAAAGACCTGAATAGGATAATTGGAGGAAGTTTAACGAGCCAACATTCTAAAGGTGAGGCTTTGGACTTGGACGCTGATATGTTTGGAGGGGTCAAGAACTCGGAAATCTTTTATTTCATTCGAGACAATATCGAGTTCGATCAACTTATTTGGGAGTTCGGAAATGGCTCCGAGCCTGATTGGGTTCATGTAAGCTACAAAGAAAATCTAAACAGAGGCGAAGTATTAAAAGCATACCGAGAACATGGAAGGATACGATACAAGCACCTGGAGAAGTAATTTAATATCCTTTTTAATCGGGGTTGGTCTTACGGTAGTATTTTATCTATGGTTGCCTACTGAGGTCAATACTGAGTTTGAAAGTAAATCGAAGTTTTACGACTCATTAATTACCGAGCAAAATATCTACATTGATTCAATTCTATTAATTAACGAAGAACTCGAAATCGAAAAGAATAAAATAGATACTTTTGAAAAGAAAGTCTACATTAATTTAAACAATGACATTCAAGACGTTTATAAGAATAACGATTCTGATTCTTTGGTCAAGCTCATTAAGAGCGCAATTCACGACCAAAGAACTGCAATCGATTAGAGTCAGTCAATTAAAGGCGTTAGCTTGTGATACGTTGCTAATATCGAAGGACAGAACTATATCCATACAATCGAGCCAGATAAACAACTACAAAGAAGCGGTTACACGTTACCAACTTAAAGACTCAATTTACCTCGACGAAAAGCATTACTACCTCGATCAAATAAGGGAAAGGAACCAAGAGATTACACGATTACAACGGAAACAAAAACTCTCTAAAATAACATTGATAGGGTTTGCTATTGGGTCCGGTATTTTATTCGGTTATTTAATGCTAACAAAATAACTACTTTTGTGATATTATGATACTTGCAACAACAGACTTTGAATCAGGGCTTACACGAATAGCACAAGACTCAAATACTATAATCGACCTGACTACCTATTTAACAACTGACAACGAGAAGAGATACATTTATAAAGTTATGGGTAAGACTCTTGGAGACTTATTCATTGCCGACTTGGTGAACGGGATTCCTCAAACGGCTAAGTATGTGACTATATTTAACCCTTTCTACTTTGTTGAAGGAGATACTACCTACTCGAATATAGGTCTTAAAGAGATTCTTAAATACTTTGTTTATTTCGAATATACGTCAGGCCAGACGGTAATCAATCAATCTGGAGGCAATCAAGGGATTTTAACCGAAGCAAGTACTCCAGAAGGTTTGATAAAAAAAGGAGAGATAATTTACAATAGAGCCGTTGACAATACAACTAATCTACAATGTTACATAATTGATAATTCGACTGACTATCCTGATTTTGCTGGTCAAATGTTAGATCCTATTTCACCGATATAATGGAAGTCGCAACGCTTATAAAAGAGGTCATAACTGATTTAGATTTAAAGCTAAATATTTTCGCAGTTCGTTTGACTAATTCTCGATACCGTTGCTATACCCAAAACACGCAGTACCTAGCAAAAAATATGGTAGTCACTTTATCGGGCTATTCATATCGAGTTTACTCATTCTCTTTAAATGAGTATGTAGAGTTCGAGATTCCAGCAGACGCAGACGGTGAGCCTATTCATTCTGAGCCTATTGTAACGGGTATTTATACACTACCTAACCCGACGTTTATTCATGGTAAATTAAAGGCCGTTACGGACGAACTAAGCAAAAAACAATCAACTGCAATCATGCCGTTAATATGGTTGTTCGAATTACTACCGAGACGAGTACCAACTAATAAGTTGAGCATATTTGAAACCGAGGGAACCATTCGACTATTCTTTATGAATACGGCTAACTTCCAGGACTACGAAACAGAGGACCACTACGAACAAGTAATTATCCCTATGGGTAATTTAATAACCGAGTTCTATTCTCAGTTGAAAAGACACAAAAGGACTGGTTTGCCAGTTAGTATTTCGGGCCGGACCAATCATGCCAAGTTTACAACGGGAGGAAACTCGACAACGGCTGGAAGTGAGAAAAACGTATTAAATAAAATGCTATCAGGAATAGAACTAGAGATAGATTTACCGATTAAAATTAATTTGGTTTGTCCTACGGTTGTTATTCCAGAGGTTGCTGGAGGGGCTTTCGATAGTAGTTTTGATAATTCCTTCAATCGTTCTTAAAAAAAAACTACTTTTGTATAAATATTTAAATTGAAAGACAATGCCAGTATGTGAATGTTCGGTAACTCTAAAAAATAGCGGTACTCTTGGGTGTATGCCGATTCAAGACGTTGCAAGACGTTTGATAATAGTACCAATCTACGATAGTTCAAATGCGTTAAATCGTATTGATACTAGTTCAATTCCTACTAATACTCAGATTCTTGCTCTGATTAACAACTCCGACGACAAAGCGAGGTTTTATCCTCTACCTTTAATGGAGAATGTTACCAATGAAAGAGCCGATCCGATTATTCAGAGTTTTCCAAGTGGTAAAAATATCAAGGTCCGAGACGGTGAGAAAACATTTACCGGTCAACTTTTGTTATTGGGTGCTGATTATGCTGGTCAAATCGAAGGATATGGCTGCGCAGAGGTTGGAGCTTATATAGTAGATGCACAAGGTAATTTAATCGGAGACAAGAGCGTTACTGGTTACCTTTCACCAATTAGAATAGATAAGGCTACTTGGGACGTTAGAACGGTTGATACTAAAGACCAAGAGGTTGCATATATTCAGTTGGGCTTTCAATGGAAGTCAAGCGTAAAAGACTCAGATATTGGAATGCTTATGTATTCTGACTTTGCTTCTGACGTTGACTGGCTAGATTACAACGGTCTGATTGATTTGTACGGTACTTCTTCGGCAGCTTCAACTACTGGATTCACTATGAAAGTAACTACCTTATTTGGGTCGGTTGCAAATCCTAAAGTTGTGACGAACTTGGATAGTACAGACTTCGAGATATACAACGAGAATACTGCTTCGACGGTAACGATTTCGACAATGACGGAAGATCCAGCTGGAACTTACGCCTTTACTTTTACTGCTCAAACTGCTGGTAACATTTGTCAACTTAGGATAGCAAGTACCACAAATGGGTACGACGATACTAATTTAAGAAGTGTTGACGTTACATTATAATGGTATTTCGATCAGGAAATAAAAAGATAGACATTGCTTCGGGCCTTTTTAAGAGGTCGAAGAAAGGCGATAAGGGTAAATTCACCGCCTTATTAAATTCGATTGGTTATCGTGGCGACACGAACCAAGCCTGGAAAGATTACCTATCTTTGTAAGACTCATGTTTTTCTCTCGCCAGAGGGATTGTTTCTAAGTTAAGAGCCTCGTTTATTCGGGGCTTTTTCTTTTTATAGAAAATAATTAGCATAAAATCTTTGTACTAAGAAATATTATTCTATCTTTGGCTCAGAAACAATTTAGAAAACATGAGAAAAGAAACAATAACTGGAACGCTATCATTTAGAATAACTCCAGAGTGGATATTTCCACTTGAACAAATCAAACTAGGTCAAATCGTATTAGATTGCTTTGAGGATTCGGAAGTTGCCGACTTCGACTATAAAGTAGTTTATGAGTTGGAAGATTACGAGCAGTATCATTCTGACGTTCACATGAGCGAAACTTTAACCGACGAGAAAAGCGTTACTTATTACATGGTTTATGACGACGGAATCAACTATGTAGAAGAGCAAATCAATGACGAGTTTTTAATAGAGCAAATCGAGAACAATTTAAACAGATAAACATGAAAAGGACTGGAATAACATTAACGGAAGAACTACTCGAAGAGGGTAAGCCATTTGCAGAAAAAGGAAATCAAGAACTTTATACTGGCAATGTGTATAAAAGAGGTATATTTTTAACTATTGAAAATCTATCAAGGAATAGAATGTTCTCAGCCGACTACGTCAAAAAAGGCTTTTTGGAGATTTATGCTTACGTTGGAAGTACTCTAGTTTCTGGAACGATCGAATTAAAAAACTTTGAAATAATCGAAATAAACGAATAGACATGGATTTAAAAAGCAGAGTAATAATGGCAAAGGCCAAGATACCAGTTTACAGACTGGTCCCGTATTTCATGGAGCGATACCCTGAGTACAAAGAAAAGGAGACAAGAGTAGCAAATGTATTGCAGCTGAGGGGCGTTGATGAAGACATTACTACTAAGTTGGAAACAATAGCTAAATCATTTGAATCATGAGTAATATAACACTTTCAGAAATCGAGCAGAATCCTGAGTTAAGGAAGAACCAAGAGAACCTAAAATTAATCCTGAACACTAACCCGTCTGACAAGTGGGTTAAGAAACACCCTTTTGCAAAGAATGTGAATTACATTCCAATAGAGCGAATAGAATGGTTACTCGATACCCTATTCATTCAATGGAGAGTAGAGGTGATTAATTACTCTCAGTTGTTTAATTCGGTTAGTTGTCATGTTCGACTCCACTATTTGAACCCTATCAGCGGTTCTTGGGAGTTTCACGACGGACTTGGGGCGGTAGGTATCCAAACCGACAAAGGAGCTTCTGCGGCTGACTTAGGGGCCATAAAACAAGACTCTGTAATGAAAGCCCTACCAGCGGCAAAATCATACGCTATAAAAGACGCAACGGAACATTTAGGTAAGATATTCGGTCGAGACATTAACCGAGCCGATCAAGTGGTCTACAAATCGACGAGAAAGACTCTAGAAGAGAAGCTCGAAGAAATCCAA
>JGI10211J34971_10002367_pt1 | contig 15392 bp, 20 predicted proteins | sample Etolagsediment_FD_34971 | JGI IMG/M metagenome (IMG submission 34971) | reverse complement strand
AATTTTGATAGGAGCATTGAATGTAAATATATATGTTCCTGCACCAGTCAGGGTAAGCTCCATATCTGTCATGTCGGCATAAGAAGTGCCAGAGGTAGTAATATCAGAAGTGCCTGTAACCTGTAATGTCGTGGGGATACCTTTAACCGCACCTGCATTAGTAAGCTGTATCTCATCACCATCAGATTCTTCCCTGCAAAACAGTTCAGGCTGTCCACTGGTATCCTTAGTGTATAGCGACATAGCCCCTGCGGGAGTAGTTATTGCTGATCCTTCCTCTAGTATTAGAGCGTCAGCAGTTACTTCAGCTAAGTCTATATCACCGTCTGTGACAGCACTTGTAGCTACCTTATCAGCAGTAGTGATCTGTGCTAGTTTAGCGTCAGTGATAGTACCTACCGCTATCTTGTCAGCAGTTATAGCACTGTCTGATATGTCAGCAGTGTCTATAGAACTGATGGAAATGGACGCATTATTCACTATGTTATTTAACTTAGTGTGCGTTATGTTTGTCTCACCGTTTGTGAAGGTGTGACCAGTTGTTGAACTTATTGATGCCATGTTATTCCCCCATGTATTCGTCTTGGAAAGTTGCGACTGCTATACTGAATATCTTTATGTCACTATTAGCTTCGTCACATTCAACTTTAATCTCTATTTTTCTAAACTGTCCCAGTGAGTCTAAATGAAACTTCTGGCTTATAGGAACTGCTGAATCAAGATCAAACGGTAGTCCTGCTATCGGAATAGTTAGAACACTACGATCTAAGTCCATTGTTCCTAATACAGCCCATCCTGCATCATCTACCTGTGCGGATACGGTAAGAATACCCTCACCTGAGTCAGCCCTAATTTCACACTCCCCACCATACTTTGTCTGTTGCGGTAAGCCAAAGTCCATAGCTCTTGTAGCGATCTCAAAAGGTATAGATGCACTGTTATCATTCAGCACTGTATCATCCCAGAATCTATAACAAAGACCGTCTGCTCCTGCGTTACCGTAGTAAAGTCTTTCTTCACCAGAAATATAATACTTACACCATTGAGCTACATTAAGACCTTCAAATATAGACCATGATGGGTAAGCATCTTTAGCTCCCACTTGGTTAATAAACTGTGGATACCCCACCATAACTCTGTTGTTATACTGGGAAGCACCCGTAGGATACGCCATTAAGAACATACCTTTGAAGTATGTACATACAACCTTATCCATGTAAGACCAGTTGACAGCATCTATCTCATCTTTGATGAGGAATGTAAGAGCGTTAGATGATCCTGCTCTGGCTCTGTCCAACTGTGATTTAACAACAGACCTTATACCATCGGCAGACATGAACCATACATCGTCACCTACCTGAGTACAGGCGTGTCTTCCAACACAACCTACATTAAGGTCTAGTGGTTCTATGACTGAGCTACCTATAGTGGTAGTATTTATGTTAAGCAACCATGATGAGCTTTCTTTAAAAACCACTATCATGTTTGCACCATTTATTCTAACTGGGTAGATAGCTTTAATCGCTCCCCCACCTACAAACCTGAAAGCGTTAGAAGTCCTATCCCAAGCTCTAGAATAGTCAGAACTGTAAGCGTCTGAGTAGTAGAGTAGGTCATCGTCTGCTATCCACCAACGATTCATAAAGAAGATAGATATGTTACTTAACGGTGGATTTATGTTAGTGTTTGTGTATGTCCATGTTCCTGTTGCATCATCAGATACCCATGTGTCGGTGATCTCAAAGGTGTTAGTATCACTGTTAGCTATAGTAAAAGTTCCGTTATAGTTTGTCGTTCCCGTAATGGTCACTGAATACCCATCAGATAGTCCGTGACTTGCAGAAGTTACTGTTACCTGTCCACCACCCGCATCGGCAAATGCTGTGATAGCACCGTCTATAACATTAAGATCATCTGCTGTCCCTGCTACATTTATCCTAAACCAGTTACCAGAACTTCTAGCAAAGAAGACATCTCCTTCTCCACTCTCTCCACCTACTGTGATCTCATAGTCTGTACCACTAGCAAAGTCAGCTTTCACTGATGAGAAACTACCTGAACCAGTCCATTTACTTACAGTTGTACCTTGAGCAACTAGCATCTGGTCTGTTCCACCAGATACCTGCATGAGTCCCATACCTGCTATAGCTACGCTCCCTAAGTCGCTTCCTATAAGGGATGTTCCATAACGCTTCCCAGTATGACCCTGAACCAGTAGATCAGCGTTCACTAGGCTAGTTCCCATATTCTCCGCAAGGTTCTGATCCCGCATACGGGTATTCTCTCCACCTACGAATGAAGACAAATATCCATATAGCATCGGATCATCCTTAACGGGTATCATTTCCGATCTAAGTCGTCTTCTTGCCATTAATAACACTCCCTTTCAGGATATACAGCAGGTATAAATTGATGTATCTGGTTATATTGTGCAACCTCTGACTGAATCCTCCTTTGTAAAGCATCCTCATATCTGGATTCGTAGTATGAGCTTTTCTGTAACTGTCTCTTGTAAGCCCATGCGTCAGCTATAGAACCTATCTCCATGATCCATTCAATGTCTCTTATAGCTACAGTGTCACTATCAGCAGTCATTTCCGTAACCCTTTTTTTATAAGGCATCAAGTAAACTATTGCCCTTGAGGGAACTTCATTAAAATATATTCTGCTGTTCTCTCGACTTATGTAATAACCTGTAGGGTCTGCTTCTCCTGTCGGATCAGCGTCACCATCTGTAAAGTTACTAGCGTTCATCTGTAAGTATTCTTGTTGTGTCATTCTAACAAGACTCTCACCGTTAGTAGTGTCAACAACATTAAACTCAGAATCGAAGTCAGAAGGCAGAGCTATATATCTCACACTTGCGGTAGATGTAAGTGTGTAATCAGGCTCAGTCATAACAGACCAGTCAAGTCTGTTAGCTATGTCAAAATATCGGTTATTAAGATAAGTATTTATAAAGGTCTTGGTAGTGTCACCAGTATCCCCTATAGTCCTACCGACATTGGTTGCCATTGTGTTAAAGTCTCTAGCCATTATTACTCCTTATGTATAATATGTTCGTATTTCTCTAAAATACGCTGTAAGATTCTTTCATTTACCAATACTGTCTTGTTTAAAGCCCCAAAGAAAAAAGTAAAAGCCAAGATGTTTATAATGATGATGACGATAGAACCAGTGATAGCCATACGCCATCCCCTACCTTGAGCTATGTGATCTGCGAACCTATCCATAGACCCATTAATCCTCATGCTTAGAGACTTGAGTTCTACCTTAGTCTCAGCTACATCTGTAGCCATATTTAATATTCGGTCTTCAAACTTACAGGGTTCGTGTGTCATTTGTATTCTGCTTTCGTTCTGTTCTTCCATGATGTTCCTATAGCGATAGTTTTAGAGACAGGTTTACCACCTGCATAAACCCATTTCTCTATAAACCAACCGTTAGAACCTTCGCTAACACCCCTGTCAGTGTATCCATGATATTCAGTCTTACCTAACGCAGAACGATCCCATCGTTCCTGTAGGTTCATAGGAGTCTGCGTAACTCTCTTTGCAAATACCTCGCTGTCGTGTTCCCTGCTCTCAGCTTGTGATACTTTGCTATTGCCTATTAATTCTTTCATGCTCTGTCCTTTGTTGTTCTAATGCTTTAATATGTTTGGTCAGCCTTACCCATTTTAATACATGGTTATATCGTCTAACACCCGCATTAGGAGTGCCTATTCTGTTCTCTATATTTCTGAGTTCATCTAGAACGCTATACATACCTTTCTCTTGTCCCGCTAAAAATCCGTATATCTCCATCATGTTATCCTGAACTTCACCGTCTAACCTGTCTGTTCCTTGCAGTTCAAAATGATCCATCAGTGGAGACATCTGTAATATCGGAGGAACTTCTGCTGTTCCTTCTGCTGTTACTGGTTGTTGTATCTGTATATCTTCTACTATGTTTTCTTCAAAGGGCATATCATCACCTCAAGTGCGCGAACCATGAGTCTTGGCTTCCCTCATGCTTCTGGTTAAATAATTCTCTATTCTTTATGTAATTTTGGGAATGGTTCAGTAGGTCTATATCTACTGTCTGTCTGGCATGATGAAGAACATTAAGCTTACAGTTCTTTAGTATCTTTGCTCCGTCTGCTCTTGTTCTTAGCCAGTAATCGGCATCCTCAAATGAATTTACAAACTGTTCGTCCAGATCACCTATGTCAAAGAATGACTCCTCATGTATAACCCAGAACCCCCCGAAGAAGTCTTCTCTGATCTCATCAAACTCTGGTTTGTTTTCCTCACTGGACTGTAGCGTAGCTATTGCACAATTATCATCCGACTCGAAGGTTTCTTCTATGGCTTCTTCCCATCCTTCAGGTAACTCTAAGTCGTTGTTACATATAACCAGATATTCACCACTCGCTACTCTCGTTCCAAGATTTACAGCCCTTGCGAAAGGTGTCTGGTCTTGTAGGCGTATGAGTATATCTGCACCTTCAACTTCATACTCCCCACTTTCAACCATGATGATCTCATATTCTTGTTTGGTAGTCTTATGTATAGACGCTATACACTTGTTAGCTAGTGCTACCAGTCGTGCATTAATCAGGTATGACGGTATTATTATTGACCACTTCATTTGTGTAATACTCCTATTAAGTCTTCAAATGTTTCTAACTTCAAATCTTGATTCGAAGCCCAGACCCCATCATGGTCGTAGGCTTTTGGTTTCTTAGGCTTACCGTGATCTGAGAAGATGATATAGTTATCTGGTTTGAACTCATCTAATAGCTTGTTGGTAAACCATAGACACTGTTCCCACATCACTCCATCATCAGCATTACCGAGTTTATGGTAGCCCCTGTTAACTGAATCATACTCCATGAAGACTGTATCTACTTCAGGTGTCTTTTTGAGTATGTCTGTCTTGATTTTATACTCTACAGCAGGATCATATATCCCTTTGTTCCATGAATCGTTTAGTATCTTGAAGTCTTCTTCTAAACCTTCAGTGAACATCCTGCCATGTTTCTCATAGTGCGGACTGCACTTTGGCATATCTGGGTTAGGAAACCCTACTATCCCCCACCCTTTTAGATCGTCTGGTAGTGGATATAACCACGGTAATCCTAACAGTCCCCATGTGCCTTTGTTAAAGAGCGTCTTTTCAAATCCATTAAGTAGTGGGTCTGCTGTCTCCCAGTAACAATATTCGTCCCATATTCGCCCTATGTAGAGACTTATCATACTGGTAAGGGTGCAAGACCAGTTCTGTCCACAAGTAGCGGGACAACGCAGTTTCCCGTGATATGGGAAATTAAACTCTTTTCTTAGTTGTATGTCAGGAGCTACTGCATCCCAACATAGTATTAAGTTCTTCATTTATACCACCTTACAGCAAGAGATAATGGTGTAGGATATTGCTTATCCTTGAAAGGTATGTCTTCTATTCTTGAGAAACCATGCTCTTTCGCTAACCACTCAATACGCTTCTTAGTGAAACCTTGCTTATGAAACATCCCCTGTAATATGTCAGCCCCGTAATGTTCTTCATCCCACGGTCTGTAATACTGTCCCCAGATGTCATACATTAGAGGGTCTGTAAGGTCTTCTTCTACGATCTTCTTGGCTATTTCTAAGATGTCTGGACATTCGGTATGTAAGAAACCTTCAGGCTTCAATACTCTCTGCCACTCTCTTAAACCTATCTCCAACTCCTTAAAGTCTAAGTGTTCGATAACCTCTATCATTAGAATCTCATCTACTGATTCATCATCGAACTCTGCCAGATCAAGCATATCTCCCTGTATAACTCCACTACAACGGGTGTCAAACTTATCTATGTTGATATACCCTTTCCTTACATCCTGTCCGCATCCTAAATGGAGACGGACAATAGTTCCGTCTCGTTTCTTTTCTGTGCTTTGCATTTATCCTCCAACATTCTCCTTGCCACTGCGTTATACCACGGTAACTTCCTTCCGTGATATATTTGAAGTGACCTATACATTAAGGCAGTTTCAGCTTCTTCTTTCTTGAGAACCATATAAGGTAATAAAGTTTTCAAAACAAGCTCTGCGTGATTACTCCAATATACCAACTGCCAACAAACCTTCTTAGCTGTTGTGTTTTTCCTCCTATACTTCTTGCTTTTTGCACCTAGACCAGTAAAATAGTTCTGGAATATCTCCAAAGCATCTAATCTGGTGTTCGTTACAACAACTCTGAGTCCACTCTTGTTCAGATTGACACACCCTTCTCCATCAAAGAATCCACCCATCCAAGATAAAAGATTATCGTCTTTCAAATGCAACTTAATAGTATCCATATTGCTAAATGTCCTGCCCTGTCTGCTAATCGGTTTTCATTATGTAACTGCCACTTATCTATAATAAAATGACTAAGCGATACCATCATAAACAACGCTATATCCTGCGTTATAAGGTATATCAAACCTCCGTCTATAAGGGCGTGTTGAACGAGATATAACATATTGCTTTTCTTCTCAGTCTTCAGCCATGACGGTTGAAAGAAATCCGTTATGTGGTATGAAGTCATTAACTTCAGGAATAAATCAATATTCATCTTTTATCTTCTTGATAATCTCCGATGTGCTTATACCTTCGTGATAAGGTATAGCGATGGTAGGTTTGTCGTGAAACTTCATATATTCTTCGCCTAGTATTACATCCCAGTCGTCTCCTCTTGCTAAGACATCTGGTTCTAAATATCTAAGAGCATCTGTAGGGTCTTTGTCGTCTAACATCCATACATTATCTACAAACGCACAAGCCTGTAATACATCCCTGCGATCTGCATAATCCATTACTGGCGGTCTCTTAAAATCTTCTGCTACTTTGTCTGTGTATAAACCAACTATCAGCCTGTCACCATAACTCTTACACTTCTCTAAGAGTTTCACATGACCTGCATGAAAGAGATCAAATACACCATAAGTAAATACTATCTTCATAAAAACTCCTCTGGTGGTGGGTCTTTTACTACGGAATGATACTGCGGTGGGTTCATTGGATGAAAGTCTTTAGTGTCTGGTGTCCATTTCTCCCAGACTTCTTCATACCAATTAGGTGTTATTTGCGGTGCGTGAGAGAAGTTGTCAAGCTTTCGCCTAACTTCTTCATCACCTCGTACCCAACTGTAATGATACAAAGTAATATCAGCAGGAAGATACCCGAAGTTACTTGTAACTGAACGAATATCTCTGAACTGCGTTTTTTTAGGATCGACAACAATGATCGGTTTGTAGTCTTCACGGGGTTCAACCCTCCATTCAGAACTCTTAAAGTAGGTGTTCATTTTAGATACTGCGAAGGCAGGGTAGTCCCCTTGTCCTTCCACAAATCGTCTAAGTGCGATGTGGTCTTCTCTGGTAAGGAACTCGTCTGGTGCAAGAAATAAGACATAATCAAAGCCTTTAAGCACATTAAGACCGACATTAAGCATAGGATCATCTTGTGACCATACACCTTTAATAACTTCAGCACCCATTTCCTCTGCGATTTCTTCCGTTCTATCCTTCGGATACTCTTTCCCATAAAACGGTTTCTCTGACAACATGACGAGGTTTGTTTCATAACCACCATCCTTTCTGTTCTGCAACGCTTGTCTGATGCGTTTTTCTTCGTTATAACAAATGGTTATCGTAGCCCAGTTCATCTATATCTTGCTCCTTCCTTCTCTGGAAACCATAAAGCCCTTTGTAACCGCTCCTTATCCCACTTGTTTAACCCGTCCAAATACTTGTCGCACGGGAACTCTCCCTTCTTGTGGTAGGTAGCCTTGCTGTGATCTTGAGGGGTAGCTGTGTAATCATCCCTCAACAGCCTTCCAATATTTCTTGTTAGTAACTCGTAACAGGCTTTGCAACACTTCTTATATGCTGTGTATGCTGTCTCCTCTACTTCATCTTGAACCTGTATCTTATCGATGATGCAACCATCATCTATTCCGTCTGTCATTTCGTGTAAGGTTACACCTATCGGATCACCATTCCATATAGCCCAGTTGATAGGTAAACATCCACGGTTAAGGGGTAACATACTAAAATGAAAGTTATAGGCTTTCTTGTATTGCGATAAGTCCTGTTCGCTAAACAACTTATCGTATTGTATAGAGATCAGAAAATCAGCAGGGGTTGTTCTAAACTTCTCTCCCCTCCGTAATACATCAGTTATCTCTACGCCCGTCTTTGCTAAGTAGTTCAGACACCGCTCTCCGATGTCTCCCCCTATTGCCAGAAATATACTCTGTGTGTCCATAGCATTTGTCACATTTCTCTCCTCTGTTTCTACAGTCAAACTTCATGCAAAACCCCATGCTATAATTACCTCTACTCTTTATACCCATGATAAATGTGCATCCTCTAGTCTTTGAAAGTCTATGTTTCTCATAGGACAGTCATAGTAAGCACACTTCTTAGGGTCTATACAGCTTATGGCTTTCTTGTGCTGTTCGCTCCCCCAGAGTTCGCTTAACAGACCGTCTCCTATCTTCATCTGAGGTTGATGATGGAAGAAGGGGCAAAGGTGCAAAGACCCGTCATAGTTGATTACTACTTTTAAGGGTGTCAACTTACACGCTTCTCCTGCCCTTGCCCTGTCGTCCATTAGTGAAAGCTTGTGATGCCTTACATATTTGACTTGGCAGTAATCCACCCCTAAGTCTCTGCAAAGCTTCTTACAAGCTTCCCTATCCGTCCACCATTTAGATAACATGAACTTTATCCCTATGGTGGTCTTACTCTTGTTCTGAACCAGTGTAGCTATGTTTCCTAGTATCTTATCGAAACATTCTGGATCAGAAGGAACTTTGATCTCGTTGAATATCTCTTTGTTCGGAACATCCAGACTTATCCTTATCCAGTCAGCCAGTAGAAGTTCATCTATGTAGATCGTCCCGTTTGTGAGTATGCCAACGCCTAGCCCTTTCCCTTTTGCGTATGTTATAAATTTCCCCATCAAAGGGTTTAAGAGAGGTTCTCCTCCCCCCTCGAAAGCTACGGACTCTACGCCAAAGAGCTTTAAGTCGTCTATAACAGATTTGTAAGTATCCCATGACATCTGCCCTCCATCATGTATGCTCTCGGAGTGGCAATAAACGCAGTGAAGATTACACCTCTCACTGGGGAATATTGTCGCTGAGAGAGGAATTGGTGTTTTCCCCTTCAGGCACTTCTTAACATCTTCGTATCTGTATGCCAGTTTCAAGTATAGATTCTTCATAGAATATCCTTACTCCAATTCTGGGTTACATTCTCCCATGAGTATTTCTTTAGAATCTTATCTGCACACTTCTGATCCGTAGGATGATTAAGTTCGTAGATGATGTTCTCTACCCACTTATCCATTACTTTCTTATCATTCGTGTTACCCTTGATCTTGATGCCATACTCATTCGTTTCGTTCAATGCACCGTAGTTAGTAGTAAGAGCTAAACAGTTACTTGCCTGTGCTTTTAATACACTGATGCAGTTGATTTCTTCAAAGTTACATGGGTAAGCAAATATACGACATCGAGCCATTTCTTTTGCAAGCTTCTTATGCCCGATTCTTCCATACCATTTGATACCATGCTGTTTCATCTTCTCTACCATTTCAGCTTTCCAAGCCTGCATTTCTTTATTCTCTTTGAACCTCTTATCAAATGTCCCCCATCCGTAGTAGATATGAAGTTCGGCTTCAGGACAGCCTTCTTTTATGTCTTCCCATCTATCAAGTAGATGTTCTAAACCCCTGTCAGGGCTTGAGGTATAGCACATCCTGAAGTCTTGCTTTAGAGCATCTGGCTTAAACTGTTCAGGAACTATACCGTTAGTAGAGACATATAGCTTGTCCTCTGGTACTGTTGGTAGTAATGATTTGTGATATTGAGAAAGAACAATGATGTGATCTATTTCTTTTAACTCTTTTTCGTTAAACTCGTTCTGTGCGGGAACATCATGTAGCCATACAATCTTCTTTTTAGCTTTGAGGTTGTAGTGTCTGAATAGTGATCCTCTCCAACATATAAGGGTGTTGAATACATCTACTGGATTAAAGTTATACCAGTTTTTGTAAACTACTCCGTTATACTCCCCTTCTAAATTTCCACAAGAGTTGAAGACGGTTACTTCGTAACCTTGCTTCACTAACTCCCGACTCGCATACACTACTGCTTCTTCCGATCCACCTATTCCTGTTATTACTGATGGGTCTGCCCAGTCTTCCCATGCTTCCCCACAATATATAACGATGCTTTTTTCGTTCCATTTATGCGGTTTCGATAAGGCGTTCCTCAACTTGATAAACCTATCGTCACTTGCTAAGTTAGCAGGTATTATTGACGGGAGGTTAAACGCTGTCTCCTTATCATTCTCCTCTAAGTAAGTCTTCATCCAGACCATGTTTTGCAGATACTTCTTCTCTGTGTAAACCTTCTCGATGAAATCGTATTGTTTAAGCACCGACTCGTTCTTAGGTGCAATAGTCTTTGCTGATGTTATGGTGTTAAACGCTTTGTCTATCTCACCGTCATTAAGATAAGCGTGTGATAGAAATACAAGCGGTCTGAAAGTATAGTTACTGGTTCTTACAGAAGGTATGCCAAACTTAGGCTTCTTTTTCTGTAATCCTACCAGTGTCCACTGCTCGACTCCCTTCCAGTCCTTCTCGTAGAACTTGACTTCCGCTAAGGCGAGGTATGCGTCTGGGAAGTCCGACCTTATATCCATAGCTTCGTATAGACAGCCTATGGCACTCTTGTAATCCTCTAAATGCTGATAAGCCCTTGCCATAACTACCCATGAATTATAAACATCCTCCTTCCAACCACTTTTCTCTATGTGCTTATTAAAGAATGGGATACAGTCTTTGTATCCACCCATACCATATAGTGTCATAGCTATATAAGAGAGTATTCTAGGGTCTGTCTTATCCCCGTCTTTCTTATATTCTTGTAGTAGTAGCTGAAGGTTGCGACTCGCTGACTCGTCTTGCCTTTCTTCTGTAGGTCTATGGATCAACGCAACTTCATCTGTGGAGCTTATCTCAAACTTCCTATTCTCTTTTGCTATCAGGTTTTCATGGACTACACCTTTCCATTCAAAAGTGCCATCGTTACGCATTAGTCTTTCTTTCCAATGCTCCACACCTTCTTTAAGGTCGTAGTAGTAATACATCCAAACCAAGTCGATATTACCTAAGTTAGCTTTCTCTGCTATCTCCCTGATCTTCTCTGGATGATCTATATCATCATCGCAGTCCATGTAGAAAATCCAGTCAGTCCCTAAGTGGCTGTAGTTAAAGTTCCTTGCCTTAGAGAAATCGTTACACCATTCGAAGTAATTGACATAGACTTTATCCTTCAGCTTGTCAAACTTCTTAATGGCTTCCCATTCTTTCTTGTTCGTTACGGTAACGCATATCTTGTCAAAGTATTTACCGTAATTCTTTAGTATCCTGTAAACATCTTCAACTTCATCCTTGCAAATAATACCTAACCCTACTGTCGTCTTCTTCATATTAAATCCTCTCAGGTCTGCAAAATTCAGGGAATCTCCTCATAAATTCGTGCATATCTTTCTTCCCTTTGACCCTATCGTTTTCTTCAGTAAAAAATCTTCCGCCATTATCTCTCTCATACTTCTCTAACGCCTTCAATAACACATCAGGTAATGTAAGAGCGAACCTCATATTGCCACTCTTGGTTTGTGCGAGGTTGTTATCGAATGAATCCTTCTTCTCTTTAATTGCCTGACATACGCCCATTGTTTCTTTATATATCTCTGGGTCTTTTAGTAGTGTGTTGATGTAAGCTCTGTAAGCTACCATCTTGTCCGTTGTCTGCGAGAACGCCATCTTCTTCTCCTTCGTGGTTCTGGGGGGCTTTATAGCCCCCCTTCCCCGTATTGGTTAAAGCAACTGTGCTAGAAGCGTAACAGCCTTTTCGTGCCTACATTCAAGCGTAAGCTCTCCGACTATCGCACCCCTTGTGCTATCATTGATCTTCGCCAATGATATGTGCTTTGGTTTCCTGAGATATGCAGTGCTTAGATAATCAGGATCAACCATAACCAGATCGTAGTTAGTGTCGCCAGATACAGTGATATATCTGTGCCTAAATATTTTCTGGATACCATTCGTTCCTTCATACACATCAACTGCACGAACAAGTCTGCGGTCTTCTGCATCGATGTTCTTGGTTGAACCTGCTGTCCACTCATCGATCCTTCTCTTGAGTACACGACCAACATAAACTTCCTTCATGTTTGTCCCGTTGTCCCAAGCTAAGTCCAACCAGTCAAGCATGATCGCTTCGGAAAGTGATGTGCCAGAGCTAGTTGTTTTGAGAGTAGAAGCAAACGCTTTAAGACCCTTCATAGAACGGGCTGTAGTACCTGCACCACAAACCAGTGTTCCACGCATAAGAGCATATTCAGCGTCATTTCCCCATTCTTTCATCGCCTTATTCATTTCGTAGGCATACCTATCGCTCATACCTGCGGAATCACTTGCACGATCTGATTCAGAAACAGCTACAGCTTTAGTAACGATCTGTGTGTAGTTTCTGTCTCTTGATGGGTTCGTTCTTGTTGCACCTTCAAGTGTTACACCCTCTATCTGTGCGTTTGCACCGACAGTACCGAGTGTATCATTTAACCATGTGTGAATAACTTGGTTAGCCTTGCCTTGTTTCAAACCACTTAGAAGCTGAGTCTCAGTGGGATCGACATTAGCGATAAGGTCTAACAAGTCTTCTTTGATGGCTAGGTTGTCATAACTATATGTAAAAGTATCAGCCATTAGAATAACTCCTTAACCGCTACTCCTCAAACTTTGGTATCATGCCTGAAGCCTTCAGGTAGTCTGTAAAGTTCCCCGAACGCATAGACTTTTCCTTCAGTTGTTGGAGTTGCTTCAGTTTGACTTCCGACTTGGGTGATGCACTCGATCCCCCTTCAGTCAGTTGTCCTTTTTGTAACTTCTTTGTTTTCCGTTGCAGTTTCTTCATCTGCTCAGTTTGTTTCGGTTGCTTACTCAGAGTCACTTCAGTAAACGCCCTATCGAAAGCCACCTGTAGTCCTAACGGATGATCCTTTAGAACTTTACCGCTCATGGGGTCTTTCTCCATGTAGAGTATTTGGGTCATTCGTTTTATTACTGGATCGGTATAATTCCACTGCCCGTCAACGAGAGCGTTCTTATAAGAACCAGTAACATAACCGTAGGCTTGTTTTCTGATGTTTTCATGCTGTGCCAGAGTCTCTGATTCTTTCTGTTTGGAGAATAACTCCTGCTTGAAAGAATCCATCTGATCCTTTAAATCAAGCTTATTTAACTCAGCCTGATATAACGGAGCGTGTTCGGGATTCTGTTGCATGAGCGTAACTAACTGATCTCTGGTTAGCTCGTTTGACGCACTTTGCTTCGAAGTCTGCATCGTGTTCACAAGCTCATTCATTTTGTTCAGAAATTGATCTTCCTTCTCCTGAGACCTAAAGTTCATCATTTGCATTTCGTTCTCAAGCTTCTCGTTCTTACGCTGAAGCTCTGCTATGACATTCTTTGGTGGTCTGTCGGTAGGTATCTCAACTTCATCCCCACTTACGGTTTCTTTTACATCCTCCGATGCGGATGAGTCTTCCTGAGCTTGATCTTCTGCTGAATCGGATGAGTATTCAACATCGGTGAGTGTTCCACCATTTACATCCTCGTCCTCTGGTGATGAGTCCAGAATTACATCGTCTTGGTTCTTAACCATGTTTCCTCCTGTTTACGCAAGGGGATAGCGAAATTTATTTGACAGCAGTGGAATACCTTTTTCCACGCCATGAGAAAGTCTTATTCCCTTTCTTCCTCGCCTTCGCAAAAGCTGACTCAAACGGTATGTCGTCTGCGTAGCTCTTTGTCTGAAGTTTCCCTGCGTTCCATTCTTTTTCAGACATAAATATATGACCTTCTGATTCATCTACTATCGGATACTGATTCGTCCAGTGTTCCTTATCACTTATCCGATCAACTTTCTTTGAGTAATAGTGATCTGCCTTAACCTCTGGTATGTTGCCTTGCATCGCCATATAAGCGATCTGACGGGCTTTATTAGCAAACGGTCTCTCCTCATCGGTGAGTTCGTTGTTAAAAGCCTTGTAATACTCGTCAGAATTAACGCCTGAGAATTGGCTCTGCGAAGCGATCTCGCTCCAACCGTCACCATACCTCTCAGGGTTGTTATATCGGTTCTGCATGACCCCTGCTATCTTCATAGCATCTTTTGAGAAGTCTGCAAGTCCTTCTGATTTAAGGGCTTCTGAAAATAGTGTTGCTTGTAAATGTCTTAGTGTAGTGTCCGACATTATTCTCCATCCCAATATTTAGGAATTACCATGTCTTTGTTTTCACCTTCTACTATATCTTTCTCTATTTGTTCTTTAACAAGTGAGTAGTTCGCTATTAAGAGTGGTAACTGATGAACTGCTATAGCAAGGATTTTAAGTCTCTTGGCTTCTGGTGATTCGGGATCAAGATACAATAGCTGTGATAACAACTGATCCTGCCATCCTGCCATATCCTCTCTTAGAACTTTCCATCCTTCTGTGTGTGTTATTGCTTCTACTGCTGATGCGTTCGCTAACGCTTCCTCTCTTGACTCTGGGTTCTTCTCTACATTCTTCTTAGCCATGTTCCTCCTTATTCTTTGTTTCCAAACGCTTTCTGTATTTCACCCTCACCTTTTATTAGGGTATTCATCATGTCGCCCTGAGCATCGCTTTCCCTTTTTTTGATTTCAGAATCTCTCTCAGCGACTTCCAGTTTCTTCTCAGCCATACTACCTTGCATATCAGGTTGTATCCCCATCATCTGCTTAACCTGTGCCTGTTCCATTACTGACAAGTTATCATAGATAGTCTTGAGAACTTCCGTGTCTGGTTTAGGCTGTTGTGGTTGTGGTTGCTGAACGAACTGTTCTGGATTAGTCTCACCAAGAGCTTGATAGAATCTCTTACGAGCGTTAAATATATTCATAGGTGTAGCAGTCCCAGTCTGTAATGCTTGGTAAACATCCTGAAGTATCATCTGGGCTGTCTGCATTTTGACCTGTGGATTGGTGTTTCTATCGTTACCTCTGACTATCAGACGAAGACCCTGTAGTTCTTCTCTAGTCATCTTGATAGATTCCTGACCGTCCTGACCAAAGTAAGCTATTTCGGCTTTCTGGTCGCCATACTGGGAGTATAGATCAGCATACCACTGAAACAACTCGCTGAAAGCTTCTGTAGTAAGTTCAGCATCTAGGTTGAATACCATCTGTGAAGCTGATTGTTGTGCCTGAACTTCCTGTGCAGTTCTCGGTTGTCTCCTGTTCATCTGAGACTGTAGGGTATAATCGATCTGTCCTGTAAGC